>Ga0326727_10018533_pt1 | contig 14199 bp, 9 predicted proteins | sample MB2enrmetagenome_FD_207643 | JGI IMG/M metagenome (GOLD analysis project Ga0326727, IMG submission 207643) | Lab enriched peat soil microbial communities from McLean, Ithaca, NY, United States - MB29MY | ecosystem: Environmental > Terrestrial > Soil > Wetlands > Peat | place: USA: New York...
TCAAACCGAATTTCTCTGCGACCGGACGCGGTCGGTGGCCCCAGACGCCTAAGAGCACATTCCTTGCCGAACACAATTGATTGAAAACTTGTTATTGGTTATCAACCTTCTACCGCAAAAACGTCCCCGTCCCCGCGCCGTACATCTGCGGCATGCCCTGCAGCGTCGGATCTTCCGGCCCGCCTTCCGGCCGCCACAACACTTCGTAATTCTTGACAGCGTGGCGGAAGCCCTTCACATCCGCGGGCACTTGTTCGACGCACAGCGCCGCCAGATCGGGGGCGTCCCGCTGCAACGCCAGATAGGTGGCATGGGAGATAATGATTCTGCCATAGCCGGACAACCCCTCCAGCCGGGAGGCCAGGTTCACCTCCCGCCCAAATACCGTGTAACTCAGGCCGTCGGCGTCGGACCCCATCAACCCCATGATGGCCGTGCCGGTGTTGATCCCCGTGCCCATGGAAAGCAGCGGCAGCGGCGACTCCGGGGGCAGCCCCTGCGCGGCGCGCGCCGCGCTTTTCGCGGCGATCCGCTTGTTCTCTTCTTCCCGTTTCAGGTTCAACGCCATCATGGCCCGCTGGGCATCAATCGCCGCACGCACGGCGTCGCAGGCGTGCCGGGGGTTGGGCAGCGGGCCCCCCCAGAAGGCCATGACACAATCGCCAATGTACTTGTCCAGCGTGCCATTGTGTTTCTTGATCGCCCCGGCGATGGTCCCCAGGTAAGTGCTGACAGTATCCAGGGTTTCCTTGGCCACCAGGTTGTGATGCGCCTCCGCCTGTTCCTGGCTGAGCTTGTTTTTCTCCACGAATTCCACGGCCTGGGTTTGCGTTTTGTCGGTCAGCGTCGTAAATCCCCGCACGTCGGCAAAATAAACGGTGATCTCGCGCCGCACGCCGCCCATCGAGATCTTCGCCGCTTTCAACAACTCGTCCACCACCTCCGGGGCCAGCATCTTGGCAAAAACCGACTTCACCCGCTTCCTCTCCGCCTGCTCCGCCTGCACCCGGTAAGTCAGGGCCATGGCATGGGTGACCAAACCGGAACAACCCAGGGGCAGGATCACCGGCAGCCAAAAGCGATGCGCCGCGTAAAGCCAGCACGCCAGCCCGGCATACACCAGCACTACCGCCGCCATCAGCGCCGTCCCGGCCAGCGAGCGCGACACCACGGAAGTGATCCACGCGGCCAGGCCGCCCATCGCCACAATGAGCCACAAGGTCAGGGCCAGCGGGCTGGTCTTGACAAAGCGGTTGGTCAGAATCGAATTGGCCACATTCAAGTGCTTCGAGACAAGAATCGTGCTGTTTTCCAGGGGCGTGTGCCCAATGTCCGACATGGCCGTGGCCGCCGACCCGACCATCACCATCCGGTCTTTCCACCAGACATTGGTTGGCGGGTTGCCGGCCGCCCGGTCAATACTCTGTTGGAGCAATTCCTCCAGGGACCCCACCTGGAAGATGCGGGCGGCTCCCGCCTCCCCGCCCTGAATGGAGCTGTCCGTCACATTCAGTTCCCAGTCTATGTAATAGCTGCCGTCCGGTTCCAGCGGGATGACCCGTCTCACCCCGTTCTCCCCATGCAGCACCACCCGGTGATGTTGCGGCTGGATTTCCGCCTTGTCCAAATCCAGTTTCAACTCGCTGCCCGACGCCAAAACAATTCCCATGCTCCAAACCAGCCGGTAGGTGTATGGTATAAAACGCTCGTGGTCCGGCGGGACTGCGCTCTGAATCATTTTCGTGTCCGCAAAGCCCTCCCGGTCCTTGGGGATGACAATGGTCAACTCGCGCGGGTAAGCGTCTTCCAAAAGCATCCGGTTCAGCCGCTCCAATTCCGCGCCTTTGGGGTTGCTCTTCCGCAATTCATCCGTTCCAGGCCGCAAAACGACGCCCCGGAAGAGCGTTGGGTCATAAAGCGATGGCCCGGCAATAAGCCGGTTGAGGTTGTCCACCATCAGGGCTTCCAACTCCTGCTCATTGGTCTTTGATACATGGTATGCCGCCAGAACCGTTTGGCTCCTGGCGTCCAATTGCCCGCGCAAAAACGCCGGCAACGGCCCGGCTTTCCTGGATAGAATATTGGCCAATGAAGCCACATCGAATCGTTCCCCCAACACAAACTTCGACGGCCCCTTGCGCTTGCGCACAAACGTTATTTTCGCCGCCTCATTCCGCCTTAATTCCATCGGATATGCATCTTCCAGCAGCACACGATTGAATCTGGCCATGCCGCCATCCCGAAAATTCCGGCCCAGCAGCCAGAGGGCTTCCGGACGCCACTTGACCCCCGCGAACCGGACATCATCGTAAATGGACGGGCCGGCGACAATGGTGTTGAGGGCCTTTGCCAGGAGAGCCTGCAAATTGGTCCCTCCCGCCTCCGAGCCTTTGTAGCCCAGCAAGGCGGCCGTGGTGGTTTTATCCAGCCGCTCTCTGAAGTAAGCGGAGACGGCATCCGATTTCGCGGCCAACTTGACGGCCAGGGACTTCACATCCGTAATGTCCCCCGATTCAAACGCCTGGGAATCGCAATCAATGCGCGTCCGGTCCAGGTCCAGGCCCCAGTCCAGGGCGATTTGAGAAATAAACGGATCCCAAATCCGATAAACCTCATAAGGCCGGTCCCGCCGCAAGATCCCGTCTTCGTCCGCGTCGGCCCCTATATTGCCCACGTCCACCGCGCCTTCCAGAAACAGCCGGTCCGGCAACAGATGATGCTCCGCCCCCAATATGGCGATGCCGGTTTTCTTGATCGTGTCCGCGAAGAATTGGTCCGCGCCCACTTCCGTCCCGTCCGCCAATTTGAGCCTGGGATCGCCGGGCCGGCGGGCATCAAAATCCACATCGAACCCCGCCGCCGCCGCGCCTTGCCGGGCCAGTTCCTGCAAGGCAAACCCATAAACGCTGCGCGGCCAAAACAAGCCGTAGCGGTATCCCAGCGTCCCATTGTTGACTGTCGCAATGGTGTCATCGGTGATCTCCACCAGGCCCAGATTCGTCGCGAGATGGGATGGGGCGCCGGAATGGCGGCAGGCCAGTTTCACCCGTGCGTCGTAGGTCATCCATTCCAGTTTTTGCAGGAAGGTGACATGGCCGATTTCCAGCAGGCAAACCACCGCGATAACCGCCCCCGCAATCAGGATCATCGGCAATCTCCGCGCCTGCTCCGCGCCTGCGCCCAGCAGCAGCCCTTCCCAATCCTTCAGCATCGCCTCCCAATCCTTGTAACTGAGCAAATCGGAAGGCAGTTTGGGCCAGTCCGCCCGCCTGGGCAAACCCGGCATCTTTGGAAATCGCAGCCGCACATCCCCATTAAAGACAAAAACCCCGGAGCAACGCAAGCTGCTCCGGGCTGAAAATTGAAACTTCTACAACGGATATTACTTATCCGTTGGACCGATGTTAGGGACCGCCACCGCCACTGTTACCACCGGTATCTGAACTTGAAGTGGTTGGCGCCACCGGCGAGGGCGCTGAAGGAGGCGGCGGGGTCCCGGTGGGTGGAGCAGGAGGGGGAAAAGACCCAAATGCTCTATTTATCGCGGCAATCACATCGGCTGGCACTGTCTGTGGCTGATTGATCGTCAGCGTCTGCCCTTGCGAATTCCCCGTGACCGTCCATGATTCGCCGCTGTTCAGCGTTTGTGTGCTCTGGCCAACCTGACCCACAGGAAGACTTACCTGGCAAACGATCGTGCCCGTCACGCTGGTGAATACAACCGTGAAGTTCCCATTCCCCTGATAAGTGACCGTCACCTGGAAATCCGTGCCGCGAACGCCGGCGACGCCGTTGGGCACCATCACCCGATAATCGGAATTGGCGGAAAGCTTGCGCACCTGTCCCAGAACTGTGCCGCCGTCCAGTTTCAAATCGGTGGATGTGTCCGCATCAGAGGCCGCCCCCATCGCCTCCATCTTCGCCAATGTCACGGTGGTGTTTTCCGTCAACTTGACCGTGGAGGTCAACCCATTGACTTGGAGCCACGCATCCGCGCCTGCGGCGGATTTCAGAACCGTTTTAGCATTCAATTCCATGTTGACCTTCAAAGGCAGAAAAGGTCCAACACCGTCTGCCTGGTACTTCACGTCGCCATGCATGGCGCGGACGATTGCTTTTGTATCCCTTAACGCGCCCGCAGCCACGACCAGAGTGGTCAAGCCAGTCAATGCCAACACCAAGCCGCACACCAAAATTAATTTGATTCGTTTCATAACGGTTCTGGTTTAAAATGTTCTATCAGTGCGAGATTACCCCCCGCCCATAAAATGTCAACTAATTTTGAAACTTTTTTCATTCTTTTTTTTCCAGCCAATTTTGGCCCAAATCACCCCGTTTCCTGCCCATCGCCGGTTCGTCACCGCGCCCGACCCTGCGTCAATTCATCTTATCACTTAAACTGTTTATATTCAGTGACTTGCACATCTATTCCGGGCCGTGGAATCGGCGCTGCGCGCTGATTTTTCTCATCCGGACGGTCCTCTCTTGTCGTCACGCTGGGCTGTAGTTGTCGGGTGCTGTGCGCCGATTTTTCGCCTCTGGGCAGTCATTTTTTTCCAAAATGCGCTGTCGGGCGGGCCTGGACAGGTAGGGCGGGCACTCCGCTGCCCGCCGTCGGGCATAGACACAGGAGTCAACGCCGCAGTGCCGCCTCGCGGCGGGCAGGGGACTGCCCGCCCTACCTTCCAAGACCATCGTGGTCCCTTTTTCATCGTCCTGCCGGGCTGGCCTTGACGCCCTCCGCCAGCTTTTCGTTCACCAATTCCAGGTAGGCCCGGGCCTCCGGGGTAGGCTCCCAAAACAACGAACGCTCCAGCCAAAGCTTGGCCAGGGAATAGTTCCTAAGCACCGCGCAATGCCACGCGAACTTCCATTGGACTCGCGCATTGTTCGGATTCAGCGCCTTGGCCTGGACGAAATACTTCGTCGCCTCTTTGGGACGGTCCAGCCAATCCAGGCACAACCCGTAGCCCAGCCGCGTCTCGCAGTCATACGGATTCAAGGCCATCCCCCGCTCAAACCATGCCATGGCCGTGCGGGCCAGATCGTCGGTCCCGGCCTCGCCCCGCCAGGCTTCAAGCCGGCAGGACTCTCCCAGCAAATAATCCGTCATGTAATTGCCCGGCTCGATCTGCTGCGCCGTCTTCAAACTCTCCACCTGCCCTTCCCAGGTTGCCGCGTGGAGTCCGCGCTCCACCCAGTAGAATTCCCGGCCCGCCCGGAGGCCTTCCCGCCCCAAAAACCAGACCGCTCCCGCGACCGTGACCGCCAGCAGGATTTTTCCCGTTTTCCCTGGATTGACCCAGTAGCGCTCCGTGGCAAACCGCCAGTGCGCGCTCAACAACGCCATCAGAGTGATGGCGGTGACCACATTGGCGGGAATCTGCAAGTTAAAATCCACCAGCGAATGGATCGCGATGGACAGCAGCCCCAGCGACGCCCCCAGCACAAAAGCCGCCCTTGAACTGTCCTTGGCCCCCAAGTCGCCCGCACCGCGCCTGACATAAGGCCAGATGCGGAGCACCCCGGCAAACAGCAGCCCCAATGCCGCCATGACAATCCCCAAACCCGCCAGCCCCCACTCGCAGAGCGTGGTCAAGTAATCATTGTGCGCGTTGAGCGGGTTGGCCTGCGCATAGATCGAGGCGGAGATTGGGTAGAGATACCGGAAACTCCCCGGCCCGGCCCCCCACCACAAGTGGTCGTAAAAAACCCGCGCGGCCGCCGTCCAATACAAAACCCGCCCGTCGCCCTCGAACAGGCCTCCCGCGAACCGATTTTCCACCGCGCCGAACTGCTGCATCAACACCACCCCGGCCAGGGCCAGGGCGGCCAGCGCCAGCGCCCCGCGCCGCCAATAGTCGGGCTGAAACAACAAAACCACGCAAAAGACCGCCAGCGCCACCCCCATCGCCGCCAGGCCCCCCCGCGACTGCGACACCACCAGCCCCGCCATCATCACCAGCGCGCTGTAACCCAGCAACACCCTGGCCGTCGCCTTGAAACGGCCCATCACCGTATAGGCCAGCGCCAGCGGCAAGACCATCTCCGTGAACCCCGCAAAATTATTCGGATTGACATACGTCCCGCTCCCCCGCAGCGCATAGGCGGGAGGCTTGAACACCTGCCACACTTTGGCATAGTGCGTGGTGTACTGGTAAAATGCGAACAACGACTCCCCCAGCCCCACCGCGATCAAGACCACCGCCACCGCCGTCGCCGATTCGCGCCGGTTCAGATTGTTGACAATCAGGAAAAACAGCGCCCCATATAAAATCGCCCACTGCAAATTCTGGCGCGCCGCATACTGCAACTCCGCCGTCTGGCACCGCGCAATGGCGTAGAGAACAAACCCCAGCGCCGCCCAGCAAATCGGAGGCCACAACAGCCGGAAGGGCTGCTGCGTAAAAAAACGAACCACCCACAAGACCGCCGCCAGCGCCGTCAATCCCTGGATGACCAACAGGCCGTACAAATGCGGCACTTCCAGGCTGCCCGGATTCACCCGCACCGCCCCGTAAGCCAGCGGTCCCCAGACCAGCATCGCCAGCACCGCCCCCAGAATGCCCCGCTCGCACACCCGGTCCGCCTTTTCCCGGAAGGAACGGGTCTGGCGGCTGGCCGGATTCTCCCGCGGGGCCGGGGCCGATGGAGAAACGTCGCTCACCCCAGGTACTCACGGGGGTCCGTGATGTGTCCCGTCAGCGCGCTGGCGGCCACCGTCGCCGGCGAGGCGAGAAAGACCTGCGACTCCTTGTGCCCCATCCGCCCCGGGAAATTGCGGTTGGTCGCGCTGATGCACTTGAGCGGCGAGTTGATCCGCCCGAAGGTGTCCGCCGGGCCGCCCAGGCAGGCCGCGCATCCCGCGTTCTCCGTCATCCGCACCCCGGCGTCAAGCAGAATTTGCCACACCGTCTTCTCCTCCCACCGCGCCGTCTGCAAGTCATGCACGATCTGCGGCGTGGCCGGCACCCCGAAGGTCTCGATCACCACCCGCCTCCCCCTCACCACCCGCGCAAACTCCAGAAAATCGCTCGTCTTTCCCCCCGTGCAGGAGCCGACATAAGCGCGGTCCAGCTTGATCCCCCCCAATTCCCTGGCCAGCCGCCGCTGGCCCGGGTCCGGATGACACGCCACCGTCGGCTCCAACGCCGCCAATTCCACCACCATCTCAAAGACAAATTTCTCCGCCGCATCCCGTTCCACCGGGTCATAAGCCGCCTTCGTCCCGTTAAGCCGGCAGCGCGCGTCCACCGCCGCCGTGGTTTGATCGTCAAACTCAAAAATGCCGTTCTTGCCTCCCGCCTCAATCGCCATGTTCGCCACCGTCATCCGGTCGTCCATGGAAAGCCCCTTCACTCCCTCGCCATCAAACTGCATCGCCCGGTAGGTCGCCCCGTCAAAACCGATCTGCCCGATGCAATGCAGTATAACGTCCTTGGCCATCACCCCCCGTTGCAACCGTCCCTCCAGCCGGAAATGCATCGTCTCCGGGACCTTCAACAACAGTTTTCCCGTCCCCATCACAAATCCCGCGTCCGTGTTCCCGATCCCGGTGGCGAACTCATTGAACGCCCCCGCCATGCAGGTATGCGAATCGGTCCCAAAAAGAATCTCCCCCGGCCGCGTATGCCCCTTCTCCGGCAGCGCCGTATGGCACACCCCCGCGTAATTGGGTCCATACTGCCGCTTCAACATCCCCTGGCTCGGATCAAACTTCCATGTCCCCTTCCCCTCCTCGATCACGTCGTAAAAATAAGGCAAATCCTGTTCCCGGGCGAACTCCCGCAAAATATAATGATCCGGGATAATGACCACCTTGTGCCGGTCCCACACCCTGGCTTTGGCCCCAAACTCCCGTTTAAAAACCCCGATCGTCCCCGGCCCGCACACATCATGCGTCATCAGAATATCCGCCTGCACCCAGACATTTTCGCCGGCCTCCACCGATTTTTTCCCCGCTGCGCGGGCCAATATCTTTTCAGTCAACGTCATATATCCCGGTTAAATTACCCGTTCCCGCCCCGGCCCGCAATCCCGAACATTGCCGCAGCCATTTGGGGGCGCATCTTGACACCACCACCAAATGCAGATGGGTTCCCATGGCGTAGGATGGAGTGTTGGAGTGATGGGATTAGAACAGGTTCAGGTCTTTTTCGAGTTGGGCGATGGTTTCCTTGGAGATGCCACACTCTGGGCGCGGGCCGCGGACTTGAGGTTGCATTTTGTCCTTTTGAATGGCGGCCTGGTGCTCGAATTTCTTCATGTCCAGCTCGAGCTTTTCGCGCTGGATTTTGACCCATTGCTCGTTGTGGTCGCCCTGGCGCAGGGCCACGAGGTCCCGGCGGAGACGGTGCAACTCTTCCAAGGCGCGGGCGGGATCATCGGCGTCGGCGCAGGTGTGGCGCAAGGCAGCCCCCAGCCGCGCGGTGAGGCAAAGGGCGAGTTGATCGGCCATTTGCGGGCCGCCGGCCTGGCTGAGTTGGGCGGCCTCGGAATGGAAGAGGAGGGTGGATTCGAGGGCGACCTGCTGGGCCTCCCAATCGCGGTAACCGCCGAGCTTCCAATTGGACAGGTTGTTTTCGTTGATCGGTTGGGCGTCAAATTCCGCCGCCATCAAACTTGTCACCTCTGGCAAGGTGTTGAGCCATTCGGCGATTTGTTTGCCTTCTTCGCCATTTTGGAGGCGCTGGTTGATCTGCTCGCGAATGGGTTGCGGCAGCCGTGCTATTTTACCTCGTCTTGTCATAAAAAATATTTTTTTTAGGCTTCATTAACCTTCATTAACCTTCATTAACCTTCATTGGGGGGTGGAATGCTGGAGTGTTGGAGTGCTGATAATAGTGAATTTTGAATGTTGAATAGTGAATGCCGAACTCGAATTAACTCGAAATAGCTCAAAATAACTCAAAATAGCTCGAATCGAGGGCTCGCGCATAACCCGTCCTGGCCGGTTCTTCTGGAGGGCAGGAAAAACAATTGCCACCAAGGAACGCAAAGAAGGCAAGAGAATTGCCGACTTCTCTCGAAGAGGACGGCTATCCGCAATGCGCAATCCGCGACCTGCAATTGAGGGGCATCCCGCGTTCCTCCTTTCCGCAACCTTCCATTCGTTCCTTACCATAACGCAAGCAATTATATAGCTGATAAGTATTGATGTCAATGGAAAAATGCGAAAAAAATGCGGATGGGGTGCAGGACAAAAATCTTCACGCCGCCGGTAGGGCGGCGCTGCTGCGCCGCCCAAGAATTCAGGGCAGAGCGGCAGCTCTGCCCTCCCAGCAAGGTGAAGATTTTCGTTCTGCGCCCTCGTTGCAAAATCCTCTGAAAAACCATTGACAGCCGAAAGCAGAACCCCTATTAGTAGGGTCATCATTTCGCCCATACACCATTTGTTGGGTGAAATTGCTCTGCCATGACCATGACACCTTTATGATTGATGCGGCGGGCCAACTCAAGATGATAGGGATTGATCCTCGCGAGGAAACACGGTTCCTCGTGCGCAAACGCGACGGCCGCAACGAGGAGTTCAACGAGGCGCGCATCTTCATGGCCATCGAATGCGCTTTCAAAGCTGTCCTCGGCTTTCACCCGGATCAGCCCCTGCCGGAAACGGCGGTGTCGGCAGTTTTGAAGACGGCGGACGCCGTGGTCGAGCGGGTGTTGAGCGGCGCCATCAAAGGCGAACCCCTGGAGGTGGAACGCATTCAGGATGCGGTGGAGGAACAATTGATGCGGGACGGTCACTGGCAGGTCGCGCGAAGTTATATTCTCTACCGCGACGAGCGGCGGCGGGCGCGGGCGGAACGGGAAAGACGCGCCGCCCCAGGCCAGTCTCCCCCAACACCCGCCACCTTCGCGCCGGACCCAGCGCCTCCGGCAATGGCGCACCCCGGTTTCCAGACCTGGGCGGCGGCGGCCTGCCGCGGGTTGGAGGACCGGTGTTCCATTGAAGACTTGACGCAGGCGGCCTTGCGGCAGGAAGAGCAAGGCATCCACGAACCGGAACAAGCGATGCAACTGGCCGCAGACTCGCTCCTAACGGCGGATCCAGCTTATGACACCGTGGCGGCCAGATTGCTGTTGCGCAGCATTTACCGGCAGGCCCTGCCCCAATGGGTGGCGGGCGGGGAGATGGAGCCAGTGTGCCGCCGGGGTTTCAGCGATTATATCCACGAAGGAATTTATCTGGGGCTGCTCGCGCCCGAGATGGCCGATTTTGATCTGGATTTTCTGGCCAACGGATTGCGGTTGGAGCGCGACGCCCAATTCAGCGCCGCGGGACTCCGGCTCTTGTCTTCCGACTTTCTGTTGCGGGACAAAGGCCGGTGCCTCGAAACCCCCCAGTACTTCTGGATGCGTCTGGCCATGGGACTGGCCTTGCGCGAAGGGGCGCAAGCCGGGGCGCGCGCGCGCGAATTCTATGAGGCGCTCTCCTCCTTTGCCTTTGTCCCTTCCGCCCCGGTGCTCTTTAACGCGGGCACGGCGCAACCGCACCTGACCGTCTGTTACACGGCGACGGGATGGAATGATCTGGAACATATCACCGCGCAACCGGGCGGGCGGATGAGCGGGCGCATCCGCTCCGGCTTGACCTGCTCCTGGCTGGAACCGTGGCATATCCGCATGCCCGATTTCCTGGCGCGTCCCCGCCCCGGCGAGCCGCCCTGGGAACAGGATCTGAACAAGGGCGCCTGGATTCCCGATCTGTTCATGCAACGCGTCCGCGAAAGCGGCCCCTGGACGCTGTTCAACGCCCTGGAGGTTCCCGATTTGCATCCCCTGGCCGGCGCGGCCTTCGAGAAGCGTTTCCTCGAATACGAAGCCCAGGCAGCCCGCGGGGAGATGAAGGAATTTCGACAACTCCCCGCCCGGGAACTCTGGCGCGAAATCCTGGCCTCGCTGGCCGAAACCGGCCAGCCCTGGCTGGCCTTCAAGGACGCCGCCAATCTCCGCTCGCTCCACGATCACGCCGGAGCGGTGCGGAGCGCCCAACTCGGCGCCGGCACCCTTCTCCCCACCCCGGCCGCTTGCAGCCTGGGCGCGATCAACCTGGCGGCGCAGGTGGATGAAAACGGCCTGAATGCGGCCCGCCTGGGCCGGACGGTGGCGGCGGCGATGCGTATGCTTGACAACTCCCTGGACCTCAGCGCCTTTCCTTCGCCCGCGCTCCAGGCGGCCGGCCGGGAACAGCGCGCGGCCGGGCTGGGCATCACCGGTTTTCAGGAGGCGCTTTATCAACTGCGCCTCCCTTACGGCAGCGCCGCCGCGGCGGAATTTGCCGGCCGCAGCATGGAATTGATTTCGTATTGGGCGATTCTGCATTCCACCGCCCTGGCGCGGGAACGCGGCCCGTGCCCGGCTTATGCCGGCTCGAAATGGAGCTGCGGCCTGCTGCCCGCCGATACCCTGGCCTTTCTGGAGGAAGCGCGGGGCCGTCCCATGACAGTTGACCGCTCCGGCAGCCTCGATTGGGCGTTGGCGCGCGAAAGCGTCAAACGCCACGGCATGCGCAACAGTGCCGTCACCGCCATTGGGCCGGCGCTGGAAGGCTCCTGGATTGTGGGCGTGACGCCTTCCATCGAGCCGGCGGCCCGGCCCTGGTTTGGGGAGGGACCGCGCGGCACACCCGGGGCGTGGAACCTTCATCTGGTGGAGGATTTGCGGCGGCTCAACTTGTGGGACGATGCCATGAGGGAGGAGTTTCGGCGAAACGAACATTCCATCCAGCACCTCGAACGGATTCCACAGCCGTTGCGGGAAATCTACCGGACGGCCTTTGAAATTGAGCCGCGCTGGCTGGTCGAATGCGCCGCCCGCCGCCAAATTTGGATTGACCTTGGCCAGTCCCTGACCCTCTATGCGCCGGATTCGGGCTTTGAAGCCCTCTCGGACCTCTACCTGCTCGCCTGGGAGCGGGGCTTGATCACCACCAACCGGCTCCGCGTCCACGCACCGCCTCCCGGTGCGAATCTCGCGGGGAAAATCGCGGGCACAAATGCGGGGAAACTCGCGGAGAAATTCACGGGGAAGCCCTCGGGGCAAAGCGCGCCGGTGGAAGCGTCCGCGAGCTTTGCCGCCGTCCCAGCCGTCCCCGGCGCTTCGTGCTAAAATCACGCAGCAAATCAACGCAGCAAATAAACTTGAATCTGTGTCAAGCTGGTTTGTTGAGTGATCTATTGCATGGCTGGCGTTTCCATCGAAGGGTGTCGAAGTGTCGAAATGTAAATGCGCAGTCCTGTGGAGGGGAGTTGCCAAGGAATACATCCCCATTGAAGTCACGCAATGGGGATGTATTCATTTTAGCAACGCCGCCGGGTTTGTCGAGAAAAAAGTTTGGGGACGGCAAAACTGAGTCAAGACGAATTATCGGAAGAAAAATTGTCAGGATTGAGAATTGGCAATTGAAAATTGGTCATTGGTTATTAAGACTCGCTCTCGACAAGGCTGAGATGCGCCCGGCCGCGCCGCCACGCTCAATCGCCGATGATCTTGACCAACACCCTTTTGCGCCGCCGCCCGTCGAACTCCCCGTAGAAAATCTGTTCCCACGGGCCGAAATCCAGACGGCCCCGCGTGATCGCCACCACCACTTCCCGGCCCATGACTTGCCGTTTCAGGTGGGCGTCGGCGTTGTCCTCGCCGGTGCGGTTGTGGCGGTAGCCGCTGACCGGTTCATGCGGCGCCAGCTTTTCCAGCCAAACCTCATAATCATGCAACAGCCCGTCTTCGGCGTCATTGATGAAGACCGACGCCGTGATATGCATCGCGTTCACCAGGCACAGGCCCTCGGCCACCCCGCTCTTCTCCACCAGCTTCTCCACCGTCGCGGTGATGTTGACGAAACCGCGCCGCTCCGGGACCTCAAACGAAAGATATTCAGTCAGGCTTTTCATGGCACTCCTTATGCCACAGCCGGCGGCCCCGGCGCAACTGCGCTGTCGCCGCGGCACTTTCCGCCAACTGCGCAAGCCCTTTTCCGTGCGTGTCGAATCGGAGCCTTCCTGTTACAGAGCAGGCCGCATGATGGACGGCAATGACATGGCCGCGCAAAAAGCCCAGCGCAGCAAAGCCGCAACCAAAAGGAATTGAACCGCGGATTTCGCGGATTTCGCGGATTCAGAATTCTCCATAAGCGCCCCCAACGGAAAAGAATCTCCACAGAAGCAAACGAAGGCAACGAAGAGGAATTCTTCCTTCGTTCCCTTCGTTCCCTTCTGTTCAAAAAGGAATCCGTGCCATCCGCGCCATCCGCGGTAAAAATCTTCGCGAAGCGGAGCGACTCTGGCAGATTGCAGTCCAACGAGTCTGGACTTTGATCGCCAAGGAAAAGGAATCGGGGCTCCTGCCCGAGGAAAAGGTGGAGTTGGACGATTATCTGAAACTCGAACACCTGGTCGTCCTGGCGAAAACCAAGGCCCTGGCCGCCCAGCATGGCTGACGCGATCAGCCAGCAAATGCGGCGCGAGATTCGGGCGCGGGCCGGCGGGCGTTGCGAGTACTGCCGGGTCCTTGAAACCTTGCTGCTGGCGGGCTGCGAAGTGGATCACATCGTCAGCCGAAAACATGGCACCTTTACCTAGGATCCCCCCAGCCGCTCCATTGCTCGCCTTTCGGCAATTCGTAAGTGGCGATTTCACCGCGACTCCAGCTCCGGATGCGGGCGACTTCACCGGCTGGGATGCCCAGCGAGAGAAGGAATTCCTGGTGGCCCTCCGGGGCGCGATGCTCGAACTCCATGTGCCACCGCTTCTTCGCAGCGTCGTCCATGCCGGCAGCCTCAAGCATGGCCACCCACAACGCCGTGTCCACCGTAGCCAATTGCTTGCCCGCAGCAACTCGGCGCAGCATTCCGGCCAGCATCCGCTGTTGGTTTCTTAGCCCTACGATGCGGTCGGCGGTCTCGCGCAATCGCTTTTCGAGGAGCTTCGTTCCGGGTTTGCCGCCGGATGAGAGCACGGCGCGGATCTCTTTCAGAGTCAGCCCCGCCTCACGGAAATGCCGGATCCGCTCCAAGCGTGCGCGGTCCGCATCGGTGTAGTAGCGGTAGCCGGAAGCGGTTCGGCCGGAGGGTCGCAGCAGGCCGATGCGGTCGTAGTACAAGAGCGTGCTGCGGGACAGGCCGCACGCCCGCGCAGTTTTGGAGATCGAGTATTTATTCATCGCCAAAGGGGGAGGGGCGGCGCCTTCGGCGCCGCC
>Ga0326727_10018534_pt1 | contig 14199 bp, 16 predicted proteins | sample MB2enrmetagenome_FD_207643 | JGI IMG/M metagenome (GOLD analysis project Ga0326727, IMG submission 207643) | Lab enriched peat soil microbial communities from McLean, Ithaca, NY, United States - MB29MY | ecosystem: Environmental > Terrestrial > Soil > Wetlands > Peat | place: USA: New York...
CCACAGGGTCGTTGCTGCCCACACCGGAGAAGAGGCGCTCGATCTGGTCAGGAGGCGTAGGCCCGACCTCATTGTCCTCGACCTCATGCTCCCCGGAATCCAAGGTCTCGACGTCTGCAGGGAGATTCGGGGGACCCCGGAGTATGCCACTATACCTATTCTCATACTGAGCGCCAAAGGCGCCGAGGTGGATCGAGTGCTCGGCTTCGAAATGGGGGCCGACGATTACATCACCAAACCTTTCAGCATGAGGGAGCTGACCTCCCGGATCCGCGTGGCTCTCCGGAGAATCAACGCGAACCAGCCGAGGAGCGGGCACGAAGGGACCTTTTCCCATAAAGACCTCTTCATCGATTTCGATAAGTATGAGGTCATGGTGACGGGCAGAAAGATCGATTTGCCTCCCATTGAGACGAAGCTGCTCTTTTTCTTCGCAAAAAATCCCGGAAGGGTTTACTCGCGCGATCAGCTTCTCGATCAGGTTTGGGGACGGGAAGTCTTTGTGATCGAAAAAGACCCGCAGAATCCTGTCTACATTGTGACGGTGACAAGCGTGGGCTACAAACTGGACGATTCACGCGCCTGAAGTCCGTTCAGGGTCAAGCCCTTTTTTCCAAATGCCTTTGCCCTGCTCCGGTACCGGTAATGCTTGACAATGGCCCACTTGCGTGCTTAATTGATTCCGGCTTAAACGCTCCCTGTGCTCGCCGCCATGTCGGCTCGATCCTTAAGTCCCGGGCATGAAGGGCGTCAAAGGCGCGAGCCATGTTCCACCAAAGCGCGAGAAAAGTGATGGAGAAAAAGCGTCTCCTGCCCGGACTTTTATGGTCCCTCTTCATATGGCCCCTGGCAGGGGTCTTCCTGCTCCCAGGGCCTTCCGTCACCATGGCCCTCAGCCCCGAAGACCTCCTCGTGGTGACCAACAGGGCGGTGGCGGAAAGCGCGCAGCTCGCCCGTTACTACATGTCGGCACGCCGTGTCCCGTTGGCCAACCTGATTGAGCTCGACACCTCGAAGGGAGACGAGGTGACCAGGGAAGATTATGAGAAGGAGATTGCATCTCCGGTGCGCCATTTTTTAAGGGAGAACGATCCGGAGGGAGAGAGGTTCAAATGCATTCTGCTCATGTACGGCCTTCCCCTGCGCGTCGGCCCCCCCGCCATGACGGGTGAGGAGAGGAAGCTGCTCCTGGAACTGCAAGAGCGCAAGGCAGAGCTGGAGAGAGAGATCAGGGCAGGAGGAAAACAGGATGAAAAAGCGATCAAGAGGCTGCGCGATGAGCAAGGGGAGATAGGAAAGAAGATCGAGCAGGTGGGCAAGCTCTCGACCGTGGCCTCGGTCGATTCTGAAATTGCCCTGGTGATGGAAGGGCACTATCCCCTGGAGGGATGGGTCCTCAACAGGTATTTTGTCGGCTTTCGGGAAAGGGACCTGGGGAACGCCCCGCGGAGGGTGCTGCTGGTGAGCCGCCTGGACGGACCGACGGAGACTGTGGTCCGGCGGATCATCGACGACAGTATCTGGGCGGAAAAGCGGGGGCTCTCAGGAAGGGCCTATTTCGACGCACGGTGGACCGATAAAGAGAACCAGGGTCCTTCCCCCTACCACGCCTATGACCGGGCGATCCATAATGCCGCCACTATCGTGACAAAAAGCAAAAAGCTACCCGTCGTCCTCGACGAGCGGGAGAGGCTGTTCCAGCCGGGGGAAGCGCCTGAGGCGGCCCTCTACTGCGGCTGGTACAGCCTGGCAAAGTACGTCGACGCCTTCACCTGGGTGAGGGGCGCTGTCGGGTTCCACGTGGCCAGTTCGGAATGTGTCAGCCTCAAGGGCGGCCCCAACAGCCACCTGTGGTGCAGGGCAATGCTGGAAAAAGGGGTTGCCGCTACGTTGGGACCCGTGGCTGAGCCCTATTTACAGGCTTTCCCTTCAGCCGAGGTCTTCTTCTCCTCTCTCATCGAGGGGCGCCTGACACTGGCGGAATGCTATGCCATCTCGGTGCCTTTCCAGTCGTGGCGGATGGTATTGATCGGGGACCCCCTCTATCGGCCGTTCAAGGCCCGTCCCGGCGGCCCGGCCAGGGAGGGGGAGTAAGGTTCACTGAAAAAAGGGCGCCGCCCTCCGGCGGGACGCCCCCGGCCCCGGCGCGAAAAATTTGCTTGACATCGTTTGCCCTTGTATGATAAATATTGTATGATATTAGGGCATTGTGCCGCGAGGCGGGACCGAGTGCCGATCTTTACCCCTGAGGGCGTTCACCAGGTGCCGCCCTATTTAAAAAGCGTAGGAGAAATTGGTGAAAACAGGTGGGCCTCTCATAGGAGGAAAGGGTGAGCACCAGTGCCGGCCCTCGATCTCCGGGCAGATGCTCGGGAGGGCCTCTCACTTCTTCTACCTGCTCTTCAACTGGACTTGCACCATCGTCTTTGCCTACCAGGGGTATCTCTGGATAAGGCATGGGGGCTGGACCAAAATCCCTACCCGCCTGCTCCTCCCCGGAGGTGTCACCGGATGGCCTTTCTTCGAAGCATCGCACGGAGTGGGAAGCCTGCTTCGATGGTGCTGCAACGTCGACCTCATCTATACCCTGGGCGTGATCGCCATGATGTTCTACGCGGTCGAATGGTTCCTGGCGAGGAGGGACAGGCAGAGGCTGGGGCGCTTTCCCTCCCTTTCGGGCGAGGCTACCCAGAGGGCGAATGGCCCCGATATGCCGCGGCCCCCTTCCGCCTAAAACAGGCGATGCCGCCGACAACGTCAGCCGTCTATGGTATAATGACCATATGAAGAAGGTGATCTCCTTCGACCTGGACGGGACCATCGTCGACGGCCTCTACGGGAACATGGTGTGGCTTGAGGGCATCCCGAAAAGGTACGCCGCAAGATATTCCCTGTCGGTTCCGGATGCGCTCGCCGCGGTGAAGGAGGCCTACGACTCCGTGGGAGAGGCCCATCTCCTCTGGTACGACTTAGGTTATTGGCTCCGGAGATTCGATCTGGCCGTTCCGGAACAGGTGCTGCTCGACCGGTATGCCGGCTATATCCGGCTCCTGCCCCATGCAGCTCCGGTGATCGAGGCGCTGGGCAGGAAATATCTTCTCGTGATCGCCTCCAACGCGGCTCGCATATTCGTCGAGAAAGAGCTGCGCCACACCGGCCTCACGGAACACTTCACCCGGGTCGTATCGGCGACGAGCGACTTCAAAATGGTCAAGAAGGAGGAGGAGTTCTATCGCCGGTTGTGCGCCCTCCTCGGTGTACTGCCCTCAGAGATGGTGCACGTGGGGGACCACCCTATCTTTGACTTCGAGGTTCCCCGTCTGGCCGGCATCGATTCCTACCACTACGACCCGGCGGTCAAAGGAGACGGCGGGGTGATAGGTGATCTCAGGGAGCTTTTGGACAGGCTATGAAAAAGTGCCACAAGTGCGGCAGGGCCGTTCTGACGGAGAAGGTCTCGAGGCGTGACGAATGTGAGGGGTGCGGCTCCGACCTGCACGTCTGCCTGAACTGCACCTTCTATGACGAGGGTAGGGCAAACCAGTGCTTCGAGCCCCAGGCGGAAAAGGTGAAGGAAAAGGACAGGTCGAATTACTGCGACTATTTTGAGTTCAGAGGGCAGAGACAGGCCGCGTCGGACCGGGGACAGGCAGAGAAACTCTGGAAGGACCTCTTCAAGCACTAGAGCGCGTCTCCCGCCCTCGTGTAAATAATCCGGTATCTTTCAGGATCGGCATCGAGGCAAGCGGTGCAGCCGCTTTCCGCGCACGCGGCCAGATCTTCCTTCGGGGGCAGCGGCTCGAGGAGCACCTCGAACCCTATCGATTCATAGAGCTCCTTCATCTCTGAAAGTCTCGGCTCGTCCGCCATGAACCGCTTTTCCCATCCCAGTCCTGCCAGCTCTTCTTCCCGCTTCGTCATGACCTCAAGTATAGCAGATTACGGGCATGGGCAGGAAGGATTGTTACGTGTCAGACGGCAGTCAACCTTCTTCTCCCCTGGGTTGACTTTTCCGCCGGGGGCCTCTAATCTATTGCCACGAAGGCTTTGCCAATCTGTGCCGGCCCGCTAAAGAGCGCGGCCCCGGGAGAGGAGGGTTGAGTGGATCAGATCGAGAGATTGAAGGAGAGGGTGATGAACGGGGAGGCCTTGGGCCCCCGGGAGGCCCTCGATCTCTCCGCACTGTGCCGGACGAGCCTCTATGGCGTGCTGGCCGCCTCGTGGGAGATCAGGGAGCATTTCAAGGGGAGCAAGGTGAGCCTCTGCGCCGTTATCAATGCCAAGTCCGGCCTCTGCCCCGAGAACTGCCGCTTCTGCGCCCAATCGGCCCACTATTTCACCGATGCGCCCGCCTATGCCCTGGTCAGCTCGAAAGAGATGGTGGATGCGGCCGCCAGGGCCATCGGAGAGGGTGCCCACCTCTTCGGCATCGTCACCAGTGGTACCTCCATAACGGATGAAAGCGAGTGGGCCGAGATCCACAGCGCCGTGCGAGAGATGGCGGCAAGGGGCCTCAGGCCTTGCGCCTCCCTTGGGCTGCTCGAGGGGAGGAGGGCGGAGGGCCTCAAGAAGGCGGGCCTCTTCCGCTACCACCACAATCTCGAGACCGGGAGAAGCTTTTTCGGGACCATCTGCACGACCCACGACTACGAGGAGGATATGGAGACGGTGCGCGTTGCCAGGGGCGCCGGCCTGTCGGTCTGCTCGGGGGGCATCATAGGGCTGGGGGAGACCATGGAGCACAGGATCGAGCTCGCCCTGACCCTGAGGGCGCTCGAAGTCGATTCCGTCCCTCTCAACATCCTCAACCCCATCCCCGGAACGCCGCTGGCCGACGCGCCTCCCCTCGATCCTCCTGAAATACTCGCCACCATAGCCCTCTTTCGCTTTCTCCTGCCCGACAGGGACATCAAGCTCTGCGGCGGGAAGGAGAGGAATCTGCGGCAGCTCCTGCCTCTGGCCCTCGTCGCAGGCTGCAACTCGCTCATGACCGGCAACTATCTGACCACCACCGGCCGCAACACCGCCCTCGACCTGGAGATGATAAGGGACCTGGGTCTGGAGCCGGCCTTCGACGCATCGTTTTAGCCCCTGCCTCACGCCTCTTCACACCTCCAGAAGGGCGCGTCAGGATGCGCAAAGAGGCCCCGAGGCCAGTTAGTTACTTCCCCTGCCCAAGTGTAGTAGACTAGCCTCATGGCCCTCCTCATAAGAACCTGGCATCTGGCGAACGGCCTGAAAGTGGAGATCCTTGACGAGACCGTGAGCTACTACGGTGATTACTCCACCATAAAGCTGATCGTCCGCTGCAGGATCGAGGTGAAGGAGGAGCACCTCCGTGCTTTCCTCGACAACCCCCTCTACCGGAGGGTGGCGCGGGCCCTGGGGAGAGCGACCGAGTACCGGAGAGAGATCACGAAGTCGGGGGTGCCGGCGAGGAATCTCGCCGCCGTGAAGAGCTTCCTCGTTGAGAGGTTCGAGGAGAACGCCTTGGGGTACTTTGAACGGGAGGACTTTCCCGAAAGATTTGTGTGCAAGAAGTTCACGGAGATCTCGGAAGAGCTTGCGAAGAAGGAGGGCTCAAGGCAGGGGGATGGAGACTGAGAAGGCCCTTCCTGTCACGCGTCTCTCCGCGACGAGGGCAGGGGCGATCGTCACGGTGAAGGGCGAGGAAGGCAGGGAGTACAGGGGAAGGGTGGTGGAGGTGGCGGGGGAGACGGCCCTGGTCCGCATTTTCGAGGAGCTGGACTTTCCGAGCGAATCGCCTCTCCCCATCACCCTGCTGCAGGCCCTTCCGAAAAAGGAGCGGATGGAGCTGATCATTCAGAAGGCAACGGAGCTGGGGGTGAGCGAGATCATCCCCTGCGTCTCCGCGCGGAGCGCCACGCCGGGGGCCGCGGGAAAGGCAGAGGATAAATCGCACCGATGGCCCGCGGTCGTGCAGCGGGCCGTGGAGCAGTGCAGGAGGCGCGTCGCGCCTTCGGTCTCACCCTGTCGCGCCTTCCCGGAGGCCGTCGAATCCCTCGCCCTTTGCGACGGCCTGAAGCTTCTCCTCTACGAGAAAGAACGGGTGGTGCGGCTCAAGGGGCTGGCAGCCTCGATGGAGCGTGCGAAGAGGGTGGTCATGGCATGCGGGCCCGAGGGTGGTTTTACCGATGAAGAGGTCCGCTTCGCCCGGGAAAGGGGCTTCCTGCCCGTGAGGCTGGGCGGCAGGATCCTGCGCTGCGAGACTGCCGCGCTGGCAGCCCTCTCCATCATTCAGTACCAGTGGGGCGATTTGTAGGGCCCCTATGCTTGTTCTATCTTTCTGATGCCCGCGTAGTAGCAGCAGCTCTGGCTTTTGAAATTGTTATCGAAGACGCGCACTGAGCCGTCTTTAAAGTTTATGCGCACGTAGCAGAAGCCTCCGGGGACTTCGGACGTCCTCTCCTCCACCACCACGCCCATTCCCCACCTCCTGTAACGTTTGTGGAAGACCTGATCGCCTACCTTCAGGTAGAGGGAGTACTCCTTTTCCATAGGACAAGAATAAGCCATGGATCCTTACTTTTCAAGGGGCTCCACGATGCCCAGCCTCAGCATCTTCAGGCATGCCTTCATCCTTACCACATTCTGCTCCACCGCCTGGATCCCTCCCGAAGCGGCCCTGATCTGGTCCACCAGGGCGTCGGTCTGCTCGATGAGGCTGCCCAGCTTCTTCAACTGCTCTTCCATGGCTTCTTCCTCCTCACATGACGCTGCTCGGGCCATTATAGCAGTTCGCGCCCGGTTTTTCCACCTTTCGTCTTTCCCTCCTTACGGACCTGTGCGGCCGGCCGGCCGGGTGAAGGCACGCTAGCCGGGCCTTCCTTTTGTCCCCCCGCTGCCCCGGACAAATCCCGCGACCTTTCTGATCAACCCTCCCATCTCCGGCACGCCGAGGACCGTCACCATGGCGAAATAGACGATGCCGTAGGCGCAAAGGCAGCCCATGGCGAGGAAGACGGGGTGGGCAGGGTTCATCGCCGGCTTGACGCACCAGCCGGCTGCCGCAGCTGCTGCGGCAGCGGCCCACAGTCTGCCCAGGAAGGGGGCCGAAAGCCCGGTCGCGCCGATGCGCGCGTTCAAAGACCTCCGGAGGAGCGCGAATTCCAGCCATCCGGCAAGGCCGGCCGACGCTGTGAGGCCCACGACTCCCCAGCGCTGATCGAGGCCCAGGAGGGGCGGCAAGGGCAGGGCAGAGAGGTACCCCAGCAGACCGGTCACCACCACCCGCGCCACTGCGAAGCGCAGCGGGGTGCGCGTATCCTGCAGGGCATAATACGCGGAGGCATAGAGCCTGCCCAGGGTGGTGGCCAAAAGACCTATGGCGGACCCGGCCAGAATGGCCCACACATAGACGCTGTCACGGTGGGTGAACCTCCCCGTCTGGTAGATTGCCCCGGCAATGACGTCCCCCAGGGTGAGAAACCCCATGGCCGAAGGCACGATGAAGAGGGCAATCTGGCGCAGACCGGCATTGAGCCGGCTCCGCAGGTAACCAGCCGCCTCGCCCGATTGGCCAAGGGCCCCGGACAGGGCCGGCAGCTCAGCGGCGGATACGGACATGCCGAAAAGGCTCACAGGCAACATATACAGTGTCTGGGCGTAAACCAGGGCCGCAAGGCAGCCGGTGGGGAGAAAGCTGGCGATCATGGTGTCCACGTAAGCGCTGACCTGCACCACGCCGCGGCTGACGAGGACGGGCATGAAGTTGCGGATTACCGTATGCACGCTCTTCATGGTGAGGCCCAGGGTGAGCCGGAATCCACGGACGAGGGGGAGGAGCTGGGGCAGCTGGACCCCTACCTGCAGGGCGCTCCCGATCACCGAACCCCACGCGAGGACACGGGTGAGGGGAAACTGCCCCATCCGGCTTCCGAAGCCGCACAATGAAGCAATCATCACCAGGTTCCACGCGACCGGGGCGGTATAGGAGGCGAAAAACCGCCGGTGACTGTTGAGAATCCCGAGGCACCAGGCCGAGATGACGAGGAGCCCCGCTCCGGGGAAGAGGATGCGCACGAGGCTCACGGTGAGCTCGAGCTTCGCCCCCTTGAATCCCGGGGCAATCACGGCGATCATGAGGGGGGTGGCGCCTATCCCTGCCAGCACCAGGCACGAGATGACCAGAGAGAGGATGCAGAAGATCGCGGAGGCCACCCGGTCCGCCTCCTCTTCTTTCTTACGGGCAAGCAGGTTGGCGTATACGGGGATGAAGGAGGCCGAGAGCACGCCCTCGCCAAAGAGGTTCTGGAGGAGGTTGGGGATACGGAAGGCTGCCCTGAAGGCATCGGCCGCGTCGGAGTCGCCGAAATAGTGGGCAAAAACGCGGTCTCTCACCAGCCCCGCGATACGGCTGAGCAGGATGCCCGCCGCCACCAGCGCCGCATGGCGGCTCATGCCTCTTTCTTCCCCGTCGGATCCGCCCCTCTCCCCTTCCGTCACGCCCTCCAGAGGGCACCCGCCTTCGGCCGTGCGAGGCCCCCCCGCGCGTCCGGCGGGCCCATCGAGGCCCACCCCACCCCGATGGGCCTCTCCCGCGGTTACCGATTGGAATCTACACTTTTTACCTCGGGCCTGTCAATTCCTCCCCGAGGCTTCCCCGCGACAAAAATAATACTCCTTTTCTTGCCAAGTGCCGCAAGAGCGATAATCATACATAATGAGGGCTCACGTGCCGGCTGCGCCAACGGGCTCGCGGTGAACCCCATATCGAACGGAAAAGGAGGAAAGAGCATGAGAGCGAGATGGATTGGACTGGTATGCCTGGTCGTGATGTTGGGTGCGGGCTTGAGCGGGTGCAGCTGCATCACCGAGGCCGTGAAGGGTGAAGCTGCGCCGCCTCCCGCCGCTCCGCCGATGGCCGCCCCTCCGGAGGCGAAGAAGGAGATGGCAGTCCCTGCCGCGCCGGCCGAGGCTCCCCCGCCTGCCATGGCGATGCTTAAAGATATCCACTTCGATTTTGACAGGTACAACATCAGGCCCACGGACGCAGACCTTTTGAAGGAGGACTACTCCTGGTTCCAGGCGAACCCCGGGGCTCGCGTGAGGATTGAGGGCAATTGTGACGAACGGGGCACTATCGAGTACAATCTGGCCCTCGGTCAAAAAAGGGCGGACGAAGCGAAGAGCTTCCTCGTAAACCTCGGGGTGGCCGCGGGCTCGCTCGACACGGTGAGCTACGGAAAGGAGCGGCCCCTCGACCCCGGCCACAACGAGGAGGCCTGGGCAAAGAACAGGAGGGACCATTTAGAGCCCCTCAAATGACCTTCCCTATCCCCGGACGGGCTTAAAGCGCGCCTTTAGCCTTCCGGGCCGAGGCAGCCGCGGCAGAGCATGAGGCCGTTTCTCTCGACCATTTTCAGGGACATGGTCATTTCGCCGCAGCGGTCGCATGGCCGGGAATCACCGAGGGTCGCCCGGGGAGGCAGGGTCATATGGACCTCCCTGAGCACGAAGAGGTCCTCCAGGGGTCTTCTCAGCACCTCCTGAGTCCTCTCTTCCTGGACCTCCCGGAACCGGAGGAGATCCTCCTGCCCGGCCTCACCGGCCCTCACCTTCTCGAAAAGGGCGGCTTGGGCGGGAGTGCGAGGGGGGCCTCCGGCCTTGAGGAGCAGGCGCACGCCTCTGCCGGAAGACCGGCTGAGAAAGGTATAGGCGTGCTTGCCGTAGTCCCTGAAGATGAAGTTGCCTTTCCCGAAGGTGCACCCGGTCACGACCTGGATGGCGTCATCGCCGCACGCATCCGTCTCGACGACGGCAACGATCTCTTCGTCGGCCGCCCTCCTCTCTCCGAGCCACCCCAAGCCCGCCTTCGCGGCCCGGTACCCGATGGCCAGGCCGGGACAGGCATGGCCGTGAAAGGCGACACATCGCTCGAACGCGTCGTCCCAGATGCTGACCTCACGTGGAGCCATAGCCCTCCCTCCTTTGTCTCGCTCTTTCATTGAACCATTGCTCCCCGTCATAGTCAAGGCGTCCCTCCGCCCCTCTGCCAGCCCCCGCTTTCGCGCATATTTCTATTGACGGGTGGAGCGAAACGCGGTAAGGATGAACGGGAGGAAAGAAAAAACCATCGCATGGTGCTGCCGGTCGCCCGCATACTCGCCTGGATAATCTCCTCATACCTGCTCGGGTCCGTGCCTGTGGGGCTTCTCCTCTCAAGGCTGAAGGGACGGGACCCGAGGAGCGTCGGCAGCGGCAACATAGGGGCCACAAACGTGATGAGGGCCGCAGGCAGCACCCTCGGGCTCCTCACGCTCCTCGGCGACATACTCAAGGGCTTCCTGCCGGCGTGGCTCGCCCTGCATTTCGGTCAGCCCGAGGAAGTCGTGGCAGGGGCAGGGCTGGCAGCCTTTGCGGGCCACCTCTTCCCCCTCTATCTGCGGTTCAAGGGTGGGAAGGGCGTTGCCACCGCCCTCGGGGTCTTTCTTGCCCTCTGCCCCCCCGCAGTGTTCATGGTCCTGCCCGTCTTCGCCGCCGCGCTCTTCCTGTGGGGATATGTCTCCCTCGGGTCGCTGGTGGGCGCTGCCCTGATGCCGCTAGCGTTTCTGGGGCTCAATGCCCCTTTGGGCTCTGTCCTCACCTCCGCCATAATGGCGGTCTTGATCTTCGTGAGGCACAGGGAGAACATAAAGCGACTCATGTCGGGCAGAGAGCACCGCATCCTCCGAAAACCGAGGCCCTGAGGAGAAGCGGGCTTAGGGGGCCTTTCTCAGTCTCTTCCTTTTTCTCGTCCTCAGGTAGTCTTCCATGATGACTTTCCCGAGTTCCTTCGGCTCGGCAAAGAAGACCCTGCCCAGGTTGCGCTTCGCGAGGATGGAAGCGAATTCCCTCAGGTGGGGAGTATTATCGAGCATGATGATGTTGAGGGTGATCCCCTCTCTCTGATAGACCAGGGCCTCCTGGAGCACGCCGAGGGTGGCCTTCTCGAAGCCCACGTACTTCCCCTCTTCGCAGTTCGGCTCCGTATCGGTGATGAGGTAGACCTGCTTTTCTGCGCGCTCCACCGCAGCCGCGGCCCTGAACCTTCTGAGGGCGCTCCGTATGTCTGTCGTGCCCCCTGCGAAGGCCACGTTGAGCATGTCCCAGTACTGCATCTCGCGCACCTGGTTGGAGAAGAGGAAAAGCTTCATCCTGTCCCTGGAATTCCTTCTCACGAGCTCGGACAGGGCAAGGGAGATATCCACGGCCGCATGGATCTTGTCGCCGCTCATGCTGCCGCTTTCGTCCACGAGCAGGCCCACGCACAGCTTTGTGTCGGAAAAGGTCTCCCTCACCCAAAGGTCTTCCTGGTCGAACTCTATGCGGTCACCCTGAAGGCCGCCCCTCTCCAGGGCCGAAAGCAGGGTCGTCTCCATGTCGATCTTGTAGAACTCGTCCCCGTGCTCATATTTCCTGCGCGCGAAGCCCTCGCTCATGCCGAAGCCTTCTTCCTTCGTGGCATTCGTGCCCATATGGGCCGCGGAAAGATTCTCCCCTATGCGCCTCTGCACGTACCTCGCGAGCCTGCTCGAACCCTTCGGCGTGATCTTTACCCCGTCACCGTCGATCTCGATCAGGTCGTTATCCGCATACTCCTTCAGGCAGCTCCTGATATCTTCAGGCTCGACGGCCTCTTCCATGCGGTCCATCATGGTAAGCTCTTCCTCGAGCCGTTTTCTGTGATCGTCCCCGAGATACTCCTCCATGAGCCGATCCAGGTCGCCCCCTGCCGCAAGCTGCTCCAGGAGCCTGTACGAGAAGCCCTCTTTCAGTTCGCACAGCTCCCCCTTTTTTGCGTCCAGGCTGCCCCGGACCTTCTCCATCCTCTCGCGGGCGTGGCGGGAGGCCTTCTCGCGCAGCCCCTTCATGCTGTACCGGCTCTCGTTCATGAGGCTGTTGATGGTGCGGTCGTCCATGTGGGCAAGCTCGTAGAGCGTCTGCTCCTCGCCGCCCTCGCCGCACCCCATACACCGGTCGCAGAGGAGGGCTATTTCCATGCACCCTTCTGAGCCCATGAAATCTCCTTAGGGATGAACATGTCGCCCGCGTTCTGCGGGTATATCCACTTCTTGCCCGCGCAGATGTTCGCGATGAACTCCGCTGCCGATATCAGGTACTCTTCCTGCACCCTGGAGTTCTTTTCCGCGGCCCGAAGCACGTCCTCGTCCTCGGCGACCAGCCGGTCCAACCTGAAACGCTCGCTGCCCATGCGCTCGATCTCCTGCAGGGTCTCCCGGAGGGGGAGGGAACCCCGGATAAAGTCCGGCCAGCCCTCCCGGGGAAGATCGATCATGGCGGCCACCTGCTCCCCCATGCGCTCCCGGTCCCACGCGCCGGCGATCTCGTTGCCCAGGTCGAGGAGGCCGTTCCGCACGAGGTCCTCTGACAACTCGTCTATCTTGCGCATGGTTTCCCGGGGGTTCTCGAAGTCCACCAGGTCCTGGCGGAGCTGGACGCGCCCCCGTAAAGCCAGCTTGAGACCTGCAACGACATCACGGAGCCTCGTCACCCGGCGCCCCTCGATCTCCGTCGAAGAATAGGTGTGGTCGATCGCCCTGGTCGTGCCCCTGATGCTCGCCTTCTTGTCGAGCCAGCGACACGTCCTGCTCTGCCTCACCGACTTGTTGATGAGAGAGAGCATCCACCACGGCGCGAGCACGCTGCGCAGCGCGTCCTCCATGCGGGGAAACTCCTCGGGGAAGGGCCCTTCAGGCGAAGAGCCGTCTCTCGCCCCGAAGCGCTCCATCATCATGATGGCGAACTCCACCTCCTCGTCGGGCAGGTCCATATAGATGGTCTCCAACCTATCGAGGAGCGGCCTCGGCACCTCGTTCACGTGGGAGAACCCTTCGGGGTTTCCCGTGGACACCACGAGCAGGTCGAGGGGGTATTCCCAGTTGTACTCCTCGAGGATGGCCTTCTTCTCCTCGATGATGGGATGGAGCAATACCTGCACCTTTGTCCTTATGGCAGGCAGCTCGTCTACGAAGAGCACGCCCCGGTTCGCCCGGAACACTCCGGTTCCGACGAAGGCGAGGGGGTCTTGCGGGCTCATGCCCCGGGCGATTGCCTGGATGTCTTTCAGGCCCAGGAGCTTCGCCTCATTGGTATACTCGTTGCCCTGTATCCTGGAGAACCGCTCCTGGCCGCTCACCCACTCTATGCCGAACTGGGTCACGGGATCGGCGCTCTCCCGGCATCGGGGGCACATGCGCGTCTTCGGCCACTTGGGGTCGTCGTTGTAGGGACAACCCTTGATCCGCGGCACGGGGAAGAGGAGCCTGCTGATCGACCGGGCCAGCCGGGTCTTGCCCGTACCCTCCTCCGAGACGAGGTACGGCTGTGAGCCCGACAGGAGGGCGCGCATCACGTCCTCCTTCACCTGCTCCCGGCCGTGGATATCCTCCAGCACTTCCCCTCCCCTTTCAATCCTCTTCAGTATGGAGTATCTTAATAGGTAGGAGACCGGGAGCGGCTGGTACCGTTCCAGTAGTTCTTTGTTCTGTTGCGCGGTCAGGCTGAGGGGCATGCTATTTACCGCAAAGAGTGGATTTTTACTGCCGTCAATAATATAAATGAGTGAGGGGGTCAAGTCAACCCGTGGGCAGCCTGAACGCGCTCCTCGACCTTCCCGCCGTCCCCCGCATCCTCAAGCTTCTCTTGAGCACGGGAGCGGGGAATGAAGAGACCTCTCTCATCGAAAGCCTGCCTGACAGGGTTTACACGAAAAAGGCCGTAGAGCTGCTGGTCCGGCAAGGTGTCGTCACGAGGGAGGGCGGAGCGCTCAAGATCGCGGAGGGTGAGGAAGCGAGGCGCACGGTCGACGGGATCATGCGGTTTTATGCGGACCTGGACCGGGTATCGAGGCGGAGGCTCCTCTTTCGCGGCATCCTCAACGCCACCCAGTACGCGTGCCTGGTCCATTTCAAGACCTTCACGGACCTCATGGAAGCCGAGGGCTTCGGCCGGGCCGATATGGAGGCGGAGCTCGACAAGGACCGCAAAGAAGGCTATGTGGAGCGGCTCACCGTCATGTACCGTGCCCGGGAGGGCCTCAAGCACCGGTACTTCCCCTTTATCCCCCTTTACTCCTATCCCCATTTTATCGTGATGAAGCCGGAAAGCACCGGCCACCTGCGGGGAAAGCTCCAGAACGCGGGCATATTCATGGCCGAGGAGGAGTACCTCCTCGGC
>Ga0326727_10018535_pt1 | contig 14197 bp, 12 predicted proteins | sample MB2enrmetagenome_FD_207643 | JGI IMG/M metagenome (GOLD analysis project Ga0326727, IMG submission 207643) | Lab enriched peat soil microbial communities from McLean, Ithaca, NY, United States - MB29MY | ecosystem: Environmental > Terrestrial > Soil > Wetlands > Peat | place: USA: New York...
TGTCCCCCTCCCGCTGCCAGTCGAGGTCGCGGACCAGGAGCACGTCGGTGCGGAGCCGGCGGAGCACCCGCTCGGCCACCGACCCCAGCGTCGACTCGCGCACCGCACCGGTGCCGAGCGCGCCCATCACGACCAGGTCGGGCTTGACCTCGGCCACGTCGGCGACGATCTCTTCCCAGTTGCGCCCGTCGCGCCGCCGGGCCTCGAACTCCACGCCGCGCTCCAGGCAGCGGTACCGCATCACGTCGGTGTAGCTGTCGCTGATCAGCTCCAGGCCGGTGGTGATCAGCGAGTCGTGGATGCGGCGCTGGCGGAGCAGCTCGGCCTCGTCCTGGTACTCCTCGGGGAGCGTGTACTCCATCTGCTTGAAGCGGAAGTCGTGCATCCGGGCGGCGTACGCGTGCATGCCGACGCAGCGCGCCCCCCACCCCGAGGCCAGGTCGATGGCGAGCCCGACCGCTGCGTCCGAGTGTTCCGAGTTGTCCAGCGGGACATACACAGTGGAGTAGCTGCCGCTCGTCGCCATCGTCCCCTCGATCTCGCTCCCCGGCGCCGGTCGGCGCCTCCCTCGGCGCCCCGTGCGGTGCGCGCACTAATTGTAGGAACATAAGCCCTATGGGTGCGTTGTTTATGGGCCGGAGGACATGAACGTGGCGAACCGTGCATACGCGTCCAAGGGTCCGGAGACGCTTCCCGCGTCCCCGCCGCCCGGCGCTCCGGCGTCACAGCCGGACGGAGCGCGCTGCCCGTTCCCCCACGCCGAGGGCGCCGCGCCCCACCCTCTCAGCGCACATCACGCCCTCCCGGAGGAGAGCGCCGGCGCCTGCCCGGTCGCCGGTGCGCCTCGACCGGAGCCGGAGGCGGCGACCGGCCTGCGCTGGACACCCGACGCCGAGGCGATGGTCAAGGAGCGCGCCGAGATCTGGGCACACGGCGAGGCCGGCCGTGGCGAGCAGCTGGCCCGCGGCGTTGCCGAGGAGCGTGCCCGGGGACGGCAGGCGGAGATCACCGCCCTCTTCCTGCGCACGCTCGGCAAGAAGCTGGGCTACGGTCACCCCCTCAGCGAGAAGGGCGAGGAGCTGCACTTCACCTGGACGCCGGAGGCGGAGGCCCGGCTCGCCGACGTCCCCGAGTTCTGCCGCGAGCTGACCCGCTGGCGGGTGGAGTGGACGGCCCACAAGTTCGATCTCGGCACCACCATCACGCCGCACGAGATGGACGTGAAGTACGAGCTGTGGGGCCGCGTCTCCCACGCCATCCAGGAGCGGGAGCGGGACGGGCTGCCCTGGAGCGACTCGGCCCTGGACCGCTTCTCACGGGTCCCCGAGTTCGTCCGCGGTCAGGTCCTCGAAGCCATCGAGGGCAACGCCCGCACCCTGGGAGCGACCGAGGTCGACGACTCGGTGGTCGACCTGGTCATTGAGCGCTGGATCACGACCGGCGACTTCCACGAGGGGATGTACGGGTTCCGCTGAGGCTCGCGGCAGTCCCTCCCCGGATCGACGCGCCCGCCAGACGACCTGGCGGGGTGCTTCAGCCCCCTGCTAGCGCCGCATCCCGGTGACGTCGATGCCCCAGCGGCCGGTGGTCGACGCGCCCGGCTCCAGGGTGATGAGGTCCATGCCGTTGCGGAAGGCGTCGGGAGCGCATGTCATCGGCTCGACGGCGATGCTGCGGCGCCGGGAGCCGGAGGGGAGAGCCTCGCCGGTGTAGAGGAGCACCCAGGGCTGCGCACGGTCGAGCCAGACCACCAGGCGACGGCCATCGGGACCCTCGAGCGTGACCCGGGCGAGGCCGTCCGGGTCGCGCTGGAGATCCGTGAAGGCGGTGTTCAGCTGGGTGGCGCCCAGGGTGCGGAGCTGCCGGAAGTCGAATGGGGTGCCGTCGACCGCGGCCCGGTCGGTGGGCAGCAACCGAGCGTCGGTGCCGAGCACGATGGCAGCGGGGATCTGGAGGCGGCAGCTGTCGATGAGCGGGGTGCCGACGGTGAGGTAGGGATGGGCGCCCGCGCCGAACGGGGCGGAGCCGGTGCCGGTGTTGGTGGCCACGAAGCTGACGCTGAGCCCGGCCTCACCGAGCTCGTAAGTGGCGCTGAGCTCCAGGGAGAACGGGTAGCCGTCCGAGGGAGCCAGGCGGTGACGCATGGTCAGATCGGTCGCCGACCTCGCCTCCGCCGTCCAATTCGCCCAGCGGACCAGACCATGGATGGCGTTGCCGAGCTCCGGCTCGTCGAGCGCAAGCTGATGGTGGACACCTTCCCAGCGGTACTGGCCATCCCCCACCCGGCCGGGCCAGGGCATCAGCAGCTGGCCCATGCCGTGAGATGAGCGCTCTGCCTCGCCGAATCCGAAGATGACCGGCTGTCCGGCGACGGTGAAGGAGCGCAGGGTGGCTCCGACCTCGGCGACGACCACCTCCTGGTCCCCATGGACGAGGCGGAACTGCTGCCCGCTGGGCAGCCCGGCACCAGCCTCGGGAACCGCTCTCGGGGTTCGTGGGTCGCTAGCCGTCCTCACCCCTCCGACGGTTCTTCAACGGGACGCCGTGCATGCCGGCGCCAAGGGTGACAGATTCGTGGAAGCGTTTGCACCGGCTGGCCGCGGCGTCGGGGCGCGGGCGCGGCGCCCGGCCGGCTCGCTCCGCGTCGCTCCCCGGGGGTGGACCGAGATCCGCCTCCCGGGGGTGCCCTCGCGATTCGGGGTGAGCAATATAATTCGTCACGAAATATTCGTCACGAATTATCATGGGGCCGGGCTGGAAACGGGTGGCCACGCCGCGGCTCGCCTGCTGGCCCGCGGTGGTGGCGCGCCGGGCGGCCGGCCAACGCATCATTGTCCGGCTGTGCTGTTGGCATCACTGACCGGGTTCGCGTCGGGCTTCGTCCAGCACTGGGGATACCTGGCCGTCTTCCTGCTCACCGGCTTGGAGAGCCTCTGCCTGCCGTTCCTCCCCGGCGAGACAGTGCTGCTCACCGCCGCCGTCCTGGCGGCCAAGCTCCACCTGGCCATCGCCGGGGTGATCGCGGCCGCGGCCGCCGGTCCCATCGTCGGAGGCGCGATCGGTTTCGCCGTGGGCTGGTGGGGTGGGTATCGCCTCCTGGTCCGCCACGGCGGGAAGGTCGGCTTCGGGCAGTCCCGGGTTCGGGTTGCCCACTACCTCTTTCAGCGCCACGGGGGCGAGATCGTCTTCTGGGGCCGGTTCGTCCTGGTCCTACGCAGCTTCGCGGGGCTGCTGGCCGGTGCCAACCGGATGTCGCCGCTCCCCTTCGTCGCCTTCAACGCGGCGGGCAGCCTGGTCTGGGCGACGGCCTACGGGCTCGCCGCCTTCATGGTCGGAGCCGAGTTCCAGAATGTGAGCGGCTGGCTGGCTGTCGGCTTCGGCGTCGCGGCGGTGCTGGTGCTGGGGGCGGTCGCGCTGCTGCTGCACGGCCACGCTCGGCGCCTGGAGACCCGGGCGGAGGCGGCCTTTCCCGGGCCGCTGCCCGGTTACCCGGGCGGCCCTCCGCTCTGACCGACGGCGGACGTCCGTCCATTTGACACGAGGCCCAGAGGAACCCTAGCGTGTGGGGATGGCCGGTGTGACCGCCGGCCGATGGAGACGAGAGGAGGCCAGTCCATGCCCGGCGTCGTGCCCTTCACCAGCAACATCGAGGACCTCTCCACCCAGGAGGGGTACCAGTTCGAGTTCCGCTGTATGCGGTGCAACAACGGGTACCGCTCCTCCTTCCACCGCTCGCTGTTCGGCTTCGGGGGCCGGGTCGCCGCCATCGGCGGCGGCCTGCTCGGCGGCAGCCTGGGGGGCGACGTCGAGAGCGCGGGGTGGAACTCGAGCATGCTGATGTCAGGGACGGGCAGCCCGGCCAAGGACAAGGAGCTGGAGAAGGCGGCGCAGGAGGTCCACGACCGCTTCTACCAGTGCAACCGCTGTGGCAAGTGGGTGTGCCGCGAGGTCTGCTGGAACAACGACCGCGGGCTCTGTGTCGAGTGCGCCCCCAAGGTGGGGGAGGAGACCGCCTACATGCAGGCCCAGGCGCAGCGCGACCAGCTGGAGCAGAAGATCCAGGCCCAGGATCTCACCCAGGGGGTCAACTACACCGACCAGGCCACCGGGCTGTGCCCCTCCTGCCACCAGGAGTCGGGGGGCGGCAAGTTCTGCCAGCACTGCGGGGCGCCGCTGGCCGCCGCACCGGCGGCGACCAAGCGCTTCTGCGGCAACTGCGGGGCCGAGCTCGCGCCCGGGATCAAGTTCTGCGGCGAATGCGGCACTCCGGCGCCGTGACCGCCGGCGGCTGACGCGGGCCGATGCACTTCCGGCTCACCGCCGCGAGCGGCGAGGTGGTCGACGAGGGCGACGGCACCGTCGCCGTCGAGGCAGGTGCCCTCACCGTCTCCCCCCAGCTGGGTCAGCCGCTTCGGGTCGCCCCCGAGCAGATCACCGAGGTCGGCGAGCCGGCCCCCTTCGTGGTGCGCATCCGGCTCAGCGACGGCAGCGCCGTCGACCTCTCCCAGCTCGGTGCCCTGCGCACCCAGATCCTCGCCCAGATCGGTGACATCCGGGTCACCGACTCGCGCGCCGGCCTGGTGACCATCGGCTTTGGGGAGAGCCAGCGCTTCCACGGCGCGGTGGACGACGTCGAAGCCGACATCAGCCTGTACGACGACGGGCTGGTCGCGATCCCGGTCAGCGGGCCGCCCGTCCAGGTGCCCTACTCGCTCATCGAGGACGTCACCACCGATGCCTCCGGCTACCGGATCAGCATCTCCATGGGCGACGCGGGGACGGTCGTCGTCCAGCGCCTCGCCCAGATGACCTCGCAGTTCCTCACCCTCCTCCGCCAGCGGGCGACCGACGCCCGGGGACGGACCGGCGCCTTCCTCGAGGCGCTGCTCCCGGGGCTGGGGCCGCTCGTCCAGCGCCAGCTCGCCGGGGACCTCCGCGACGGGGTTGCGGTTCCCAAGGCGACCCTCGACGGCGTGGATCCCAGGGTCTGGCCGGCGCTGCTGGCGGCTGCGGCGCTGCCCGAGCGCGGAGCGGGTGCCGCGCTGATCGAGTCGCTGGGCGAGCCGGCACTCGGGTTCCACCAGATCTCCTCGGTGGAGGTGGCGGCGGAGGGCACCACCCATTTCGCCGAAGCGGGGGCGGTCGAGAGCACCGGGCCGGGCCGAGGCCAGGGCATCAATTACGGCCAGATGGAGCAGGGGATGGGGGCGCTGATGGCGGAGCGCTTCATGGGCGTCCCCACACCGGGGGCGGGGGGCGGCGGCCCCCTCCTCGGGGGGCCGCCCGGCGGCGCGCCCGGGATGGGGATGGGCATGCCCGGGATGGGCATGGGCATGCCCGGGATGGGCATGGGCATGCCCGGGATGGGCATGGGCTTCGGCGCCCCCTACGGGGCCATGGGGGGCATGCTCGCGATGCGGATGATGCGCGGCGGTGGAGCGTGGTCACGCGGAGGCCAGACCCAGGCCCAGTCGATGTTCCGCGTCCCCGTGGCCCCCCCCGACGCCAAGGCCCAGACCGCGGCACACACCGACCTCGACGCTCTCACGGTCAGCGGGGACCAGCCCACGATCGTCGCCTCCCTGCTCGCGCGCACGGCCTCGGGCACGCTCATCTACGAGTCGCTCAACGTCGAGGACCACGCCACCTACGTCTTCCACGACCCGTCGCTGACGCTCTCCCAGCTCGACCTGGCGCTGATGCTCATCGGCTTCCACATCGAGGTGCTCGCCGGCGACATCTCCGGCGTGGCCTCCCGCTACGCGGTGGCCGTGCAGCGGCTCCCCCACCTGACCCGGCTGGCCGCCGCCTTCCGCGGGCGGGTGATCCACGACGGCAGCTGGGAGGCGCAGCTCCGCCAGCTGCTCGCCTGAGGCCGGCACCGGCGCGACACCGCACCGCCGCCTATCATGAGGCGGCCCGGCAGCGGTACGCGGGAGTTCAAGCTTTGAAGATCATCGACGCCAAGGTCATCATCACCTGTCCGGGGCGCAACTTCGTCACCCTCAAGCTGACCACCGACGAGGGCATCACCGGCGTCGGCGACGCGACTCTCAACGGCCGCGAGCTGGCCGTTGCCAGCTACCTCACCGATCATCTCTGCCCGCTGCTGCTGGGACGGGACGCCGCCCGCATCGAGGACACGTGGCAGTACCTCTACCAGGGAGGCTACTGGCGGCGAGGTCCGGTCACCATGACGGCGATCGCGGCCGTCGACACCGCACTCTGGGACGTCAAGGGCAAGGCCGCCGGCATGCCCGTCTACCAGCTTCTCGGCGGCCGGTGCCGCGACCGGGTCACCGTCTACGGGCACGCCAACGGGGAGACCGTGCCCGAGGTGCTCGACGAGGTGGCCCGCTTCCTCGACCTCGGCTACACCGCGGTGCGGGTGCAGGTGGGGATCCAGGGGATCAGCTCCATCTACGGGGTGAGCCCGGACAGCGCCCACCGCGAGTCCGGCTACGTTCCGGCGGCCGCGACCACTGCCGAGACGTCGGACTGGTCGACGCCTCTCTACCTGCGTCAGGTGCCGGCGCTCTTCGAGGCGGTGCGGGGGCGGTTCGGCTTCGACTTCGCCCTGCTCCACGACGCCCACCACCGGCTCACCCCGATCGAGGCCGCGCGCCTGGGCAAGCGGGTCGAGGAGTACCAGCTCTTCTGGCTCGAGGACCTGGTGCCGGCCGAGCTGCAGGAGGGATTCCGCATCATCCGGCAGCACACGACCACGCCGCTGGCGGTCGGGGAGGTGTTCAACACCATCTGGGACTGCCAGCAGCTGATCACCGAGCAGCTCATCGACTACATCCGCACCGACGTCGTCCACGCCGGAGGAATCACCCACCTACGCCGCATCTTCCAGCTCGCCGAGCTCTATCACGTGCGCAGCGGCTCGCACGGCGCCAACGACCTCTCCCCGGTGTGCCTGGCCGCCGCCCTGCACGTCGACGTCGCCATCCCCAACTTCGGGATCCAGGAGTACATGCGGCACAACGCCGAGACCGATGAGGTCTTCCCCCACTCCTACCGCTTCGAGAACGGCTACCTCCACCCCGGAGAGGAGCCGGGGCTGGGCGTGGACATCGACGAGGAGCTGGCCGCTCGGTATCCGTATCAGCGCGCCTACCTGCCGACCAATCGCCTCGTCGACGGCACCGTCCATAGCTGGTGACGTTGATCGACCTGCACCCCGATCGCCTCCTTCCGGCTGAACCGTCACAGCGCGCGGTGGCTCGACGTCTCTACCAGGAGGTGCGGGAGCTGCCCATCGTCTCGCCCCACGGCCACGTGGATCCCGCCCTGCTGCTCGAGGATCAGCCGTTCGACAATCCCGCCGCGCTCTTTGTGACCCCCGATCACTACGTGACCCGCATGCTCCACGCCCACGGCGTTCCCCTCGAGAAGCTGGGCATCCCCCGGCGTGACGGGAGCGGTGCGGCAGCCGACCCGCGTGAGATCTGGCGGCTCCTGTGCCAGCACTGGGAGGCCTTCCGCGGGACGCCGTCGCGATACTGGATCGAGGCCGAGCTGGCCGAGGTCTTCGACGTCCCGATCCGGCCGTCCGCCGGCGACGCCGACCTGCTGTACGACCGGCTGGTCGAGCGTTTCGCCCTCCCGGAGTTCCGGCCACGCGCGCTGTATGGCCGTTTCGGCGTCGAGGTTCTGGCCACCACCGACGATCCCTGCAGCGACCTCTCGGCCCATCGCCGGCTGGCCGAGGACCCCACCTGGACGGGCAGGGTGGTGCCGACCTTCCGCCCCGACCCCTACCTGGATCCGGCCCTCCAGGGGTGGGCGCAGCGCGTCGACGAGCTGGGCCACGCGGCCGGCATCGACACGAGCGGTTACCGCGGTTTCATCGCGGCGCTGGAAGCCCGCCGCGCCTACTTCAAAGAGCACGGGGCCGCGGCCACCGACCTCGGACCGCCCGATGCCGGGACCGCGACCCTCTCCGCGGCGCACGCCGAGCGGATCTTCGCCCTGGCGCGCCGGGACGCGGCGAGCTCTGACGAGAAGCGGGACTTCCGGCAGCACATGGTCAGCGAGATGGCGCGCATGTCCTGCGACGACGGCCTGGTCATGCAGCTGCACCCGGGTGTCGTTCGCAGCCACCACCCGCCGACCCTGCGCGACTTCGGAACCGACCGCGGCGCCGACATCCCGGTCGCGATCGAATTCACCCGCGCCCTGCGTCCTCTGCTCGAGCTGTACGGGACCCACCCCAACTTCCGGGTCGTCCTCTTCACCCTCGACGAGACGACCTGGTCGCGGGAGCTGGCGCCACTCGCCGGCTTCTATCCCTGCGTGTACCTCGGCGCGCCCTGGTGGTTCCTCGACACCCCCGGCGCCCTGCTCCGCTTCCGGGAGGCGGTCACCGACAGCGCCGGCTTCGGCAAGACGAGCGGTTTCGTCGACGACACCCGGGCGTTCTGCTCGATCCCGGTCCGCCACGACACGGCGCGACGGGTGGACTGCGCGTTTCTGAGCCGCCTGGTGGTGGAGCACCGGCTGGACGAGGACGAGGCGGTGGAGACAGCGCGTTACCTCGCCCACCGGCTGCCCCGCGAGGTGTTCAGATTGTGAACCGGTTGAACCGGGAGAGCTGGCCCGGGGCGGGCCCGCCCCGGCCGGTTCGCGCCGTCCATCTCGGCCTCGGAGCCTTCCACCGCTCCCATCAGGCCTGGTACACGGAGCACGCGGCGGATCCCGCGCCGTGGGGGATCGCGGCGTTCACCGGCCGCAGCCCGGCGGCCGCGACACCGCTCGGCGCCCAGGGGGGCCTCTACACACTGGTCGAGCGCGGTCCGGAGCAGGACCGGATGGAGGTGGTCAGCAGCATCAGCGCGGCGTACGACGGCACCGACGCGCACGCGTGGACCGCCTGCTTCGCGGCGGCGGAGGTGGCGGTGGTGACGATGACCGTCACGGAGGCCGGCTACCACCTCGACGCCGCCGGGCATCTCGACCTCCGGGCTCCCGACATCGCCGCCGACGTGGCGCTCCTCCGCGGGGCGGGCAATGACGTGGAGGTGCCGGCGCGAACCATGTCCGGACGCCTCACCGGCGGCCTGAGAGCCCGGCGCAAAGCCGGTGGCGCACCGCTCGCCATCGTCCCCTGCGACAACCTCATGGGCAACGGTGCTGCAACCCGAACCGTGGTCCACGAGATGTGCGAGGCGGTCGACCCGTCGCTGGCGAGGTGGGCCGCAGCCAATGTCGCGATCAGCTCCACGGTCGTCGACCGCATCACCCCGGCAACCACCCCGGAGGATCTGGCCCTGGTCGAGCGGGCCATCGGGCGGCAGGACCTGGCCGTGGTCGTGGCGGAGCCCTTCCACGAGTGGGTGATCTCCGGTGAGTTCCCCGCCGGGAGACCCAGCTGGGAGATCGCCGGTGCCCGCTTCGTCGCCGACGTGGCGCCCTTCGCGGAGCGGAAGCTGTGGCTCCTCAACGGTGGCCACTCCCTGCTCGCCTACGCCGGCTCCGCCCTGGGCCACCACACGGTGGCCTCCGCCGTCGCCGACCCGCTCTGCCGGGAGTGGCTGGAGCAGTGGTGGGACGAGGTGGCACCCCTCCTTCCGCTTCCCGCCGGCGAGATCGCGAGCTATCGCGTGGCCCTGATGCAACGGTTCGCCAATCCGCGGGTCGGCTACCCCCTGAGCCAGATCGCGAAGGACGGATCGCTCAAGCTCGTCCAGAGGGTGATGCCGGTCATCCGCCGCTACCGAGAGGAGAGGAAGCAGCCTCCGCTCCGGGCGGCGCTCATACTCGGTGCCTGGCTGGCCCACCTGCGCGGCCACGGCGCCGAGGTCGACGACCCCCGGGCCGCGCAGTTGATCCCGCTGGCCGCCGGGGAGCCCCGCCGGGCGGCGCGGGCGGTTCTCGACGTCCTCGATCCCCACCTCGGCGCCGACCGCGCGCTGGTTGCCCTGGTCGCCACGGCATGCCGGGAGATCGAGGGCACCTCGGCCTGACCGGCCTCCGGGAGGGTTGATTCGTCCCCAGTCCGCTCCGCACGCGCGCCACACACTGGACGTGGGAGCGTGGCCAGCGGGACCTCCGATTCAACTCATGAATCACGATCCCGGCCGGGTCGCGCCAGGTGCAATCCGCAATCGCCTGGTGAGCCTGCATCGGAGCACAACGGACACGTAATGATTGGGTTACGTGAGCCCGTGGCCAAGCCGGATGGTGCACCCTGGACGCACCATGGGAATGGATCGCCACAGCCGGGTGATCGGCATCGATATCGGGGGCACCTTCGCGCGGGGTATGAGAGGCGGGCTGGTCGATGGCACCCCGTCTCTGATCGCACGCAAGGAGGCGATCCTGCCCCAGACCAGCCAGGAGGACCTGGTCGAGGCCCTGATCCTCATGGCGAGCCGGCTCGCCGAGCTGGCCAGCCGCGATGGCATACCGGTGTCGGCCCTGGGCGTCGCGGTTCCGGGATTGGTCGACGAGAAGACTGGGGTGGTCCATCGCAGCCCCAACATCAAGCTGCGAGAGTTCGGGCTGGGCCAGTACCTCCAGGACCGGCTGAAGATTCCCGTCTTCCTCGTCCACGACGCCAGCGCGGGCGCCCTCGCCGAGTACTCCGCGGGCGCGGGCCGCAGCGTGTCCGACCTGCTGCTCGTTGTGATGGGCGTGGGAGTGGGCAGCGCCGTCGTCAGTGACGGTCGTGTTGTGCGCGGGGCCCACGGGGCCGCGGGCGAGATCGGTCACATCTCGATCGACCCCGCGGGGATGGTCTGCGGCTGCGGTGGCCGCGGCTGCGTCGAGACCTTCGCCTCCGAGACCTCCATCGCCCGCCGCTACACCATGGCCGCCAAGGAGGCGATCCTCGCCGAGGAGGTGATCGCCAAGGCAACGGCGGGAAACCCCGCCGCAGCGCGCGTCTGGAACGACGCACTGGGTGCGCTGGCGACGGTGATAGCCACGGCGGTGGCGGTCATCGACTGCGAGACCGTGGTGCTCTCCGGGACGATGGGCATCCCGTCGGAGGCCCTCGCGCCGCTGGGAGCTCTGCTGAGCAAGAGGATCAATCTGGTCCAGCTGCCGCGCGTGGAGGTGGGTGCGCTGGGCGGCGATGCCGCGCTCCTGGGAGCCGCGGCCGTCGCCTTCGAGCGCACCGGCGTGGGCCACCCCAGCGTCGAGTGGCGCCAGTCGAGGCGCAATCCCCTGGGCCTGGCCTGACGGACGACAGGGCCTGCGGGTAGCGCGCGCTCTGACGCGCGCGAGTCGCGCGGCAGCGGGTTTCGACCACGCAGTCGCGCGCGGGCGGATGACGCCCGGCGCACGAAGGTCGTGGCTCGTGATTCCGCAGTGTGAGGCGTATAATGTTGTCTCGCCGTACAAACGAAGTGGCGTGGCCATCGGTTGTCGGTGCTTTGAACGATTCGACGCTGGCGGAGGCGTCATTGAGGAGACAAGTCATGCTGACACCGAGACCCGAAGACCGCTTCACATTCGGGCTCTGGACAGTGGGCTGGCAGGGCATCGACGTCTTCGGCGCCGCGGTGCGCCCTCCGCTCGACCCGGTGGTGGCCGTGAACAAGCTGGCCGAGCTGGGCGCCTACGGGATCTGCTTCCACGACAACGACGTCTTCCCCTTCGGCGCCACTGCGGCCGAGAAGAGCCAGGCGGTGGGACGGTTGCGCAAGGCGGTGGAGAGCACCGGGTTGGCGATCCCCATGCTGACCACCAACCTCTTCTGGCACCCGGTCTTCCGCGATGGCGGCTTCACCGCCAACAACCGGTCGGTGCGCCGTTTTGCGCTCCGCAAGGTGCTCGACAACCTCGACCTCGCCGCCGAGCTGGGCGCGGAGATCGTGGTCTTCTGGGGTGGGCGCGAGGGTGCCGAATCCGGCGCCGCCAAGGACATCCGCGCCGCCCTCGACCGCTACAAGGAGGCGTTCGACCTCCTCACCGGATATGTCATCGACCACGGTTACAAGCTGAGATTCGCCGTCGAGCCCAAGCCCAACGAGCCGCGCGGAGACATCCTTCTCCCCACCATCGGACACGCGCTGGCCTTCATCAATGAGCTCGAGCACTCCGAGATGGTCGGGCTCAACCCCGAGGTCGGTCACGAGGAGATGTCGGGGCTCAACTACGCCCACGGCCTGGCTCAGGCGCTCTGGCACGGGAAGCTCTTCCACGTCGACCTCAACGGTCAGAACGGACCGCGCTACGACCAGGACCTCCGCTTCGGCGCCGGCAACGCTCGGGGCGCCTTCTGGACGGTGGACATCCTCGAGTCGGGCGGCTATCAGGGGCCTCGCCACTTCGACTTCAAGCCACCTCGCACCGAGGACATGGACGGGGTGTGGGAGTCGGCTGCCGCGTGCATGCGCAACTACCTGATCCTCCGTGACCGTGTCCGCGCCTTTCGCGCCGATCCCGAGGTGATCGCGGCCAGCAAGGCGGCCCACCTCGACGAGCTGGCCCAGGCCACCCTCGCTCCCGGAGAGGCGCTCAGCTCGCTGCGCGCCGAGACGTTCGATCCCGAGGTCGTGGGGGCGCAGGGCTGCGGTTTCGAGAAGCTGGACCAGCTCGCCCTGGAGTACCTCTACGGCGTCCGTTCGTAGTCTCATGGCGCAGCTGCGGGGCCGGTGATGAGCACGAGCGCGCTGGTCGGCATCGACATCGGCACGAGCTCGGCCAAAGGGATCGCCATCGACCCCGCGTCCGGAAGCGTGCTGGCCAGCGCCGAGTCCACCTATCCGGTGAGCTCGCCCCAGCCGGGCTGGATGGAGCAGGCGCCGGAGCAGTGGGTGACGGCAGCCCGCGACGTGCTGGACGGCCTGAGGACGGGTGTGTCCGAGGTCCTCGGCATCGGATTCTCCGGCCAGATGCACGGGCTGGTCTGTCTGGACGCCGACGGTGCGGTGATCCGCCCGGCGATCCTCTGGAACGACCAGCGCTCCGCGGCGCAGTGCGCCGCCCTGGAGTCGGGTGGCGGCCGCGATCGCCTCGTCAAGCTCACCGGCAACCGTGCCCTGCCGGGCTTCACGGCTCCCAAGCTGCTCTGGATGCGGGAGAGAGAGCCGGCCGCCTACGCCCGCATCCGGCAGATCTCCCTGCCCAAGGACTACGTGCGCGACCGCCTCACCGGCGGCCATCGCAGCGACGTCGCCGATGCATCGGGCACGCTCCTCCTCGACGTCGCCGGACGTCGGTGGAGCACCGAGCTCCTCGCCCAGCTGGGGATCCCGGCGTCCTGGCTACCCGCCCTGGCCGAGAGCGGCGATGCCGTCGGGATGGTCGACGGCGTTCCCGTGGCCGCGGGGGCCGGCGACCAAGCCGCGGCGGCTGCGGGCGCCGGCATCACCGGCCCCGGCCCCCTCTCGGTCGTCCTCGGCACCTCCGGGGTGGTGCTGGCCGGCACGGATCGCTTCCTGGCTGACCCGGAGGGCCGGGTCCACGCTTTCTGCCATGCCGCGCCGGACCGGTGGCTGGTGATGGGCGTCATGCTGGCGGCCGCCGGGTCGCTGGCCTGGTACCACGACACCGTCCTCCCCGGGGTCGGGTACGACGCGATGCTTGAGGAAGCCGAGAGCGTGCCGCCCGGGTGTGACGGCCTGCTCTTCCTCCCCTACCTGGCCGGCGAGCGGACCCCCCACTTCGACCCGGACGTGCGGGGCGCCTTCTGCGGTCTCGCCCTCACCCATGGGCGCGGGGCGCTGACCCGGGCGGTCCTGGAGGGGGTTGCCTTCGCCCTGGGCGACTGCCTCGACACCGTCCGCGGCGTCGGCGCCACCGCCGATCGCGGCCGCGTCTCGGGAGGAGGCTCGAGAAGCCGCCTGTGGCTGAGGACGGTTGCCAGCGTCCTGCAGATACCCCTCGAGGTCATGGCCACCGACCAGGGCTCAGCGTTCGGCGCCGCGCTTCTCGGCGGCGTCGCCGCCCGCGTCTACACCGACCTCGACCAGGCCGCCGCGGCCTGCGTCCGGGTGACCGACGTCATCGACCCGGTCTCCGAGTGGATCGAACCCTACCGCGAGATGCGGAAGCGCTTCCACGACTGCTACCCTGCGCTCCGCTCGGTCACGTCGCCCGCCGCCAGCTCGGCCTGAGAAGCGACACCTGGGAAGCGATGCACATGAGTCCCGTGGCCTCCCCGGAATCGGTCCGCCGCCACAACCTGAGCCTTCTGCTCCGGCACCTCCACCATTCCGGGGCACTCTCCCGGTCCGAGATA
>Ga0326727_10018536_pt1 | contig 14197 bp, 13 predicted proteins | sample MB2enrmetagenome_FD_207643 | JGI IMG/M metagenome (GOLD analysis project Ga0326727, IMG submission 207643) | Lab enriched peat soil microbial communities from McLean, Ithaca, NY, United States - MB29MY | ecosystem: Environmental > Terrestrial > Soil > Wetlands > Peat | place: USA: New York...
ACACAAGGCGTAGAATCCTATTCGCGCCAACGCGCAAGCCCTGCTTCGCGATTCTGACGGCGACCGACTCCGCGTCATTCGAGCGATGCACGGGGGAATGTGAACGGTTGCGTCCTGCGAGCCCGATCGTTGCTCTTCAGAGCATCGCCAATGAGGCTGTGGGCCAGAGCCTCGAAGCGAGTAATGCGCTTCTTACGACCGCCGATAGTGACTTGCACGGTTTCGGCAAGCTGCTCTTTCAACACTTCTGCAAACGACTTGTCCGGCGCCTTGCGTTTGCGTCCGCCCGCCGGATTTCCTGATTTTCCCTTCTGGAATCTCGTCTCGAGGGGCGGCCGGCCGTAGCCTACCTTGTCGGCAGAGCGACCAGCGTCGTTATCGGGCGCGGTCTCCGCCGCCCGAGCTTGGGACTGCGACGCGGCGGCGTGGCCCGCCTTAGGCGTCTCTTCTTCCGATTCGCGATTGGCCAAGATACAGCCTCCGAGAACGGACGGTTCCGTCCCGAAGGCTGTTGCAGTCCAAGCGGAGGCCCCGATCACGCGCCCAATTCATCGATGTCGGCGCCCCTCGCGAAGAAGGGGCTATCGATGTTCGGGCGAGACCGGAAACCTCCATGTTTCTGCTGGCTCGCTCAGACCGCTCAACCTCAAGGCTGTAGCCGTCCGAATGGCCTTATCCAGCACAACCATTCGGTCGTGTCAAGTCACGCATTGTAAGCCGTCTATATATATGCCGTGACGCATTGATTCTCGAGTGGTACAAAATTGAGTCCACTGGTTGGAATGACGCTTGACATCACGGTTGATAGTTTGCGATTCTCGTTAATTTGGCTTGGTTTGGCATTGGCGGCGACAGCCACGGCCAAGCCAAAGAGGAGAGAAACTCGATCCCGAGACGTCTTCCTGTCGACAGTGCGCATTCGCTCCCTTTGCGCAGAAGCGGTTACTCGACACGCGCGAGCGGATCGATCCTGGTCAACGCCGGCGACCCGAACGCCCAGATGAACGGACGGCAGGGCCAGTCGCAGCACGGCGTCGACGTCTACGGCCGCCGCGGCGGCGACGGCGCCTGGGTCGGGGTCCAGTGCAAGCGGCGCCTGGACAAACCGGTCACCGCACGCGGGCTGCGCGAGGAGCTTGAGAAGGCGAAACGCTTCCAGCCGCCGATCGCGGAGTTCGTGCTGGCGACCACAGCGCCGCGCGACGCCGCCATCCAGGAAGAGGCGCGCCGGCTGACGGAGGCAATGCGGGCGACTCCGAGACCGATCATCCTCAGCGTCTGGGGCTAGGAGGACATCGAGGAGCGCGCGGCTGACCACCCCGAAGCCCAGAAGGCGTTCGATCCGACCTACAATCCCTTCGCGGAGCAGATGGGCGAGCGCATCGAGCGGCGGCTCGACGCCCTCCAGACGCCGGCGCGCCCCTCGCACCACCCGGACGACGAGTGCCTCCTGCGCGAGTTCCGCCGTCGGGCCAGGCCGCCGATCCTGGCCTACCTGCGCGACCACGACTTCCGAAATTCCGTCGTGTCATCGCAGATCGAGCCGTTCGAGGAGATGGCCGAAGCCTGGCGGGGCGAGCGCGACACGAAGCTCGACCACGCGAGGGTGCAGATCGCGCGCCTCGAGCCGGCGCTGCGCCTCGCCGCGCGCGGCGTCGCCGACGGCGATCTCGCCGCGATCGACCGGCTGCTGCGCGTGCTCGACCGGCTCGACAGATATAGCGCCGTCGAGGGTGCCGAGGGAACCTATGACGAGAACGCGCGCGAGCGGCTGCTGACCAAGCTCAATTCCATGGCCGAGCGCATCCGGCGGGCGCGCGAGGCCGGCGTCGTCGAGACGGACCGAGGCGAAGATCCGCCAAGCGGCGAGGCTGGCTTTGACGCGCCGGAGGGCATTGATTTCGCGGAATAATCCGCAACGTCGTCAAGGCGGACGCTTGACAAGGCTGGACAAGACTTGACGAAATTTGACGCGCGCTTGACGGGCCCTCACCCCAACCCCTCTCCCGCAAGCGAGGAGCGAGGAAGAACGGCGCCGCGTCCCTTCTCCCCGCTTGCGGGGAGAAGGTCAGGATGAGGGGCCGGGGGATTAGCCGCAACGACGCGGCCAATGCCCCAGCCCCTCACCCCGGCCCTCTCCCCGCGCGCGGGGGGAGGGAGCGCTCACGCCTAAGCGCAGAGCGCCTCAGCTCGCCTGCAAAAACCGCTCCGCCGTCGCCAGATCGACCGAGACGATCTGGCTGACGCCGCGCTCGGCCATGGTCACGCCGAACAGCCGGTCCATGCGCGCCATGGTGATCGGGTTATGGGTGATGGTGACGAAGCGCGTGTCGGCGCGCTTGCTCATCTCGTCCAGAAGATCGCAGAAACGCTCGACATTGTAGTCGTCGAGCGGCGCGTCGACTTCGTCGAGCACGCAGATCGGCGACGGGTTGGTCAGGAACACCGCGAAGATCAGCGCCAGCGCGGTCAGCGCCTGCTCGCCGCCGGAAAGCAGCGTCAGCGTCTGCGGCTTCTTGCCGGGCGGGCGGGCGAGAATTTCGAGCCCCGCCTCCAAGGGATCGTCTGACTCGAGGAGCAGCAGTTCCGCCGTTCCGCCCTCGAACAGGGTCGCGAACAATTCGCCGAAATGCTGGTTGACGACGTCGAAGGCGGCCAGGAGGCGCTCGCGCCCCTTCTGGTTGAGATTGTGGATGGCGTGGCGCAGCCGCTTGATCGCCTCGGTCAGGTCGTCGCGCTCGGCGATCAATCGGTCGCGGCCCGCCACGACTTCGGCGAGTTCCTCGTCGGCGCGCAGATTGACCGCGCCCAGCCGCTCGCGCTCCTGTCTCAGGCTCTCCAGCTTGCGTTCGACGAGGCCGGCTTCCGGCGGCTCCGCGCCGCCGCCGAGGCCCGCCAGGGCGGCAAGGCCCGCCGGCTCGACGTTCAGCTCCGCGACGATGGCGCGCAGCAGCGTCTCCCGTCCTTGGCGCGCGCCCTCGAGCCTTTCCTCGGAGGCGGCGCGCGCTTCGCGCGCCGAGCCCATCGCCTCGAGCGCGGCGCGCGCGGCGCGGTCGGCCTCGGCGAGCGCGGTCTCGGCGGCGACGCGCGCGTCGCCCGCAGCCTTGCGGGCGGTCTCGGCTTCGTCGAGGCGGCCGATCAGCTCGCGGCGCTGCGCCAAGAAGACGGCCGGCGCGTCGGCAAGCGATTCGAGCTCGCCTTGCGCGGCGAGGCGCCGCTCGGCGATCTCGGCGATATGGGCCTCCGCCTTGGCGCGCCGCTCGACCCAGGAGCGTTGCTCGACCGCGATGGCGCGCCGCCGCGCCGCGCGAGCGTCCGATTCGCGCGCCAGGGCCTGCGCCGCGGCCCACGCCTCGGCGAACGCGGCGCGCTCCTGCGCGGCCTGCGCGCGCGCGCTCTCCAGCGCCAGCGCCAGTTCCTCGCTCGGCGCCAGACTTTTCAGCGCCGCCTCGGATTGCGCGCGGCGTTCGGCCGCCTCGTCGCGCGACGTCAGCGCGCGCGCCAGCGCCTCGTCCAACGCCGAGAGCCGCGAAAGCGTCTGCGCGCGGCGCCGCTCCGTCGCCGCCAGTCGGTCCCGCGCGGCGTCCGAGGCGCTTCGCGCCGCGCGCGCGCGCTGGCGAGTCGCGCCCTCGGCGTTCGCCGCCTCGCGCAGCGCGGCCTGCGCAAGCGCCGCCTCGGCCTTGACCGCTTCGGCGGCTTGCCTGGCCGCTTCCGCCTCGCGCGAGAGATCGAGGAGGCGGTTCCTCTCGACCAGGCGCCGCGCCGCCGGCGTCGGCGCCTCGGCGGTCGAGACGAAACCGTCCCAGCGCCACAGATCGCCGTCCTTCGAGACGAGGCGCTGCCCCGGCCGCAGCGTCGCGGCGAGACTCTTGCCTCGGGCGCGCGCGACGACGCCGATCTGCTTGAGGCGCCGGCTGAGCGCCGGCGGCGCTTCGACGCGCGAAGCCAGCGCTTCGACGCCCGGCGGCAATTCGGGATCGGCCTCGCCGCCCTCGGCGTGCGACCAATGCGTCGGCGCCGCGGCGTCCGTCGAGGCTTCGAGATCGTCGCCGAGCGCGGCGCCGAGCGCGGCCTCGTAGCCACGCGCGACATCGACCGAATCGACGACCGGCGGCCAAAGCCCCGCGGAAGCCGAGCCCAACAGCTTGGCCAGGGTGCGCGCTTCGGTTTCCAGCCGTTGCGCGGCGCGCTCCGCCTCGCTGAGGGGCCCGCGCGAACGCGCCTCGGCCTCGCGCGCCTCGCCATGCGCCGCTTCGGCGGCCAGCGCTTCCTCTTCGGCCCGGCCGAGCGCCTCGCCGAGCGTCTCGACCGCCTCGCTCTCGGCGCGAAACGCCGCGTCGTCGGCGCCGGCGCCCAGCAGCGCCGCGCGCTGCCGCTCGAGCCCGGCGCATTCGCCCTCGAAACGGGAGAGACGGCGCGCTTCCTCGGTCTGCCCCGCGCCGAGCGCGTCGCGCCGCGCGTTGAGGTCCGACGAGGCGGCCTGAGCCTCGGCGAGAGCCGCCTCGGCGCCGGCGAGCCGCAGCTCGAGGCGCGCGCGCCGCTCCTCGGCCTCGCGCTTGACGTCTTCCGACCCGGCGGCCTCGCCGCCGAGCGCCTCGTCCTCGGCCGTCAGTCTTCCCATGACATGCGCGGCGTCGGCGATCAGCGCCTCTTCGCGCTGCCGATCCTGGGCGAACTGCGCGACGTGGCGCTGGAGTTCGGCGACGCGCTCGCGAGCGCGATTTTCCTCGCCCGCCAGCGCGTCGCGCGCCAGCACGAGGCGATGCAGCGCGGCGCCGGCGCGCGCCTCTTCGTCGCGCAGCGGCGGCAAGTCGGCCGCGGCGATGGCCTGGAGCCGCGCCGCCTCGCCCTGCGCGCGGGTGCGCTCGGCGACTTCGCGCACGTCGGCTTCGAGCCTGCTCTGGGCCCGCGCGAACTGCGCTTCGCGCTCGCGCCAGGCGATCAGCCGCGCCAGCGCCTCGTGACGGCGGATTTCCTGCGCCAGCGCGCGATAGCGCGTCGACTGGCGCGCCTGCCGTTTCAGGCTGTCGACCTGCGCGTCGATCTGCTTGAGAACGTCCTCCAGCCGCGCCAGATTGTCTTCGGCGCCCTTGAGCCTGAGCTCGGCCTCGTGGCGGCGCGAATGAAGCCCGGAAACGCCGGCCGCCTCTTCCAGGATGAGGCGGCGCGCCTGCGGCTTGGCGGCGATGATTTCGCCGATCTGGCCTTGGCGCACCATGGAGGGCGAGCGCGCGCCGGTCGAAGCGTCGGCGAACAGCAATTGCACGTCGCGCGCGCGCACCTCGCGTCCGTTGACGCGATAGGTGGAGCCCGACTCGCGTTCGATGCGGCGCGTGACCTCGATCGTTTCGGCGTCGTTGAACGCGGCGGGCGCGCGCCGATCCGAATTGTCGAGCACGAGGCCGACTTCGGCGATGTTGCGCGAGGGCCGCTTGCCGGTGCCGGAAAAGATCACCTCGTCCATGTCGGACGCGCGCATGTTCTTGTATGAACTCTCGCCCATCACCCAGCGCAACGCTTCAAGCAGGTTGGACTTGCCGCAGCCGTTGGGGCCGACGACGCCGGTCAGGCCGGGCTCGATCCGGAATTCGGTCGAATCGCAAAAGCTCTTGAAGCCGGCCAGGCGCAGCCGCTCGAATTTCATGGGCTTCGCCCTCTTCCATCCATTCCCGTGCGCCGGCGCGGGCCGCAACGGCGCGCAATCCCGGCGGTCTTCCGTCGAACCCGCCTCGACGCCGCGATCATAGGCGATCCCCCGCACGCCGCCACAAAGACGGCGCGCGATCAAGGGCCGGATTGGAGAAAACTGTATGAAACCGGCCTATTTCAACGACGGCTCCAGGACTTTGTCGAATTCGGAGATCGCCAGCTCGCCGCTCAGTTTTTGTCCGTTGACGAAAAACGTCGGCGTCGAGTCGATAGCGAATTGCTTCGCCGCGCGGGCGTTGTCACGTTGACACTTGTTACTTGTCAATAGCGGTGGCAGCCCCTCGACCCACATGAGCAAAATCAATGGCTTGCGTTTCTCGCCGTCGAGCCAAAACAGCCAAAGAGCGCCTATACTGAGCCAACGTGACAATGCCCGTGGCGCGAGGCGGTCGCGGCCGCTTGAAAATACACGAGCCGCAGCCTTGTCGCGTTCTTCGTTCGACAACGTGACAAAGCCCGCTCGATCTCGGGCCTGACGGCGTCTGCCGAAAGGCGACGATCGTTCTCGGCGCCGTCGCGCCGACGCCGCGCCGCGCGCGCGCCGCCGAAGCCGCGCTCGCCGGCAAACCGGTCGACGCGCAATCGGCCGCGGCCGCCGGCCGCGCAGCGCTCGAAGGCGCGACGCCCCTGTCGAACAACGCCTACAAGGCGCCGATGCTTGAAACCTTGGTGCGCCGCGCCGTGCTGCAAGCCGCGAGCAGCTGACGACCGGGTCCGCGGCGATGCCGCCGCCCGGACTCGCCGAAAAGCCCCAGTTGACTACCCGCCTCGAAAAGGGTTGGCATCCGGCGAATGCCGATTGAAATCGGCGATCGTCGGGGGCAAGTTCCGCGGCCGAATTCAACGAGGCAGCGAGGAACCGCCCGATGTCGTTTTCGCTCTATCAGTCCAGCATTCCCGCCGTCGTCCACGAGATGAACGCCTTCCTGGCGATTCTCGACAAGGCCGAAGCCTATGCCGAGGCGGCGAAGTTCGATCCGGCGGTTTATATGACGACGCGGCTCAGGCCCGATATGTTCGCCTTTTCCCGCCAGGTGCAGACCTTCTGCGATCAGGCCAAGAACGGGTCGTCGCGCGTCGCCGGTGTCGAGCCGCCACGCTTCGAGGACAACGAAGCGACGCTCGACGAGCTCAAGACGCGCGTCCGCCGCACGCTCGACGTGCTCGCCAAGATCGATCCCCAGGCGTTCGACGCCGGCGCCGAGCGCGAGGTAATCTTCCCCGCCGGCCGCGACATCAAGGCGAAGATGCTCGGCGCCGCCTACATGACCCATTACGTCACGCCGAACTTCTACTTCCATCTGGTCACCGCCTACGACATTCTGCGCTACGCCGGCGCGCCAATCGGCAAGCGCGACTATCTCGGCGCGGTGCCCGGCTTCGTCCAAGTCTGAACCGGCATTGCCCGGCGTGAACCATAAAACCACGGTCAAGGAGTCGCGATTCAACGATAGATTTCAGTCACTTCCTTGCGTGTCGAGGCCTCGCGCATGACGCACCATGCGGGTGAATCCAGGGACGGCGCGCTCACGGTCGATTTCGACCGCCGCCTCACGCTCCAGTTTCGCGGTTTGGTCGTTACTTCCGCCGCTGACCTTCCGGCCTACCGCGAATTCGACGACGCGCTCGGGCTGACGGAGACCGCGGGCGAGGTCTTGGTCGACGGGCGCACCGGCAGGAACGGCGACGCGCGTTGATCGGGCTGCTCCGGCAATCTGTGTTCGGCCGCCTCGCAGGCTATGAGGACGTGAACGACGCTGAGTGTCTTCGCCACGATCCCGCGACGATTAGTTGTCGGCGGCAAGGCCACACACGGGAGCGCGGCCTCGCTGAGTTAGATCGAGCACTTCGAGACCCGATGGCTGACGGCGGAGGAGAACCTCACCGCGCTCGCCGCTTTGTCTGGACGGTGGATCGATCGCGTTCACGCCCAGCGTCGGCCGAGAGGCGTCTTGCTCGACATGGATTCGAGTGTCAGCCAGACGCATGGCGAACAGGAGATGAGCGGCGCGCGCGACGCTTCGACGCAGGCCAACCAGGATTTGCGCCCGCGCCTCGCCTCGCAAAAATGCTCAGGTCCGGCTGCCGTCGCCTCGAAAAGGGCGGGCATCCGACGTCTGTCGGCTAAGTGGTCCGCAATCACAGCGCGCGATCACGCCGCTCTGAGGCGCCGACTCTCAAGGAGAACTCTGCAATGGCCAAGACCGCTTCCGACGCGCCCGTCTGGTTCGTCACCGGCTGTTCGACCGGCTTGGGCCGGGAATTCGTCCGCGCCGTGCTTAAGCGCGGCTACCGCGCCGTCGCCACGGCGCGCGATCCGAAGGCGATTGCCAATCTCGTCAAGGGCCATGACGGCCAGGCGATCGCGCTGCAGCTCGACGTCGCGGATCCGAAGGCGATCACCGCCGCCGTGAAGGACGCCGAGGGAGCCTTCGGACGCATCGACACGCTCGTCAACAACGCCGGCTATGGCTACATGAGCGCGGTCGAGGAGGGCGAGGACGCGGCGATCCGCGCCCAGTTCGAGACCAATTTCTTCGGCCTGGCGGCGCTGATCCGCGCCGTGCTGCCGGGCATGCGCCAGCGCCGCCATGGCGCGATCGTTAACATTTCTTCCGTCGGCGGCCTACGCGCTGGTCCGGGCGCCGGCTATTACTGCGCGACCAAGTTCGCAGTGAACGGCCTTTCCGAGGCGCTTGCGGCCGAGGTCGAGCCGCTGGGCATCCGGGTAATGATCGTCGAGCCCGGCCCATTCCGCACCGACTGGGGCGGCCGCTCGCTCAAGCATTCGCAGACCGAGATCGCCGACTACGAGGCGACCGCGCACAAGCGTCGTCGCGAGATCGCCGGCTACAGCGGCGCGCAGCCGGGCGATCCGGTGCGCGCGGCCGAGGCGGTGATCACGACGCTCAATTCGCCCAATCCGCCGCGCCATCTCGTGCTGGGCCGTTTCGGCCTTGACGTCGCGCGCGCCAAGTTCAACGACATGCTGCGCGAGCTCGACGCCTGGGAGGCGACGAGCTTCAGCGCCGATTTCCCGGTCGCCGGCGCAGCGTAGCCGCGACCGCAGCGACGAAGGGAGAAGAAGGCGATGAAGACGCGCAAGCTTGGCGCGAGCGGGCCGGCAGTCGGCGCGCTCGGCCTCGGCTGCATGGGCATGTCGGATTTCTACGGGCCCGCCGATCGCGCCGAGAGCCTGGCGACGATCACCGCCGCGCTCGAATCCGGCGCGACGCTGATCGACACCGGCGATTTCTACGGCTTCGGCCACAACGAGCTCTTGATCGGCGAAGCGCTGAAGGGACGGCGGCGCGATTCCTATCAGCTCAGCGTCAAGTTCGGCGCGCAGCGCGAGCCCGGCGGCGGCTGGATCGGCTACGACTGCCGGCCGCAGGCGGTAAAGAATGCGCTCGGCTATACGCTCAAGCGGCTCGGCGTCGACTACGTCGACATCTATCGCCCGGCGCGGCTCGATCCCGACGTGCCGATCGAGGATACGGTCGGCGCGATCGGCGAGCTCATCGATGCGGGCTACGTGCGTCATGTCGGCTTGTCGGAAGTCGGCGCGGCGACGATCCGCCGCGCCGCCGCCGTGCGGCCGATCGCCGATCTGCAGATCGAATATTCGCTGATCGCGCGCGGCATCGAGGACGAGATCCTGCCGACCTGCCGCGCGCTGGGCATCGTCGTCACCGCCTACGCCGTGCTCGGTCGCGGCCTCGTCTCGGGCCACTGGTCGAGCGCGCGCGCCGCCGGCGCAGGCTACGGACGGTCGGCCCCGCGCTTCCAGGGCGAGGCGCTCGACCACAATCTTGCGCTGGTCGAGCGGCTGCGCGCTGTCGCCGCGGCGCGCGGCGCCTCGGTGGCGGTGCTCGCCGTCGCTTGGGTCATGGCGCAGGGGGCCGACATCGTCCCACTCGTTGGCGCGCGCAAAGTCGCGCAATGGCGCGAATCGGCCGCCGCCGCCGACCTCGCATTGTCGGCCGCCGACCTCGAGGCGATCGAGGCGGCGATCCCGAAGGGCGCCGCCAAGGGCGAGCGCTATCCCGCTCAGGCGCTCTCCCATCTCGACAGCGAGAAGCGGGGCTAGCGCTGCGCGAGGACTTGACTGCCGACCAACGGGCCTCAGGAAGTAGGTGGGCGTTGTGAAGCTCAAGCCGCCGCGGCTTCGCTGTTGAGACGGCCGAGCAACCACACGTTCCGCGCCACCGGGGGGGGGTATCGCCTACCTCAAGAACGCTGGCACGCTCGAAAAAGCGGCAGCAATGGCGAACCACTCAGCCCGGAGTTTCCAGCAAATCCGCGTCTTGACCATCGAACGGTGAGCTGCCCAACGGGGACTAATGGGAGTGGCGCTTGGGAGCAAAACCGACGATCTTGCAAATCACAAGTTGGTTTGGGCCGCGGAGAGCCCCAGCGCGCCGAGGCTCTCCGCGCGCCGGCGGCCGGCGCGGCGCCCGAACGGGACGGCGCGAAACGGCGGGGAATCCTCCGCGCGGCGGGGCCCGCCGCGCCGCCAGCGGCGCGCTGGCGAACCGCCCGCCGAAGGCTTAAGACCGTCTCGTCCCGTCTTTGAGCGATTCGCTGATCGCGCCCCCGGCGCGCCGGCGGCGGCGCGCGCCGCCGCCGGTGGCGCAGCGATCGGCGCAGCGCCGCGCCCCTTGAGCCCCACATGCCGCCGACCCTCATCTTGCCGAGCCGATACCGCCAACCGCCTGACGACCCGGGCCTTGAGTTCGAGGTCTCCGTTCGCGTCCAGGACGTCTTTCCCGCCCGCGCGGCGAGCGAGGACGATCTCGTCGCGCTTCTTGGTGCGATGAATCGCGACGACGTCCTCCTCCAGTGCGTCTCCGCGAATTCCGTCATATCCGGCTTTGGCCTCGCCGACGACGACCTCCGGCAAGCGACGGCGATCCAAGCTTTGTGCGCGCCTGAGGACATCGCGCGCCTCCAGAAGCTGCCGCGCCGTTCGGGGCGGCACGTCCCGAATGTGTTCTTCCGCGGACAGCTCTTGGAGCTGATGCGCTACGCGGCGCGCTACTGCGACCCGGCGCCGGGAACAGGCGTCGACTTCAACGATCCCGGCGCGCGATCGCGCTTCCTCACGGCCGCGCTGATCGCCAGCGACCTCTGGGGCCGGCGCCTCTACGCCAATCGGCTGTCGGCCGAGCTGGAGCTTGGCGAAGCCCGCCGACGCGCCCTCGGAGCGTTTCGCAAGGCGATCGACGAAGGCAATAGCCCGCCGCATCTCGGCGTCTGCATGGGCCGGGGCCGCGCGCTGTTCGGCGAATGCATGCCGCGCGCCCTGCCCGAATTCGACGAATGGTTCCTCGCCGAGACCGGCCTTTCCTACGCTCAATACGCCGTCGCGGCGGCGGCGGTCGCCACCTACACGATCACCGGACGCACAGACGGGTGCGTCTTCAACGCTCGGACGGTCGCTTCCGCGACGCAGTTCGCGCCCGAGATCGACGCTTTCCTTCGATTCGAATCGCAATCTGCCGCGGAACTCGACCGCTCGTTGAGGAAGACCTTCAAGACGCACGGCTATCGCGCGATCCGCGAAAGGCCGATCCTGACCTTTCCCGACGGGCGCGCCGTCGTCCTCGACGGGTCGATGTTCTACGAGAAGATGGCCGTCGGCCCGCTCTTCTACGCCGTGCGTCACGCCGACATGCTGAGGCGAGGCGATGTCAACCGCGTCTTCGGCGCCTTTGGCGAAGCCTTCGAGCGCTACGTGGACGACACGCTCGGCCGCATGCACCCGAGCGGGGGAATGGCCGAGCGCGTGTGGTTCGGCGCCAAGGGCAAGACCGCCGGCGGCGACGAATTCGAAGTCGACGCGCTGATGGTCGAGCCGATCGGCGACGACCTGGCGGCGATCGTCGTCGAGACCAAGGCGGTCTTCCTGCGCGAAGAGGCGATCCTCGACGACGTGGCGGAAAGCTTCGTCGCCGAACTCCGCCGTCGCTATGGCAAGGACCCGGGCGGCAAGGAACGCGACAAAGGCGTCGCGCAGCTCGCCCGCATCGTTCGCGCGATCGTCGACCGCGTATGGGTCGGCGAGACACGCGAGTTGGCCGAGGCGAGAGCCATATTGCCGGTTCTCCTGACGCACGACGCGCGGATGGACTCGCCCGGCGTCTGCTGGCTTCTCAACGAGGACTTCGCCGACCTGCTCGGAGAGGTTCCGCGCGGATGGCGGGTCGCGCCGCTGATCCTCCTCACAATCGAGGATCTGGAGAACCTGGAGTCTTCCGTTGGGCAGTTCACGCTCGCCGAACTGTTGCGCGACTACCATCGCGATAGCCCCGACCGCATGGTCTCCTTCCGCCGCTTCTTGATCGGCTCGAAATACCAGGCGCTGATCAAGCCCAGCGGCCACATCATGTCGCAATCGAATGAGCAGATGGAGGCCGTCGCGCGGACGCTCTTTCCAAAGCCGGCGGCGGCAGGCGCTTCCTGAACCGAAAAGGCCGCCTGGATCTCCAGACGGCCTTTGCTTCGCTCGTCGTCCGGCGCCTCAGCGGCTCAGGCCCTCACGGCCGCGATCCCTCAGCCGGACCGCGTCGTGGCGGTCGCTCGGCAGGACTGGGCGGCCTTCCTGCGGCGCGGCGTCCGTCGCGATCGCCGGTGCCGGGGCGAGCGCCGCGCCGCCCGCCTCGGCGGGCGCCTTGGCGGGCGGCCGCAGCGCCAGCGGCTTCAGCGGCGGCGACAGCGGCTTGCGTCCGCCGAGCCTGGCGCGCTCCGCCCGCGCGGCGCGAGCCGCCGCGGCGATCGCCCCGCGAGCCTTGGCGGTTTCGAGCATGCGCAACCATTTCTCGCGCCTCCCCTGGGCCTCGGCGGGGTCGATCTGCACCCTGAGATCCCAGTCGGCGCCGTAGTGTCTGAACAGGCGCCGAAGATTGATGATGTGGACGGCCCCGCCTCGGGGCATTTACGTGCCGAAACGTGGTCGCTGGAGCGCCACAAGGAGGGAGGCCGTCCATGAAGAAGTTTATCCGAATTGGCGTCGACATCGCCAAGAATTCGTTTCAAGTCCACGCGTTGGAGAGCGAAGACGGTCGCGCCACGAAACGCAAGCTGAGCCGTTCGGGGATCGTCAAGTTCCTTGCCGCGGTCGAGCCGTGCGCGATCGGCATGGAGGCTTGCGGCTCGGCGCATTATTGGGCGCGGCGGTTTCGCGCGATGGGCCATGAGGCGAGGCTTACGCCGCCGATTTACGTGAAACCCTATGTCAAGCGCGGCAAGAACGACGCGGCGGACGCGGCGGCGATCTGCGAGGCGATGTCTCGGCCGAACATGCGTTTCGTTCCGGTCAAGAGCGAGGGCCAACAGGCCACGCTGATGGCGCACAAGAGCCGCGAACTGCTGATCAAGCAACGCACGATGGGGGTGAACGCCTTGCGCGGTCATCTGGCGGAGTTCGGGGTGGTCGACGCCAAAGGGATCGGCCACGTCGAGGAACTCGTCGAGAAAGCCGCCGACGCCGACCTTCCGGCGATGGTCCAGGCGACGCTGGGGGTTCTGCTTGCGCAATTGCGGTCTCTCGACGCGGCGATCGACGAACTCGAGCGCGCGATCGTCGCCGACCACCGACGCAATCCGGTCAGCCGGCTGGCGGCGGGCGTGCCCGGCTGTCAATGATCACGGAAACGGGACCCTATATTTGCACCGATTCCGGTGCCGAAACACAAGTTACCCTTTTGCTTCGCGTGCGCGGCATATGGTCGGCTCTCGCCTCGCTCGTCTGCGGCGCGCTAATTTGTCTCGTTTTTGTCGCGCGGCGAATACGTCACGCGGGCCGGCTTGGCCTCCCCGTTCTCTAGCACGTAGGGAAACCCGATGCCGACGTCCTCCAGCGCTTGGCGTATGGCGAGTTCGTAGTGCGCGAGGAACGCTGCGGTCTCCGTGCCTTCCTCGAATGCAGCGATGAACCACAGCGGGACCTCAGCGGCCACGGCAAGTTCGTGCCTGGTCCAGTTCAAGCGCTCGCGCGCTTCGCGGCATTGCTCAGGGCTCATCGGAAATCGATCGACACCCGTAAACGAAGACGCGGCCCGAAAGCCGCGCTTCCCTCTGTCATCCGTTCAGGGATGCTTTTCATTCTCAGCCGCGCGGTCGCCGGCCGCCTTCGCGTCCGCCTCGCACATGTACGTGCCTTGCTCCGTGTGGCCGTAGTTAGGGATCTGCGAGAAATCTGGCTGGCGCCGGATCGCGCGACGGCGCAGGCAGCCATGACGACATTCGCCGAGAAATACGCGCGCAAATACACCGGCGCACTCGACTGCGCAGAAAATGCCCCAGCGGAATGATAGGTGTTGCTCCCAGCGGCACAAATCAGGATGCTGCAATTTACATGAAGCCAACACCGGAACCATCGACACAAGAGGTGCTCGCCGGCTCCGTCGAGCGGGTAACCTTTTACAACGCCGAGAACGGCTTTTGCGTTCTCAGGGCGAAGGCGCGTGGACATCGTGACCTCGTG
>Ga0326727_10018537_pt1 | contig 14196 bp, 18 predicted proteins | sample MB2enrmetagenome_FD_207643 | JGI IMG/M metagenome (GOLD analysis project Ga0326727, IMG submission 207643) | Lab enriched peat soil microbial communities from McLean, Ithaca, NY, United States - MB29MY | ecosystem: Environmental > Terrestrial > Soil > Wetlands > Peat | place: USA: New York...
GCCCCGTAGGGCCTGGGCCCTTGTCTCAGTGCCCATCTCCGGGCTCCCGCTCCCACGGCCCGCACCGGTAAAAGGCTTGGTGAGCCATTACCTCACCAACAACCTGATCGGTCGCGGCCCCATCCTCGGGCGACGCCAAAGAGCATAACTCTAGCGCCTTTTAAGTGAAAACTCATTCCAGAGTTCTTCGCCTATTGGGAATTAGCCCCAGTTTCCCGGGGGTATTCCTATCCCGAGGGCAGGTTAGCCACGTGTTACTGAGCTGTGCGCCGTGCTTCGTGTTGGCTGAAGCACGCGACTAGCATGTCTTAGTCCTATCCCGATAGCAGTGGGGTCCGGCAGGATCAACCGGAGTTGTGACACTCCGTTTTGATTTCTGCGGATCTTTCTATCTTGTTTTTTGATGTGGTACGAATATTTCGCATTCTTGTGCCTAACTGGATTTGGAGGGAAAAACATTCCACTCATATACGTCAAAGCCCAATTCAGACCTAACTGAGCAATTAGTCAGGTCCACATACGTGTCCCCGCAACTGGAGGCCAACACCATCATTCCTGCAAGGCAATCGCCGTTTCGGTACGGGTTGAGCCGCCGCCATGTGAAAATTGCGGGGCTAGCAATTATAGCTGAATTCTTACAGAAGCGCCTTTATCCGATATAAACATTTCTTTAACATTGAAACAAACATTATCCCGTTAAGGTCGCCACGTTTTGCCGTGTTGCATTCATAGTTTTTTGTTAATTTTCTGCTGATGGCGCGATGGAAAAGGGAAGAAACATCTGGCTTTCTTCATGTTGATACCAGCCTTTGCTACAGCTGCTTCTCACGTGGGCTTCAGACAGATGGTTGTCTGAGTCTTCCCGCGTTTTGAAGGTTTTGTTGTCTAGGTCGCAGATGAATTTGCCGCCATCAGTCATTCAGGGCTCCATGTTTGGACGCATAGTTTCGAGATAAAAAAATTCACATTCAATCTGCCAAGAGAAGCAAAGGAAAAAACAAGATAACTCTTAAGACCATGTGACTGTATCTAACCAATCATAAGAAGTTTTAAGGTTCAGCCTTGAAATTGATAATTAACGATTTTTGTGGTTAACATAGGCGGTTTTTTCCAAAGATCGTTTTTGTTTTTTCAGGAGCAAATTACGGCTTTATTATTTCTGCCTCTGCCGTTGTACCGCCCACTCGACTTATCTTTATCTTCACGTGGTCATGAACCTTTGCATCAGCAACATGTATTACTAAACCTTGAACTCGGGCAATACCTTCCCCTTTCGGGCTGCAGTCCACAATATCCACCTCTAATTCTTCCCCAACCGCAACAGGGAAACGTTTAACACCCTTTCCATGACCCCGTCTTCCCTCATAATTGCCGCCTTGTCTTCGTGAATAACCCAAAACAATCTACACTCCAATTGCTAAAAATACCTAACATAACTATTAAGTTTCTGATGTTTAAGCGTTTTCACCAAACACTCCTTCCAACCATTGCAACCCCAGCAACGCCATGAACTGCATAAAAAAAGCATTTTCGGCAGTTTTTTATTTTTTCCCAATCGAACTCAGAAAACTCGCTCTCAATTTCAGCATCAAAGATAGAGACGCTGCTTGGATGTTGGAAAACCCCTTTCCCTCCTCCAAAATTCAGTTCAAACTCTGCGAATTCACATTAGATAGCGACAAGTACTTTTCCTTTTTTTGAGAAAAAGGGAATTGTTTGCATTACTCTTTCTTCTTGAGTTCTTTCTTTATTCCCTTCCCAAAGTCCTCGACGGCTTTAGCACCCTTCTTGATGCCTTTGCCGATGGCTTCCCCAGTTTTTTCAGCAGCATTCTCAGCCTTTTTCTTCTCGCCAGGCACTTTTCTATCACCTTCCACCTAGGGGTCGCTTATTTCAGAATTAAGTTTGTGTGACTGTGAAGTCACAGCTACAGCTGGATGTTAACCGAGGTTTGAGTTAGAACTTGAATTTTTTAATCAGCACATCGCTCTGTTGCTGGGAGCACACAGCCACACACGTTTAATAGCCTTTCGTACTCCTATATGGTGATCATGGAGTTGTTGGATTTTGGGCGCTATAGATCAAGTATTTCATTTTATTACATCTGGAAGCATAGCCGGTTTGCCACCGATTGTCATAATGATAATAATATTTGTTGTTGGGGTAATCGTGGGCTATCTAATCCATTTATTCCTAAAAATCGCAATAATAGCTGCAATCATACTCTTCGTAGTCGCTTACTTTGGTCTATTCGGCTTAAGTCTTAGCGCGCTGAAAAGTTACGCAGCTCAATACGGCTCTATTGTATATCAATACGGAGCACTCATCATTGGCATACTACCATTAAGCATCGGATTCATAATAGGCCTTATCATCGGCTTCGTATTCGCGTAAACCCAGCTTCTCCCTTTTTTAAATTTACGATAATCGATGACTAATTGTAAAATTACTTTATTGTGGGCAATTAATTTTTACTCATTCGTCCAAAGAGAGCAATCCCATTGCCCCTGTTTCTTGAATTTCATCTTCAATATCAAGGGTTATTGTTGGATCCCTCAGGTTTTCGGTGAGCCAACGGGTCTATTGGGGTTAAACCCGTGACTGTAACGCCCACAGCTTTCGCTTCTTGCATGATTTCTTCCTTCGTGGTGTAAGCGAGTGTTACGCCTTGTTTCTGCTCTGAGTTTCCCCAAGGTCTTGTCCAGTAAACTAAATAGGTTGGCAGTTTATCTTTAAAAGTAAAATCAATTCTTGAGGTTGACATCCGCCGATTTCTCCTTACTATTCGATGTTACCACTTTGAAGATTTAAGCTTTAAGTTCATCTCGGTAGCTAAAACTCGAATTTGCAACTCCTAAGATCCTTGATATCCTTTGAAAAGCAATAAACTTCTATTCTTCCACTTCATCGTTAACAATCTCGATAACGTGGGCAGCTTCGAGTGTTTTTGACTGTTTTGTAAACCCCGCGCGAGGGCGAATGTTTATGTGAGAAAAAAACAGACCTTGACGAAATAATATACTCTGAGAAAGCGCGCGTGGCAATTGTAGCTGTTTATTCCAAGTTACACGTCTTAAAATAAAGTTCACGCGCTAAACCTCCAATAGTCTCCTGCTCGCCGCGAAAACACAAAACAAAAAGCTGTTATACTGCAATGGTTTAATTGAATATCTGGGAGAGACCAACTTGGCGATTATTGCTGTTTCGGACTTGCATCTGGGATTCGGTGCCTCTGACAAGGCCGCGTTTATCCGCTTCCTCGGAAAACTTCAATCTGACCCCAGCGTTACAGATCTGGTCTTTCTCGGCGACGTTGTGGACATGTGGAGGAGAGATTCCTCAGGCGTTTTCCTCGAGAACCATGATATTCTCGACCTGATCATCGAACTCCAGAAGAATATGCGCGTATATTACGTTGCAGGAAATCATGATTTCCACGTCCTGAAGCTACAAGGCCTAGGATACCCCATCAACTTCCTTAAGGATCTTACGCTTCAGCAAAACGGTGTGAATTGTAGGTTTGTTCACGGCTGGGAGTTTGACGAGATGCAAAGGGAACACTTCATGGAATCGCTCTGCCACTCAATGTCTGATCAGAAGGGCGAACGCGACAATAACATTTGGGCTACTCTTGGTCGTTATGAAAGTGACCTGTCTCGCTTTTTTTCCATAATCGATCGAGGAAGGAAACATCGAATCGCTGAGATGCTGCAACTAGGTCCAGAGGAGAGGCTAATAGAAAATCTGAAGGGTGTAGAAAGGAAGGCCCGCTCAACGGTTCAGCCAAATGAAGTTCTTGTCTTCGGGCACACTCACAGACCCTTTGTGAACAAGGCCGAGAACCTCGCAAATACCGGGTCATGGGTTACAGCCTCGCCAGTCCACAATACATATGTGCGGATAGAAGGTGGCAAACCCAGGCTATTCGTGTTCGAAGGAGCCGAGATTACGGAGAGAGCCGACATCTAACTGTCACTTCCTTTGTCTTCGGCTAAAGAGTATGCGCGCTGCCCAGCCAGTGCGCTTGTAGTTGTAGTTCTACAGTCACAAATCGTTAAGTAGAATTGAAAATAGAGTGAGTCAATTATACAAGAGGTGATTGAACGAATGAGGTTTTTGCATAATTACAAAGGTGGTTTAGCCGGGTGGCTCTGGTCTGCTATTGTAGTAATAGTGTTAATAATAGTTCTTGTCGTTGTTGTGAGATTTCTTCTTCACTTGATATAGGGCAAGCTGAAAGAAAGATTCTGTTGAATCTTTCGCTTACCCTATCTGTTTGTTTTTGTGTTGTTGTGTCGTTGTGTGTGGATTTGAATTTTAGCCTCTCTCTCTGAAACTTACGACTGACTAAACTAACGATGACCTTACTCTTACTATACTTAACGTTACATACGATTACAGAAGTGCGTGCCAGCCTGTTGTAGCATTCAAACAAAAGCAGATTTTGATAGATTCGGTTTTATTCTTGGTGTTATCTGGATTTTTGACAGGAAGATGCTTGATATTCTCAAAAAGAAAAATCAGCTTCTCACCCTACTCGAGTTAGGAAAGGACTCGTGGTTTGCCTTTCAACTGTCATCATCCATCTGGAGTGGCTTGGCATATAGCCACATCCACAGTATCTTCCCCGATTTGTTTTATAGGAGCACATTTTCAATTCGTCAGGGAGATGTCTGCTGTTAAGATTTCGTCGATTCGGCGATGCGATTTTGAACAGTTTCAGACAGCTTTTTCCTCAAGTTTTCATCGTCGTGGGTCCATACATCAATCTGGTCAATTCTCTTAGCCAGTTCCTCATCGCCAATAACGTTTCTGAACCATCTTTGGAAATCTTGACGCTGAAAATGAAACGTGACAGACTGAATGGGTACTATTTGGAGTTTTTCGGCGAACTCAATTGTGTTACTTGCAGTTATTCCAGTGTTTTTTCCGAGTTCTGTGTAAAATTGAAAGCTTTTTTCGAAGGGAACGGTGTTGATTAGGTTTATCGGTAGGGATTGAGCATTCAACTTCTTCCCCAGCTCTATGGCCCATTCCCTCACTCTGCCCATGTTTAGATCGTCCATGACGGTTCTATTTTGGCTAATTATGCACCCTCCAAAACCAGCAACGTCAATAGGCTTGAGAGACTTGTTTTTGGCCAGTAATTTTTTTTGGTTGGCTTCAGTATTTTCCGCTTTCGCGTCTTCCTTATTCTCACAGCAGAAATAGAGCGCGACATTTTTGCCTTCAAAGTCCTTCTCCAAAAAATCCACAGCTTCATTGTAAACGCTGTTTCCAGCACCACCACCAACAATAATGTTTTGGAATGGTGTAATGTCCGGTGGACTCTTTCTAAGATCTGCGAGAGTTGCGTCCATGTTGTAAGTTTTTTTAAGCACATCAGCTATGGCATGTGCTACATCCTCATTTAATCCACTTATTGTCGAAAAAACTATTAGGGTTTTTCCTGTCATTGTTATTCACTTTCTCTATATCATGTTTAACACGTGCGCTTAATTTTAAGATGTGTGACTGGGTATGAACAGCTACACTTGCACCGTCCAGTGCGCTTCACGCTAAAAATTCATAAGCGATTGCTGATATAGCAATTACTTAACGATTGCACTTGAAGGTGCATGGATACCAAGGAGCTTGGAACAAGAAGAACTATTTAGCGGTCACGTGGAAGAAAACACAAGTACGCAAGAACTCTAGAGGCACTTAGAAATCGAGGATTTCATACTGCCGATTTTGAAGTAATCTTTCCAATATTGAGCGTTGCATGCAAGATATGTCCTTCTGGGTTGCCACGGTAAGCTGTAGATGGGAGCTCACATAGACATCAACTTAAAAGCAATTTACAACTTATGTTATTCATAAGTTGTAAGGAGTTTTTCAGATTCAGATGAGTCTTGCTAGGTTTGAGAAATCTCAGAAACACAGGTCAAACGGGAAGGTTGGCGTTGCGAACGCAGTTGGATCCAAAACTTTTGACGCAGAGCTGTGTCTGAAAGAACATTTGCCACTTATCAAATGCGAATGTGGAACCGAGATCTTGTTGCTGCCTGATTTGAAGGCAATGGACCGCGCTATCAATGCACATGTGGCTGAACACAAGGAAAAAGGAAACAACCCCTCAAGGGCAGCCACTTCGAGTCGCATCAGTCAGCTTTTAGCTCAACTTTCTTTAAGAAAGGCAAGTGAGAACGTGCAACATTGATCTTCTGATGTTCGAAAAAAGAAGAAAGAAACAAACTAGCGTCGCATCCTGCAATTACAAGTTGATAGACTGGCCATCATTCAAAACAAGTTGGAGCAGGCATATTTGTGAAAAATACAGACTCATTTAGGAAAAACGGTTCAAAACCAAAAAGGTACGAGGACATCCTCAGAGTATTAGGCAGAAGATCTTTGAAGACAACACACATAATGCAAAAGATTAGTCAACTATAAAACATTCAGAGAATACGTCGAGTTTCTGGTCAAAACTGGTCCAGTTGGAAAGAGGTCTGTAAAGGAAGGAAGAATTGTCTACGAGATTACTCCCCGATGTGTGTCAGTACTCAAAGGTCTCAAAGAACCGGATAAAGTGCTTCTCCCATCGAACACAGTATTGACACGTGAACAGAGTAGAAGGGGGGGTCAATTCCCTCTGGCATGCGGCTCAATAAGCAGCCTAACAACAGATCCGTCAGTTTAGTAAAATATCCTGAGTCTCTTTCTATATGCTATTTGTTGTCTAAGCAATATAGACCATATCCATATGTTTAATTACCAAGCATAAAGAATAGTATCCTATGGCTTTGAAATGTCAAAAACAATTAAGAGAAAAGAAAAAAAGACCGAGTCTGACTCTTTAATTAATAAAGTCGCAGATAACACCACAGATAAAGATACACTAAGTAAACTTAAAGAAGAGTTATTCGCTGATATCATACCTGTGGAATCAATAAAGACTACAAAGAAAGGAAAAGAACCTAAATACTCTAATCTAGTAGCGGCTATAAAGCTCGTAGGTAAGATGTCAAGGAATGCCTACAGATTAAACCTTGAGAAAGTGTTCCAATTAGAGAACTTTAGTAATTTAAATCCGAGAGAGAAGAAAGCATTGGTAAGAAAGGTCTATCCAATACTCGATCGATATCTAAAAGAATTTGCACGTACACATGGCTATGATCTATGTAGGAAAGAAGTAAAGAAAAACAAGGCGGGAAAGGAGATCATCATTAAGGGAGTTAAGATGGCTACACTTCCAGAGTATACTAAATTTAAAAAAGAAACTATCAGCATGAGACTAGTTGGATCTGATATCTACCTAATCAAGCAGAGTGATGTACCAATTGAATAAACATATTAGATAGCTATCTTTTACATTACGTGAACACAGCATGTCAAACGATGAAAACACGGATCTTTTGCTCGGTCTGGGTTTGACTCTTAATCAGGCAAGGGTTTATTTAGCAATACTCAAACTGGAAAAAACAACAATAGGACAGGTAGCCAAATTTTCAAAAGTACGCAGAGAAGATGTTTATAGAATTATGCCGTTACTCGAAAAAATGGGTCTGATAGAAAGATTAATGGGCAAACCAGCTGTAATCAGGGCTACCCCAATCTCGGATGCATTAAGCTTTCTAGTGGCGGAAGAAAAAGACAAATCTGATGATCGCTTAACTGGGATGCGAAGTAAAGTCCAAAAGTTGTCTCTTAAGGATTGGAAACAGCCAGTTCTTGGACAAGAAAGCATTTACATACTCATAGCAGAAAAGAAAGCAATCTTAGCAAAGACTTCGGAATTAATTAGAAATTCAAAAAAAGAGGTCGCGCTAATTGCAGACAAGGCAAGAATCATTCCGACTTTGTCTCAGTTTTCAGAAGAATGCAGGCAGGCAATAAAGAAAGGGGCTCAGATTCGCCTAATTTTCGAAGGAGAAAGCCCAGACGATCTGCTTAAAGAAAAAGTGAAAAAACTCATCGATGGTGCTTCGGTTCACATCAAGTTTCATCACGAACTCTTGAATCACTTCATAATGTCCGATGACAAAGAAGCATTAATAACCGCCTCTAAAGAAAGCGGGCTAGGCGAGAGTCCTTCTCTTTGGACAAACAACAGCAACCTTATAGGCGTCCTAAGAACGGGATTTGAATCCGACTGGAAAGAAGCCGAAGACTAACCTCAAGACCTCGTTTCTCTTGCCGTTTCGGCTCCAGATTCATCACAACATTGGACCATTTTGCTTAGGCACAAAAAGTTAGAACGTGGGTGGGGCTCACAGTCACATTGGCTTAACTCTGCCATGACCATTTATAAATAGCCAAATTATGAGCGTAAAGGAGGGTTACATAAGTACGAATAGTAAGGATTTTTTTAGATGGAGATGTGTTTGCTCTTGAAATCGAATTGGAAAGGAAATAGCGGAATCAGTGCTTGACGCAAAGAAAGGCGGAGTACGAAACATGCTCGCATTTTCATCCCTATAGAAAGGGGTTGCACGCTGGACAGACAAGGGACTGCAACTGAAAGTTTCAAGAGATCAACCGCACATGTACCTAAGACCAGTAGTTAAGACTTAGTTGAAGATTTGCTTTGAATGTATGGTCGACCGGCAAAAAGCAGAGGAATTAAACCATGCTTCTTTTTTGTTGTTTTGGTCCAGACTAAGAATAATGTATTGATTAAAAAGTTGTAACTTAAGAGTTTGTGGAGAAAGAAACTTGGGATCCGCGGACGTTTTAATTGCCGCATTGAACGAGGAGGAAGGCATAGATCCTACGTTGACGGAGATTTCGCAAAACGTTAGCCCTAACCGGGTTTTAGTAGTTGATGATCAAAGATTTAATTGAAAGAAAAAGGATCTACGAATTCGATGAACAGAGAAACTGTTTTCTTGGGCTACAAGCTACCGCTTGTCTTCCGGATAGGTTTTATGTCTGTCCATTGTTTCTTTGGTCGCTCTGGTTTTTCCTAAACCACCGTTATGTGCGCTCAAAACAAATTTCAAGGTGTTTTCTTTGAAGTATTCTCGAAATTGATTTCCACATTTAGTACACTTATACATCTTAATTCGGAACCGCCCAAAATCCCATTCCTTATCAGGTTCTTTCACATGAGCTGAACAATTCGGACATTTCGGCATAAATTTCAACCTATCAATCTAAAGGGCAAAATGTCTATATAAGCCCATTCGAACGCTAATTCCCAATGCTCAGTTTTCATTACTATCGAGAAGGTAATTCAAACCCGAGTGGCGAATTCAACTTAAAGAATTAAGACGTTTTATCCTCTATTTGGAGCAAGTTTGAATTGGCGTCTTTGTTTTTTTCCGCGAGGGGTACGTGACCCGGATGGCTTTTCATTTTGCTTTGTACTTACTTTTTTGTTCTTCTCACCACTGTATCGTTCCACTTCTTTTGCGTGAGAGGGTGGTTGCTTTGTTTCTTGCTCAAAAGTCTTAACATCGTCTTTTTCACTCATTCTCTTTCACCTCAATTATTCGGGTTTTAATTCTCTGTCTTCACTGTAGTCTCTGTCCTCGTGGACTTCCTCTTCAGCTTCGTCCTCGCTTTCCTCTTCAGCCTCGCTTTCCTCTTCCCCTTCAGCCACTGCTTTGTCTTCTGCTTCACCTTTTGGCGGATAAGCCTTGTCTAACCAAACTTCAAACTGCCTTTTGCTGTCAGAAACGGAAAAAGCCCATTCGCACAATCCACCAATGACCTTGCTAACATCAATATCGCGTTCGTCAGCTAAACGTTTCAAATACTCGTCCCAATTTGCAGGTAAAGACACTGAGAAACTACCCATAAAACAATCTCCACTATCTTGTTATCGCCAAGTAATATTTAAACTTCAAAACACCTGAAATTTGCGGCCGGGAAGGAATTAAACTACCTCTGCTCTTTTAATAATTGTAGTCTTTTGGCAACTTCTTTGGAGATTTTTTCTAAACCCTGCGCTAAGTCTTCACGATCAACTTCGTCTAAAGGGTACCATTTCCCCTCTTTATCGACGAACACAAGTTCCAATTTTCTGTTAACCATAATTTTACACCTTTTTGATTAAATTCCTATTATTCTTGCGATCCGCTTAAACTTTTCTTGTTTCAGTGCCCTTTGCTTGAATTAATGTGACTTTCTTGATGTGACAATTTTAAAAAGGGGTTCCCAGCTAGATTGCCCTTAATGTCACCCTGCGTGGTTGGCACATTTTAGGCTAACTGAGTTCCTTACGCCTATTACCAAGGCGCACTTATGACTAATTTAATTGCTCGTGGAGGGAGCGACCCCATTCTTTATTCTTTTTGTTTGATCCATATTTTTACTGCTTCTTGGGCAACTCGGGATAAGTCGCCCTTTTTGCCCCCGAATCTTTCTACTGTTTTATTCTTAGTTGTTTTTCAAGTTCATCTGAGATGTCAACTTTGATCCGGCCTATTTTAAGTCAATCGCTTTCTTTGCTTGGTCATGTGTCATTTTTAGAACGAGTGAATCAATTGATTTCAATTTTACGTTTATTTTTCGTCGTTTTTCGCTGCGATTTACTTAGTCACAAAGCATACTATGTGCATTGGTACTTATAAGTATATGGGTTTAAGTTGCTAAAAACTTAGGTGTATAAACACTTATAGTGAAGTGGACCAGTTACCGACCAGTCAAGATGCATTTTTTAACCATTGTTCAAGCTTCGCTCATTCTCCATTGCCAAATTTTGGTTGGTTTAACTTGTAGTCAAGCATCTTTATTCTTACTATGGTAAGTATGCTATCGTAAGGATTTTTCTTGACTGAACAAACAAGCCAAAGCTACGCCAAGCTACACCCCGTCAAAGCCAAAACCCAGAAAAAATACGGTTACATTAAAGGAAAAGCGCTGTAGCTTTACTTTTTGCTTTCCCTCTAAACCCAAAAACCTAGCAGGATAACCCGTCGAAAGGAACGCTTATGTTTCGAGCTGAAGAATGCAATATTGGGAAACGCGGCTGATTTGCGGCGGTCTAGTTTTTGCTTGCTATGTGGTGGTTCCATTTGCCGTTGCAGAAAGTGCTGTAGTCGCAGGTGACGCAGGAGCCTTTTACCCCGAGATCGCAATCAATTTCAAGTTCGCTCATCTTTAATCCTTCTCACAAACATTGTGAGTCACAAGTAGTAATATAAGCGGAGTTTCTAAACGGAAAATATATCGAAATCCGTAATATGCGTCTTAGCGGCGTCAACGCGTGATCTTATGAAGGGTCTTCCCTTTAGCGTTGAAGGTATGTTTCTTTTCTGGCGAAATCTTCAACCCGTGATACTCAAATATGATTCGTAAAGCGTCGCGGACGGCTTCATTGCGGCTGTTGTAGATGCCTTTTTCAATTAAGATGTGAGAAATTAAGGTACTTTTTTTGTCAACCGAATAGTAATGCGTTCACGCTTGTTACTGTCCGACACCTTTCTTTACGTCACCGTTCAGACACTTGTTTGTCAATATCAAATTCTAAGCATCTCCCATTTGTCAGCCATAAAATCATGCTTAACCCAAAGAAAACTAACTAGCCTAGGTTACATTGCCCAAAAAGAACACGGAATCCGCTTCCTCGAGCAAGAATTTTTACATTTCCAAAAGTATCTTCAAAAGCAGCGGGCAAAGTTTTAGAGCCTATTTTGGATCGAATAACCATTTGGAAAGTTCCTCCTTCAGCCAACACGCAAGGCGCCCCTTTCACCATGGCTTTCACCGTCTCCATGCCTGCGCTCACAGGCGGATTGGACAAGACACTGTTGAACTCTTGGTTTTTTACAGGCTCGTAGAATTTTCCGTGGCGCACATCAGCATTAGCAATCCTGTTTAGCTCCATGTTTCTTCTCGCCAAACGCACAGCCCTTATGTTCACGTCGGTCATAACCACATGGAGTTTCGAATTAACTGATGCAGCAACGATGCCGACTGCCCCGTAGCCGCAACCGATGTCTAGAACGCAACCCTCCTTGGGAAGCAGCATTGATTCGATGAGTAATCTTGTGCCCAGGTCGATACGACGTTTCGAAAAAACGCTTGAAGCAGTCAGGAACTCGAAGTTTCTTCCGCAGAGGCACGTTCGAACAAGCCCCAAGCGTTCTTCAGACTTGGGCGCGCCGCTAAAATAATGATCAGTGGCGTCATTGTTCTGGTTCATGTTTCGACCCTGTCTTCCAAACCTTCGGGTAAGTGCCCCGTTCCATCAACACACGCTCCAACCCGACGACGGCCCCATGCTTCAAATCCACAATCTCCTCTGTTGACAAAAGCGATTTGCCTAACGCAACCGCTTCGCCTTTCAACGTGAAAACCGCTAAAATCGAACCCTTCTTGATTCCCGCCTCAATCTGCAAAACGCCGGGAGCAGTCAAATTGGCTCCGTGGCACAGCGCGTCTACCGCAGAGTCGCGAACAACAACTTTGGGCAGCAGAGAAAGCGCCTCCTCCATGGGAACAATGAACTTGTGCAGAATTGCTTCGTCTTTTTTGCTTTCCCACTCGCCGAACCAATAGGCCACGTCATGCAAAGTTACCTTTGAAGAGCTGTTCTCAGTGAACGGTCCCGAACGGGTTCTGCGTAGCTCTTGCATGTGTGCGCCGACGCCAAGGATTTCGCCTATATCGAAGCATAGTTTTCGGATGTATGTTCCTGCCTCGCAACCGACTACGAAAAGCACGTTTCGTCCGTCCGTCTCCAAGTAGTCAATGTAGTAGATGCGTCTTGTGCGAAGTTGCCGTTTAACCGAAGACCGCAGCGGGGGACGCTGATAAATCTCGTCTTCAAACTCGCCTAGAACTCGTTTGATCTCATGTTCCTCTGCGTCACCGTGAAGCTTCATTACACAGACGTATTCTTTGCCGCTGTAGAGAAAGGCCTGCACAACCTTCGTTGCATCTTCAAGGGTGATGGGTAAAACGCCGGTTACTTTGGGGTCTAAGGTGCCCCCGTGTCCGATGTTGTTTAGTTTCATGATTTTTTTTACCCATGCGGCGACTTCGTGGCTTGTGGGTCCTGCGGGTTTGTCAAGGTTGATTGTTCCGTATTTGATGTATTCTTGTGCTGGTCTTTGGGAAGGCTTATGGCCATACTTTGGGTTTGTGTTGTCCGTTGTCTTGGTTAATATTTCCCGTTTAATTTCCCACGGCGGCGTCGTTCTTGGCATAAAGTGTTCAATCCTAGACTGTTGATAAGAAAAAGAAACAAGAGATATTAAAGCTTAAACTAGGCAGCCTTAACGGTCTGTGTCATTTCCTGCAGTTTTCCCGCGGCCTCTAAAACCTGGGCAACTTCATCGTCTGACGCGCCACGTTTAACCTCGACCTTTTCTTGCAGGGGCATAAGGTGGTTGATGTTTACGCGTCGCCGCTTAACGCCAGTAACCTTCTTTGGTCCTGTAACTAAGACGAAGCTTTTGTCCATAACATCGATAACGACGCATTTTTTGCCGTTTTCCCGACCGGCTTGCTTTACGCATATTCTTCCAACTTCAATAGCGGGCATCTTTGGTTCATCTCCTTGTGAAACAAACATACCGCAATCGGCAGATATAAGCGTAACATAAGAAGCGTAACATAAGTTTCGCGTTTTTGGGTAGTTATTGTGAAAAAATAGACGGTTTGTTCGCTTATGATTTGGGTTATGTATTTTCGCAACGGCGCCCGAGGTGAATGATCTACGGAAAAAATCTGCTACAAGAGGAGCGTTCAGATTTACAATAAAAACCAATATTCAAGCGAGGTGAAGCTGTTAAAAATGATGAAGTACCAGTTGAGCCAAAACCCCACTTCACACCATACGCTTCTGCTTTCAATGTTACTTTGACGTCATCTCAGCAGCATTGTGCTTTTACAGGAACTAATTGATGCTTAATCGAGTGTGTTCCCCAACTGGCAAATAATAGTTTCTCAACCATGGAATACAACGTTCTGTTGTCACCTTAAAGCTACAAAAAAGAAACACCGACAGCTCAAAGGCATGCATAAAACTTAAACAAGACAATGTTGCATGTATCGATGCTGGTGCCGGGGTATCCGAGCCAGGTCTAAATAGGCGGCCAGAAAAAAATTGATTGCCTAAGATATGGAGGAGGACTTAAGATCCTCTGGCGAAGGCCTTCGTGGGTTCAAGTCCCACCCCCGGCACCATAGTTCGAGTTCAGTTCCCACATTACCTATTTCTCTTATGGGTACTAAAGTGAACCCGAACAAACGAATAGAAAT
>Ga0326727_10018538_pt1 | contig 14196 bp, 9 predicted proteins | sample MB2enrmetagenome_FD_207643 | JGI IMG/M metagenome (GOLD analysis project Ga0326727, IMG submission 207643) | Lab enriched peat soil microbial communities from McLean, Ithaca, NY, United States - MB29MY | ecosystem: Environmental > Terrestrial > Soil > Wetlands > Peat | place: USA: New York...
GGAGTGGGGAGCTTCGGCGGCATCTTCATAGTGGGACTCATTCTCGGCATTCTCTACGGCGTATTGCCCGTCCTGATCCCCGGCGCGGCGAGCGACGCCATCGCCGTTGCCGTATTCATGGCGATCCTCTTGTTCCGGCCGCAAGGGTTCTTCGGCCACGAGGTGGGTATGGGGGAAACACATCCCCCGGAATCGGCCGGCTCGGGGGGGGAAGGAAAGAAAAAACGGTGGGCCGTGGCCGCCGGATGCACTGCCTTGGTGGTCCTCCTGGCTGCCCTGCCTTCATTGTCCGTCTCCCCTTACACGCTCCATATATTTTCCCTCGCGTTCATCTACATCATTGTCTCCGTAAGCCTTCGCACAATAGCCTTCTCCGGCCAATTCCCGCTGGCCCACGGCGCCTTCATGGGGATAGGAGCGTACCTGTCCGCCATGGCGGTGAAATGGCTCGGGTGGCCCCCCTGGATCACCATCCCCCTCGCGGCACTGGCGGCTGCGGGCATCGGCATGCTCTTCGGGCTGCCCTTTTCCAGGCTGAGATCTCTCTACTATGCCATGGGCAGCCTGTTTCTCGGAGTAGGGGTCATACAGATCATCTCTGCAGGGGGCATGTGGACCGGGGGCTACAGCGGCCTCACTGGTATTCGGCCGCTCATCATGGGCTCCCGGGAGCCCTACTACTACTTCTTCCTTGCCCTGTGCGTTGTCAGTGTCCTTGCCCTGTATCGGTTCGAGTTCAGCCGCATCGGCATGAACCTGAAGGCCGTGGCCCAGTCTCATCTGGTGGCTTCCAGCGTCGGCATCAACGAGGGATGGTACAGGGTTCTTGCCGTGGGATTCGGCTCCTTCTTTGTCGGTCTTGCCGGCGCCGCTTACGCCCATTACAATCTTGTGTTGTCGCCGACCAGCTTCGATCTCAGCGCCACCTTGTGGCTCGTCATGTATGTGCTCATAGGCGGCATCGGCAGCTTCGCAGGGCCCATCATAGGAACAACGGTCCTTCTGCTCACGCCCGAATTTTTCCGGAGCCTGAAGATATTCTCTCCCTATATATCCGCCGGCATCCTTTTGATCGTCGTTTATTTGATGCCCGGTGGTCTCGCCAGTCTGCCTTCTGTCTTCAGGTCACTCCGCTCTGCAGAGAAGGGGCCAGACAGGGCTGCCTGTGCTCCCGGAGACTAGAGGACCTCGCCGACTGCCAGCGTTCCGGGGTGATGTATGACGCGATTGTCGATGGGTCGTGCTCCGGGCGTCTCACTTAAGGACCGCATCCGACCATCACGGGACCTGTTGGATCGTGCGATGCCCGATTCCTGGATAATAGCCCTCCGTTGAAGGTAGCGTAGCAGTAAATGCAGCCATGGACGCAGGTGTCGTAATGACCTATGTCCCGGCTGCTAATGCACCCGCACGCCTTTCTCTGGTATCTATCCTTCCGGCTATCCACCTGGATCCCAAACATGCCCGATATCAGTTCGTCACTTATGCATTTTCCCCGGTGTATCCCGACTTCGACGAGGTCTACCTTCTCTGCGCAGCTCACCGGGCTGATGGAGTGGCAATGAGCGATCTCGGAGACCCGAGAAGCGATCCTAAGGAGTCTGGCCGGATCGCAATGGACATCGTAGAATCTCACGCCGGTGCTACCGGTAACCCGTCCCAGGCTCCGCGCCACCTTTGCATAGTAGTCGGCGAAGCTTATTACCACACGGCTCGTATACCCCCGGAGCTGCCTTGCCAGGCTCTCGAAATTGTCGAAAATCCACTCTTCCGGGGTAACGTCCGACACAATTACAGGGTCAAACCGCCAGATGACCCTTTCGCGGCCTACGGCCCGACTTAAGTCTCTGAAGGTCGCGACCGCGTCCGCAGCAGTTGGGACCCTCGGTTCCAATAGACGGGGAAGCCCATTGAGGGTGTACTGAAAATAGTATCGGTAGCCGGACCGGTCCAACTCGTCGAGATGCTTGAGCATCGGCCGTGCGTCTCGCGTCCAGAAGACGATGACATCGACATCGGCGCAGGTCAGATCGACGCGGGAGAACATGGAGCCGTTGAAAGGATTCTGGACGAGAGCGTAGCCTTCCCTGATCCGGTTGATGAACCAGTCTGAATAGAATGCGGGGATGTCGGTTCTCCGGCTCGCTGAAATGATCGTGCCCATGGTCGAATACTCCTGTGTCTCGAAAGAGAGTACCCCGTTGCCATTTCCATTTCAAGGGTGCGACGCGGCCAGTGGTAGGCAGGCCGCACGCCGAACGATCCGAAGGTCGTGGAGCAGACCCCGAAGGCTTCCTGCCGAGGTGGTTTGGAGGCGAGCGAAGCGAGTCTCTGGGCCGATGTGACTGACAAGGCAGCAGAAGGGTCGGTAGAGATGAATGTGGGCGGCGGGAAACCGATCCAGGAGGAAGGCTGGCGCGACGCCAACGCAAATTTTGTTACGGACTTCTGCAACCGCGATCCCATCTCCGGCTTCCCCGTGTTCAAGGCCCTGCTCTGTGAGATCGAAAAGGCCTGACGGCGGAAGATAGACCAGTGTCGCTTCGCCATTGACTCAATCGGGGCTAAAAGAGGATGGGCCGGCCCTTTCCTTTATCGGTTGGGCTCAAGACCAGGGAATATACCCCACGTATTACCCCAAGTCAAACAAAATGGGGCAAGCGCTTCTTGATTTATCCCGCCTTCCACGATAGAGTAAATAGTGGCCGCCGAAAGACCCCGACTTCTCATAAACGTACCGTACGACATGGTGCAGGAAAACCTGGCCAGGCTCACCGCCCTCGGCGTGGGTGCCGAGATCTACCTCGACAACCGGGCCGTGGGCGAGGTAGGCGTGGATGACGCCCGGAAGGTCGGTCGCGAGCTCATGGAGAGGGGCATCCTGTGCACCGTCCATGCCCCTTACATGGATTTGAGCCCGGGCGGAGTCGACCGGGACGTACGCCGCCTGACCCAGGAGAAACTGAAGAAGGCCGTCGATATATCCCTTGCCCTGGGCGCCGCGGGCGTCGTTTGCCACGGCGGCTATGACAAATGGCGGTTTGACGACCATGAGGAGTGGTGGCTGGAGAGCAGCGTAGAGACGTGGGGCGCCGTCCTCAAAGATGCGGGCGACGACCTGCCCGTCATCATAGAGAATATCTTCGAGGAGACGCCGGCCACCCTCATCGCCCTTTTCGATCATTTCAGGGAAAAGAACCTTTGGTTCTGTTTTGATACAGGCCATTTCAACCTGTTCACCGCGGTGCCCCTCGAAAGCTGGCTCGCGCCCCTGAAGGGAAGGCTCAAGGAGTTTCACATCCACGACAACCACGGCAGGAGCGACGAGCACCTGCCGGTCGGACAGGGAACTTTCCCTTTCCGGGAATTGAGACATCTTACGAGATCGTTACACGAGGTTCTATTCACCGCGGAGGCCGCAGACGTCGACTCGGCCATGGAGACCATACGGTGCGCTAAGGAGTTTCTATACTAAGATGGCAGCGAGGCTTGAAGTCGCATACAGAGATGGCGTGCGGGACGTACCGGGTGAGAAGCTGAAGGCCCGCCTGAAGGCCGAGACGGGCAAGGACGTCGTGGTGCACGTGGTGGACGTCTACACGGTCGACGCCGGGTTGAGTGCCGATGTCGTGGAGAGGCTGAAGACAGATGTCTTCGTAGACCCCGTGCTCCAGCAAGGCTATGCAGGCGCTCCGGTGCTTTTCGACGCGGACTGGGTGATCGAGGTGGGCTTCAAGCCGGGCGTGACTGACAATGTCGGAAGGACAGCCCGGGAGGTCATCGAGGCTGTCTCGGACCATCCGTTCGGAGAGGATGAGGCGGTCTATACCTCCAGGATGTACTTCATGAAAGGTCCCCTCACGAAAGAGGAGATCGTTAAGACAGCCGAAGGAATCCTCGCCAACACGCTCATCAACCGGTACGCGTTCAAGGGCATGGAAGACTACCGCAGGGACGGAGGCATGGGCACATCCGTGCCGCGGGTGACCTCCGGCCACAAGCCTGTCGTCGAATCCTTCGATCTCACCATGGATATTCTTGAGCTTCTCAAGATCAACCGGGAGCGCACGTGGGCCCTTTCCCGCGACGAGTTGGTCACGATCAGGGACTATTTTCAAAGAGAAGAAGTGGTGCGGCAGAGAACGGCTGCGGGTCTCACCGCCCAGGCCACCGACGTGGAGATGGAGGCCCTTGCCCAGACGTGGTCGGAGCACTGCAAGCACAAGATATTCAACGCAATAATAGACTATCGGGAAGACGGCCGGACTCAGACGATCGACAGCCTCTTCAAGACCTACGTCGCAGGCTCCACCAACGCCATTCGCGAGGCCCTCGGCAAGGACGATTTCTGTCTCTCCGTGTTCAAGGACAATTCCGGCATCATCAAGCTCAACGAGAAGCAGAGCCTCGCCTACAAGGTGGAGACCCACAACACGCCGTCTGCCCTCGACCCTTACGGCGGAGCCTTAACCGGCATCGTCGGCGTGAACAGGGACCCCTTCGGCTCAGGAAAGGGGGCTCGTCTCCTCTTCAACACCGATATCTTCTGTTTCGCGCCCCCGGACTACATTGGTGAGATACCCCCGAGACTCCTTCACCCAAGGAGGGTCCTCGACGGCGTGAGGGAGGGCGTGGAGCATGGGGGCAACAAGAGCGGCATCCCCACGGTCAACGGCTCCCTCGTCTTCGACGAGAGCTTCCTGGGCAAGCCCCTTGTCTATTGCGGTACGTGCGGCATCATGCCGGCCGTGATAAACGGTGAGCCGAGCTACATGAAAAGGGCGAAAAACGGCGACTTTATCGTCATGTCTGGCGGCAGGATAGGCAAGGACGGTATTCACGGGGCCACTTTTTCCTCCGAGGAGCTTTCCGAGGCCTCCCCCACGAGCGCGGTTCAGATTGGGGATCCCATCACCCAGAAGAGGATGACCGATTTTCTCCTCATCGCCCGGGATGAGGGCCTCTACGATTCGATCACGGATGACGGGGCAGGAGGCCTCTCGTCATCCATCGGGGAGATGGCGGAGGACACCGATGGGTGCGTCGTCGATTTGGAGAAGGCTCCCCTCAAGTATCACGGACTCGATCCGTGGGAGATCCTTCTGAGCGAGGCCCAGGAGCGCATGACCCTGGCGGTAAGCCCGGACAAGATCGATAGGTTTCTCGACCTTTCCCGGCAGATGGGCGTCCTCTCCACGGTGCTCGGCCGGTTCATCGATTCGGGCAAGTTCCACGTCAGGTACGAGGGGAAGACAATCGCTTACCTGGACATGGATTTCCTCCACAACGGCCTGCCGCGCATGAACCTGCGCGCCACATGGGAAAGAAGGATCGTGGACGAAGCACCGCCTGCCGAGCCCAAGGACTATAACGGCATGCTCCTCGCCGTTCTGAGACGGTGGAATATCTGCAGCAAGCAATACGTGGTGCGCCAATACGACCACGAGGTGCAGGCAGGAAGCGTGGTGAAGCCTCTCACGGGCAGGGAGAACGACGGCCCCACGGACGCCGCCGTGGTGAGACCCGATTTGTCGAGCATGGAAGGCGTGGTGGTGAGCCACGGCATATGCCCGAAATACAGCCGCTTTGACACCTATCACATGGCGGCGTGCGCCATAGACGAAGCGATCAGGAACAATATCGCGTCCGGAGGCAGCCTCGACCGCATGGCTTTGCTCGACAATTTCTGCTGGTGCGACCCTGTCGTCTCAGAGAGAAACCCCGACGGCGAGTACAAGCTCGCCCAGCTCGTAAGGGCGAACATGGCCCTCCATGACTACACGAAGATCTTCAAGACGCCGTGTATCTCGGGCAAGGACAGCATGAAGAACGATTACGTGAATGGGGACACGAAGATATCGATTCCTCCCACCCTCCTCATCTCGGCGATTTCGCGGATGCGCGACGTGAGGCGCGCACTCACCATGGATTTCAAGGAGCCGGGAGATCTGATCGTGCTTCTCGGGAAGACCTTCTGCGAGCTTGCGGGCTCGGAGTACTTCTCCGAGCTGGGCCTCGTTGGGAACATACCGCCAAAGGTGGACGGCAAGCAGGCTTTTCGGACATACCGTGCCCTGGAGAAGGCAATCCGCATGGGTCTCGTGCGCTCAGCCCATGACGTATCCGACGGTGGTTTGGCAGTTACCCTTTCGGAGAGCGCTTTTGCAGGGGGGCTCGGGGCCGAGGTCGACCTGAAGGCCGTGCCCCAGGCAGGGGTGTTCAGGGATGATTACTTGCTCTTTTCCGAATCTCAGAGCAGGCTGGTGGTGTCGGTGAAAGAGGTCGATCTAGAGAAATTCAGCCGCCTGTTCCGCTCTGTTCCCCATGGGATCATCGGCAGGGTCGTCACAACGCCGCGCCTCACTATAAAGGGCCTGTACGGGACCTCCATCATAGACGCGGAATTGTCGCGCCTGAAGGCAAGCTGGCTCTCCCCCTTCAACAAGCTCTACGGATAGGAGGCCCCCTTGTGGGGGACCCCTGTCGCCGCGAGAGGACCGAGGGGGAAAGAGGGGCTCACCTCTTCCTAAGCAATGACCTTATCGGCCAGCCGCAGGAATGCGCGAACAGCGGCTTCCAGGGCTGCTTCTGAAGTGTTCTCCTGTATGCAGTGGGACAACCCCTTCTCGGATAACGCGAACATCATGATCGACGGCACTATTCTCGCCATCTCCGCCGCGTCGTGGAGCGGCCCGGAGTAGATCGTCGTCGGTTCGCCTGTTTCTTCCGCCACTGCCTGTTTGCAAAGATCTGCCAGACGGGCGTCGAAAATCGTCGGGGCGATGGTCCAGATCTTTTCCCACCTCACCCCCACCGAATGCGCAGCACCGGCCGCACCAACTGCGCCCCGAGCTTCTTCCTGCATATTCTTCAGCTTCGAAGCATCGATCGATCGCTGGTCTAATGAAATAATGCACGTTTCAGGGACGATCGTCACCACGTCCGGCTTGACGCTGACCTTGCCGACTGTACACACACCGTCATACTTCAGGGCTATCTCCCTGAATGCCAGGGCTGCCTGCGCCGCCGCCAGAAAGGCGTCCTGACGCATCAGAATAGGAAACGAGCCGGCGTGCGCCGCCTGTCCCTTGAACTCGACAAACCAGCGCTCACAGCCGGTGATGCCATAAACGCAGGCTACCTGCTTTCCCATCTGCTCCAGCTTCGGTCCCTGCTCGATGTGCAGCTCAAGGTAGGCCCCGAGGTTTTTCTGTGTGAGCTGCTCGTGGGCGCCCTTCATCGAATCGACCTTTACATCGTATTTCGCCAAAGCGTCGACTAACTTCACGCCGCTGTTGTCTACGCGGTTGATTATGTCGACAACGTCCAGCGTGCCGCCGGCAGCCGACGAACCCATCAGGCTCCGGCCGAAACGGGCGCCTTCCTCATCCGCCCAACTAACGACATAGATCGTCTTTGCCGGCGCGGCAACGCCCTTGCCGTAACGGCGCAAGACCTCCAGCGCCCCGAGGACCCCCAGACAGCCGTCCAGCCACCCACCATTGGGAACGCAGTCCAAATGGCTGCCCACTGCCACGGCTCCCGGACCGGTTCCTGAGATTTTCGCCCAGGAGTTCCCCGCCATATCGACGGTCACCTCGGCGCCTGCCTCTTGCGCTTTGGCCGCAAACCAATCCCTCGCCTTCTGCCACGTCGGCGTCCAGGCAACGCGCTGCGCGCCAAGCTCATCGGACGTCAACGCCGCCAGCTCCCTCAGATCGGCCACCACCCGCTTTGCGCTTTCAAACAAATCGCCGCTCATATACCTTCCTCCCGTTTCTCCGGCACACGGCAAGGCCCTGTCCGGACCATGCTTCGAGTTTACTCCACGTCCTCCACAACGTATGTTTCCGGACGACGATCCCTGTAGAACTGCCACCGGTTGCGCACTTCCCTTATGAAGTCGAGGTCGAGGTCGGCAACAACCAGCTCATCCTTGTCCCTGCTGCCGCAGGCGATGATCTCTCCCGTCGGATTGCAGAAATAGCTGTTCCCGTAGAATTCTCCCATGTTCCAGGGCGGCTCGACGCCGACCCGGTTGTTCGCGCCGACAAAGAGCACATTGGCCACGGCTTGCGCCGGCTGTTCCAACTTCCAGAGGTATTCCGAGGTCCCAGCCGTGGTCGCGGACGGGTTGAAGAGTATTTCCGCGCCCTTCAAGCCCAACATGCGGGCACATTCCGGAAAGTGACGGTCGTAACACGTATAAACGCCTATTTTCGCGTAGGCCGTCTCAAAAACCGGCCAACCGGAGTTCCCTGGCTTGAAGTAGTACTTCTCCCAGAATCCCCAGCCGTCCTTTGTGCCGACGTGAGGTATATGGGTCTTGCGATACTTGCCGAGATATGCGCCATCGGCGTCGATCACGGCCGTGGTATTGAAATAGACCCCCGTGATCGCCTCTTCGTAAATAGGGACCACAAGGACCATGTGGTGTTTCTGCGCCATTTCCTGCATGAGCTTGACGGTCGGACCGTCGGGAACGGGCTCGGCGGCGTCATACCACTTGGTGATCTGCTCTGCACAAAAATAGGGCCCGTAAAACAGCTCCTGGAAGCACAGGATCCGCACTCCCTTTCCCGCTGCCTCATCGATCAGCTTCAAGTGTTTCTCAATGGCAGACTTCTTGTGTTTTTCCACCGGCTCGTTCCCATCGACATCATGATGGGTTTGCGTCAGACCACAGCGAACGATGCGACTCATACCAGACCCCCTTATAGTAATCTCAAAAGCACCTAGGCGAGATAAGTATCCGCTACCGAAAGGGCCTTGTCGATGGCCTTGAACCCTTCGGCCATCTGCTCGGCGTTGATGATGATCGGCGGGACCACGAACATGTAATTCCACCGGAGATACATGTAAACTCCCTCGTCCGTCAACGTCTTCCCCACGGCCGACATCACCTCGCCGGTCGCATTCCACGGGACGATGGGCTCCCTGGTTTCCCGGTTCTTGACGAGCTCGATACATCCGAACAGCCCTTGATTACGCACGTCGCCGACGCACGGGTGCTTGGCCTTCATCTCCTCCATGAGCTTTGCTGCGATGGCGCCCATGTTCCGGGCATTCTCTATCAGCTTCTCCTCTTGATATGCCTTGATCGTAGCCACCGCGGCCGCGCAGGCGAGCGGATGTCCGCTGTACGTCAGGCCGATATAGAGGAACCGGTCCTTGAGCGTATTGAAGATATCATCGGAGATTCCGACCGCCCCGAGGGGCACGTACCCGGAATTGATCCCTTTTGCCATGGTGATGATATCCGGTTCCACGCCGAAGACATCAATGCCGAACCATTCCCCGCACCGGCCGAATCCGCTCATGACCTCATCTGCAATGAGCAGAATGCCGTACTTGTCACAGATGGCCCGGAGCTGCGTCATGTATTCTTTCGGGGGGATGAAGACGCCGTTGCTTCCGGTAATCGGCTCGATGATGATGCCGGCCACGGTATCAGGGTTCTCGTAGAGAATGGTCTCTTCCACATGGCTGGCGCATTCGATGCGGCACTTCCCGTACACGTGCCCGAAGGTGCAGCGGTAGCAATAAGGGTCGTAGACCTTGAGCACTCCGGGGATTCCCGGCTCTACCGGAGGACGCCGCGGGTCTCCCGTGAGTGTGATGGCGCCGTAGGTGGCTCCGTGGTAGGAGCGGTAGCGGGAGATGATCTTCTGCCGTTTCGTTGCGAACCGGGCAATCTTGATGGCGTTCTCGTTCGCTTCCGCCCCGCCGTTGGTGAAGAAAAACTTGTTGATCTTGGGCATCGTCACCGTACTCAACAGCGCGGCAAGGGTGCTGCGCGATTCCGTCGCGATCGAAGGCGCGATGTAACAGAGCTTATCGGCCTGTTCCTTAATGGCTTGCACTACTTTGGGATGTTGGTGCCCGATGTTGGAATTCACCAATTGAGAAGCCATGTCGAGATATCGTTTCCCGGAGCTGTCCCAGAAATAGACTCCGCTGGCCTTGTTCACGACCATTGGATCGAGTTTGCTCTGAACGGACCAGGAATGGATAACATGGGCCCGGTCGGCCCTGTAGGCCTCATTGGCCAGCATCGGATTGTTCGACTCAATACTCATCTTAGTATGCCTCCTCATTGTAGCAACGATCTGGTACGCCCACTCCTTCCGGATCAAAAAAATGAGTGAACCGGTAAAAGTCCCGCGCCCTTAAGCGACGGCGCGGGACCTTACAGGCGTAAGTTCAATCAACATGGTACGGTTTACAGTTTTCGCTCCACGAAGCGTCCCCAGCCCTTTGACCCGGTAAGCTTCCCATTGTCGCATACGATGGCGCCGCGAGCCATAGTCAGAACCGGCGCCCCCGTCACTTCCAGCCCTTCGTAGGGCGAATAGTCGTTCTTGGTATGGAGCGTCGCAGTGCCGAGACGTTTCCGCAAATTGGGGTCGAAAATCACCAGATCGGCGTCCTTTCCGACCTCTATGGCCCCTTTCCGTCCCAGCCCGAAGATCTTGGCCGGATTCTGGGACGTCACTTCGACCATTTTTTCAAGGGTGATCCTTCCTTTCAGGACCCCTTCGGAGTGCAACAGCATGAGCGTGGTTTCCACCCCCGGGGCACCGTTCGGGATCTTGTCGAAGCCGGCTATCCCCAGCTTCTTCTGGTCCATGGAGAAAGGACAATGGTCGGAGCCCACCACGCGAATCTCGCCGGCAGCAAGGCCCTTCCAGAGGGCTTCGCGATCCCCGTCGGACCGTAGGGGCGGCGACATAACGTACTTGGCCCCGTTGAAATCGGACTCGAGGTATCTTTCCTTCGTCAAAAGCAGATACTGCGGACAGGTCTCGCACATGATGGGATAACCCTGCCTCTGCGCCTGCCTGATCTTCTCAAGTCCCTTGGCGGTGGACAGATGAACCACATACAACTTGCCTTCCCCAACTTGTGCCCACATGATTGCCCGGCCCACTGCTTCCGCCTCCACGTAATCGGGCCGGCTCACCTCGTGATACTTGGGTTCGATGTGCCCCGCCGCCAGGAGTTCCGCCACGTTGCGGGTGACGAGGTTGATGTTTTCCGCATGGACACCGATCATGCCGCCGTTCTTGCTGGCCTTCTTGATCGCATTGAGTAGGGTATAGTCGTCCGCCGCCCAATCCGGATAGACCATGAACAACTTGAAGGTCGGGCACCCGGCCTTGATGATGTCCACCATTTCTTCAAGGGCGGCAGGGGTAAAATCGGTGATCGAGACGTGGAGGCCGTAGTCGATATAGACCAGGCCGTCCGCCAGGGCCCGCCGCTTCGACACCGTCTGGGCCAGGCTCTCCCCCTTTGCCTGAATGGCAAAATCGATTATCGTGGTAACCCCCCCAAATGCCGCGGCCGCGGTTCCATCCGCAAAATCATCGGAAGAGACCGTGCCGCCGAAAGGCAGGGCCATATGGGTATGTACGTCGATCGCCCCGGGAAGAAGGTACTTCCCGGCGGCGTCGATAACCTTCACGTTGTCGCCTTCTTCCGACAGTCGTGCGCCGATCGCCTGGACAACGCCGTCGCCGACCAGTACGTCCGCCTTAAAGGTATTCGCGGCCGTCACGACGACCCCATTCCGGATCAAGTATTTCATAGCTGTTTCCCCCTTAAGCAACGTCTTCTTTAGTGAAGATGCGCCGGCCTCATCTGGATGGCCCCTGTCGCGCACACGTGGCTGCATAGGGAACATCCGTCACAACGGCTAGTGTCGATTACCACCTGATGGTCTTCCAGGGTGATCGCCTGATAGCCCGATTCGCCGCATGCCGAGACGCATTTTCCACACTCGGAACAGTTCTCCGGAGCGGCCCAATTTGCCCTGGCCGCGTACCGCCGGCTCAATTGCTCGTGAGAGCCAAGTTTCTTGACTGCCGCTCCGACAAGCGGCTCGGGGCTCTCAAAGCCTTTCTGCACCAGGTACTTCCGTAAGCCGTCCTGCAAAGAGCGGATAATGCCGACGCCCTTCAGCATCACCTCGGTGCAGACTTGGACCGCTCCTGCTCCGGCTGCGAGGTATTCTGCAGCATCGCGCCAGGAGCAAATCCCACCCATGCCCATGACGGGCACCGCCACACACTGTGCTATCTGAGCTACGCAGCGCAAGCCGATGGGCTTGATGGCATACCCCGAATAGCCTCCGTACGTGGAATAGCCGTCGACAGAAGGCACGGGGTCGAGAGAATCCAGATCGACCCCGATGAGGCACTGGACGGTATTGATGGCGGCAAGCATGTCGGCTCCTGCGCCAACCGCGGCCCGGGCAATAATCTGAATGTCCGTGACATTGGGCGACAGTTTCACTATGACCGGTATTTTGACCGCCTCTTTGACCCAACGGGTAATGGTTGCCGTGATCTCCGGGTCTTGTCCGATGGCCGAGCCGAGTCCCTGCTCCGGCATGCCGTGTGGACAGGAGAAATTCAACTCCAGGGCGTCCGCCCCTGCGTGCTCCATCTGGCGCGCGAGGGTTTGCCACGAACCCTTCTCCCGATCGGCCATGATGCTCGCGATGAGCACTTTGTGGGGATATTCTTTCTTCAGCTTCTCTACCTCGGTCTGCCAATATGCCACCGGCTTCTTGCTTATGAGCTCGATGTTCTCGAATCCCACTATTGCGCCGTCCCCGCCCTTCACGACGCCGAACCGGGGGCTGACATCAGCGACCTCGATGTTATCGGGGTTGATCGTTTTTGTGACTGCTCCCCCCCATCCAAGACCGAGGGCCTTGCGGATGAAATCGCCTTCGGCGGTTGGGGGCCCCGACGCCAAAAGGAACGGGTTCTCAAGCTGCAGGTTGCCGCATTTCAGCTTCAACCTGGAATCGTTCTGGCTCATTTTCCTCACCTCTTCGGGTTATGCTTTCTACCTCCGTCCGTACTCTATACTGCCGGCGCGACTTTCCTCTCCTTGGCTGCCTCCTGCATCTCCTTACTCATACTGAAGCTATAGACGATGAAGGCTGCGGCGAAACCGACGAACCAGGCATAATCGAAGAGTATCTTCAAGCCGGGGATGAGCTTGCCAATGAGGGCCACGACGACGCCAACCACGAGCGCAATGATTGCCTTGCTGTTGAAGCCTCCGGAGTATGCGTAAGTCCCCTCTCTCTTGTAGAGGTCTGGCAAGTGAAGGTTCCTCCTCCTGACGACCCAGTAGTCGGCGATGATAACGCCCGCGATAGGCCCGAGAAAGCCGGAATAGGTGCCGAGCCAGCCGAAGATGTAGCCGCTCGGGTCTGCGAGGAGCTTCCAGGGCTGGATGAGGATGCCGATGATGCCCGTGATCAGCCCGCCCAGCCTAAAGCTGATGTATTTCGGTATGAGGTTGGAGAAGTCGTTCGCCGGAGAGACGACATTGGCCGCGATATTCACCGAGAGGGTGGCCACGATGACGCCGAAGAACCCGAGGAGCAGCACAAAGGTGTTGGAGAAACGGCTGATCACCTCAACCGGGTCCCACATGGCTTTGCCGTACAGCAGGACCGTGGCCGACGTAATAATGACGCCCATGGCCGAAAAGACGAGCATGGTGGGCGGCAGGCCGATGGATTGGCCGATCATCTGCTTTTTCTGGTCTTTTGCGAAGCGCGTAAAGTCCGGGATGTTCAGGGCGAGGGTCGCCCAGAACCCGACCATACCGGTGAGGGAAGGAATGAATACGGCGAAGAATTCACCGAAGCTCTTGAATTTGCTCGGCTCAGCGAGCAGGGGACCGAATCCGTGAACAGAGGCGATCATCCAGATCACGAGGACCAGGGCCAGGGCGATGACCACGGGTGCCGCCCAGTTCTCGAACCTTCGAATCAGGTCCATGCCCCTATAGATGATGTAGATCTGAATAAGCCAGAATATCATGAAGCAGATGGCTAACGGCAGGGACAGGCCTGCGATCGTGAAGCTTCCACCCATTGTCTTCCATCCCGGTATCAACGCTGAAAACAGCATGTTGACTGCTGCCCCGCCGATGAAAGTCTGGATGCCGAACCAGCCACACGCGACCCCGGCGCGCAGGAGAGCCGGAATATTGGCCCCGAAAACGCCGAAAGACGCTCGGGCCAGTATCGGAAAAGGAATGCCGTACTTCGTTCCCGGGTGGGCGTTGAGGAGCATGGGGATCAGGACGATGAGGTTGCCGAGGGTAATGGTGAAGAGCGCCTGCTTCCAGTTCATTCCCAGAGCGATGAGCCCTCCAGCCAGCATG
>Ga0326727_10018539_pt1 | contig 14195 bp, 16 predicted proteins | sample MB2enrmetagenome_FD_207643 | JGI IMG/M metagenome (GOLD analysis project Ga0326727, IMG submission 207643) | Lab enriched peat soil microbial communities from McLean, Ithaca, NY, United States - MB29MY | ecosystem: Environmental > Terrestrial > Soil > Wetlands > Peat | place: USA: New York...
CGTTTACCTGAATCACCAGGATGGCACCCAGTATTTTTCAAAGGCCTGGGAGTTTCTCCGTTATCCCGACGTGATCCAGGGACTGGTCAAGCCCCTCTTCTCCGGCTACATCATCGCCTCAATCGGCTGCTTCTATGGCTTGAGAACCACGGGTGGAACTCAAGGCGTGGGCCGTTCCACCATTCAGGCCGTGGTCACCTCTTCGGTGCTCATCATCTTCGTCGATTTCCTTCTCACCCAGACGTTGCTCACCCTCTTCCCTCCCATATGATGGCCCCCAATCCATCCGCCCAACCCGATCGAGCCCAGCCTGATCCAGATCCGTCCGGCCAGGGCGCGGCCGCGGATCGAATTCCTGTGTTGTCGTTTCGCAATGTCTCCATCGCCTTCGACGGCCCGCCAGTCCTCAAGGACATCAGCTTCTCGGTAGCGCAGGGAGAGACCCGCATCCTGCTCGGCCCTGCCGGCGTCGGCAAGAGCGTCCTGCTCAAGCTCTGCAATGGACTGCTCCGGCCCGACCAGGGAAGCATCCGGCTATTCGGCGAAGAGATAGCCACCATGCCCGAGGAAAAGCTCTTCCCTTTGCGCACCCGCATCGGCATGGTCTTTCAGGAGGGCGCTCTCTTCGATTCGCTCAGCGTCCGCGACAACGTGGCCTACCAGCTCATTCAGGAGCGTGTCCCCGACGATGAAATCGACGCCCGCGTCCGGGAGGCCCTCACCTTTGTGGGACTCGAGGAGACCTTTTCGCTCCACCCCTCAAGCCTCTCCGGCGGCATGAAGCGCCGCGTGGCCATCGCACGCGCCTTTATACGCCGGCCCGAGCTGCTGCTCTACGACTCACCCACCGGTGGCCTGGACCCCGTCACCTCCACCAACATCATCGAACTCATCGTCAAGGAGCGCGACGTCCACCGGACCCCCTCCCTGCTAGTCACCCATCGCCTCCAGGACGCCTTCATGCTCTGCTCCCATCGCTTCGACACAGAAAAAGGCTGCATGGTCCCGCTGCCCAAGGGACAGACCGACCCCGGCACCACGTTCCTGATGCTCGAAGAAGGCCGCCTCATCTTCGACGGCTCCCTCCACGACCTGGTCCACTCGGAAAACCACTTCGTCCGCGAGTTTCTGGAATAAAAGCAGGGAACAGGGAATAGCCGGACGCCCCAGGTCTCGATTTTGAGACTTGGGAATCCTCAGCCGCAAACCAGTTCAAGGCTTATGCGCAAAAAAGCGGGCACCCCATCCTTTCCATCCGCAGCGTCTCTTACGCCGCAGCGTTCTCCGGCTGCTTCAACCTTGGAAGCGCCCTTATCGATTTCCCCGCCTTCCTTTCGGCAATGCGCAATTCATAAAGACTTTGCAAATTGAGCCAGAACTCCGCGCTCGTTCCAAAAAAGTGGGCTAGGCGCAAGGCGGTATCCCCGCTGAGACCGCGCTGCCCGTTCAATATCTCCGTCACGCGGTTAACCGGCACATCCAGCTTGCGCGCAAGCTCTGAGGCGCTCATCCCAAGAGCCTCAAGTTCCTCGGCCAAATGCTCCCCGGGATGAATTGCAGTCACTGCCATGGCATTCTCCTAGTGATAGTCGACTATCTCGACGTTCGATGGTCCCGGCACTCCGTCAGGCCACTCAAAACAGATCCTCCACTGGTCGTTGATACGGATGCTGTATTGTCCCTTGCGATCTCCCGCCAGCGATTCAAAGCGGTTGCCGGGCAAGGCGGAAAGGTCCCTTAGCATCGTTGCCGCCTCCAGCCGGTCCAGCTTCAACCGCGCCGGCCGTTCGATCCCGGAGAGTGCTTTCACGCGTCTTCCGGCTGCGAAGTCGCTGCTCCGCTTGTCTCGATAGCTGACGATCACCCTCCAGTGTAGCACTCTGTACGCGTTACGTAAACCGTACTGAAACTGGCTGCCCCGATCCAGTCTGACGCTTCCCGATCCACCCGGATCGGAGCCCTCCATTTCCTGTTCCCTAGCCCCATCCCCATCTGCTAGCCTTACCTGTTTTGAGTTCCAACTGAACGGCAGGTGCATCATGGCCTTCAAATTCCAGAGCTTCGACTTTCTCCATCTCGACTCCAGCTTTAGCGAAGACGAACTCCTCGTCCGCCGCACGGCCCGCGACTTCGTCGAAGACAACCTCATCCCCATCATCGAGGACTGCTTCCGCGAGGGCCGTTTTCCGCGCGAGCTCGTCCCCCTCATGGGCAAGCTGGGCTTCTACGGCGCCACCCTCGAGGGCTACGGATGTGCCGGCATGTCCAATGTCGAGTATGGCCTCGTGATGCAGGAGCTGGAACGCGGCGACTCCGGCCTGCGCAGCTTTGTCAGCGTGCAGTCGGCGCTGGTGATGTACCCCATCTACACCTTCGGCTCCGATGAACAGAAGAATGCCTGGCTGCCCGCCCTCGCCAGTGGCAAGAAGCTCGGCTGCTTCGCGTTGACCGAACCCGGCTTCGGCTCAAACCCCGGAGGCATGACCACCCGTGCCCGGAAATCCGGCGACGAGTACATTCTCAACGGCGAAAAAATGTGGATCACCTCGGGAACCATCTCCGATGTGGCCGTGATCTGGGCCAAACTCGAGGGCGAAGACAGCCAGGGCGGCAACGAATCGGTGCGCGGCTTCCTTGTTGAGACCGATCGCCCCGGCTTCTCCGCCCAGGAGGTTCACGGCAAATGGAGCCTGCGCGCCTCCTCGACCAGCGGCCTCACGCTCCAGGATGTTCACATCCCCGCCGCAAATCTGCTGCCCGGCACGAAGGGATTGAAGAGCCCGCTCATCTGCCTCAACCAGGCCCGCTACGGCATAAGCTGGGGCGTCATCGGCGCGGCCATGGATTGTTACTCGACGGCGCTGCAATACTCCAAAGCCAGAAAGCAGTTCCACGGCCAGCCCATCGCCGGCCACCAGCTGGTGCAGGAAAAACTGGTCTGGATGGCCAGTGAAATCTCCAAGGCGCAGTTGCTTGCGCTTCACGTCGGCCGCCTCAAGGATGCAGGCGCCGTGGGCCACCAGCACATCTCCATGGCCAAGCGCAACAACGTATGGATGGCTCTGGAATGCGCGCGCTTGGCCCGCGACATCCTGGGCGCAAATGGAATTACGGAGGACTTCCCCATCATGCGCCACATGATGAATCTGGAATCCGTAAAAACCTACGAAGGCACCCACGACATTCACGCGCTCATCCTCGGACAGAATCTCACCGGGATCGCGGCGTACTGAGGCCGTTACAGCTTTTGCACTGCCCGCTATCGGCGGCCCATGCGAAAGTCCACGTAGAGAATGAGAGCCTTGATCTGGCCGCCCGCCCGGTACTGTGCGATCAATGCACGATCATCACCGGACAATGCGCGTACTTCAGAACGCGTTCCGTGTTGGAGCCAAGCATCCAGCGATGCAGAATCGTGTGGCTGCGCTTGCCCATCACGATGAGACTGGCCTGGATGGTGTCGGCGCGATGGATGATCTGCTCCGCCGGATGGCCCACCACAATATCGGTTTCGAGTTCAATCTCCTTCTGCCGGGCGATCTCGCGGATGGGGCCGAAACTGCGCTCATAGCGCTCACGCCCTTCTTCAAGAACCGCGTTGAACTCCGCGCTCTCGGCGGGCTCCGGCGGACGAATGACAGCCACGACGAACAGCTTAGCCTTCATGTCCCCGGTCATTGACAGGGCAACATTCAATGCGCGCTCTGCATGTGGAGACGCGTCGAAGGCGACCAGTATTCTTTGAAATCCGACAAATACCGAGCTTCCCATGGTTTTAGCCTATACCTCTTCCGCAGCCGGGGAGCGCTGCGCAGTTTGTTCTGCTTTCCTCATTTTGGGTGCATGGGGAAGGAGGTGGTGGGGCAGGAAGAATGAGTTCGCAATCACCGTGGGTATCACGGCGCTGGCGATGACCGTGCCCACCAGGTAGGAGTACTGTGCCTGGGTGATGATCTGGTGATTGAGCCCGAAGAGGGCGGAGATGGTGCCGAAGGTGAGTCCGGTCGACATCATCAGCGTGTAGTAAGCTCCGGCCGAGCCATCGTACTTATGCACCCGCACTGCCGGATACACAGTGATTGCCTTGCACAGCGACTTGGCCATGAACAGCACCAGCAGCGTCAAAGGAGCGGCAATCAGCGCCGGCACCGAGACAAACGAACCGGCACGGATGAAGTAGAAAGGCGTGAGCAGCCCGAAGGTAAGCGTGCGCAGCCGGCGGACCAGCGAATGATCCTTGCCCACGGTCCCCGCCAGCACCATGCCGATCATGTATGCCGGAAGCACTGCTTCACTGCCGGCCCACATCGCCAGTCCGCCCATGGCAAAGAGGAGAAAGAGAATGTACTTGGCCTCAAGCTCTGAGACGCGCCCACCGTATTTTCTGAAAAACCAGGGCGTGAGGAAGGGCAGGATGATGAAGACCGCGATTGAAACCACCAAAAAGATCAGCGTCCTGATGGTGAAGGGGGAAAAGATCAGTCCCAGCGCGATCACGGTTCCGAGGTCGTTGATAAAGCAGGCCGCGAGGATCGACTTGCCGTATTCGGTGACGTTGAAGCCAAGTTCAAGCATCACCGCGTAGACCACGGCCACCGAGGTGGTGGAAAGCGCCACGCCGCACAGCCAACTGGGCATGATGGCCCAGTGCAGCACGTAATGCGCGATTGCCGTGCAACCGAGAAACGGGCCGAAGAATCCTGCCATTCCGATTGCCGACGCTTCGCGCCACTTGGTTTTGAAGATGGCGGGATCAAGTTCCGCGCCGGCAAGAAAGGTAAGCACGATGGCCCCGGTTCCCGCCAGAAACGTGATCCATTGTGTATTGCCGGCCAGCCCGCCTCGCGCGAGGAAGCCGCCGATGACCAGTTGAGCCACCGTGCCCACCACAATCTCAGAAAGCGCAGTCGAAATTCTGAACCAGATCGCCAGCAGCGTTGCCGCCAGCGCAAGACCTACCCAAAGCGCAGACAGAGCCCAGGTGTTCATCATGAGCAAACACTCCTAGATTTTCATTCAGGGATCGCGCCGGGACATGACTCCGCAACAGGATTCCCTGTCAGGAGTCATCATCTGTCAGGCCGATTGGGTAGACAGCGGTTAAGGGTGAACTCCTTCACCACAACCAACACTTCAATAGTAATCGTGGGACGTTTGTTGTCAAGGACGGGAGTTCTTCGCTAGCGGCTCAGATTGAAGGGCACGGGCATTAGCCCGGACATAAACCCTGCAGAATTAACGGGGCTTTAGCACTTGAAGTTCAGCCGCTTTAAAATGATCTACTACCAAGACTTCGGTAGCGTCCTGGCTTCGACGCGAAAATTGCGCTGGCGGCAATGCTCGCATCGAAATGCCGGCACTTGGGTCGCGTCACCCGACCCAGAAGGTTCCTCGATTCTCAGCCGCGTTCTTTCAAAGCGACATTCAGGCCCTCATCCCGGACCACACCTCACCGTGATCGCGGCGTATCGGCCAGGTCCAGAAACTCTCGCACCGATACAGGCACGGACCTATCCAGCTCGGCTGGAGTCATTTTCCGTCAGTCTTTTTCTTCCGCGTGTAGACGTCGATTTCGGCATCGACCTTTTCCATGGTCAGTTTGTCCAGGCCTCTCCTTTTGGCTGCCACCCACGCTTGCCGCAGCCACTCCGGCGCGGACTGAACGGTGTCCAGATAATCCTGAACGCTGAGGATCACAACTGCCGGTTCCCCCCGGCGATCCACGACGAAGCGCTCCTTGTTCCTGACAGCGCGATCCATGAGTTGCCCGAACTGGGTACGCGCCACGTGGGCGTCGACTCTGCGGTTCATCGTTCCCTCCTCCTCTTAATCAATCGCTGCGGCAAGATGCGGGTCTGTTGCCGTTTATTAATGCATCGATCAATGCATTGAATTTCAGTGCACTGATTCTATATCCAGGCGCGCCCTTCGCCCGGCCTGCTTCGGCAGGGCAAACGCATCTAAATTTGGACTCCGAGTAGTTTGAGTAGGTAGTCGTGGTCCCAGGCGGCCTGTAGCCGTTCTCCGTGGATGCCCAGTTTGCAGAATTTGTCCTGTTTGAGCAGGTTAAGGGCGATACGGTTGAGCAGAGAGAAGTTTTGGGCGGCATGGCCAGCCCGTTTTCGGCTGGCGTCTTCTGAGAAGCCTACATCCAGCACCCAGTGCAGTTTGTTTTCGATGCCCCAGTGCTGGCGAATGACGGAGTTCAGCCGCGACGCCTTCGACTTTAAGCTGGTGATGTAGTAGCGAGCTTCGTGTTCGGTCTTGCCGGTGGCCTTGTGAAAGCGCTCGGCCTGGATACGTACCAGCCCCTGTAAAGACGGCCATTCGGAGCCATTGTCCAGCAGGCTTAGATCGCTCAGCACCGAGCAGGTGCGTCGCTCCACACGGCCATGGCCGCAGTCGATCTGTTCGGAGAGTGTATCGGCAGCCAGCATCTGGAACGAGTCTTTGATATCGGCCAACAGATGGGGTTGATTTTCCTTCACCGCCAGCATATAGTCGGCTTCTTTCTCCACGATCTGACTGGCGATGGACTTCTGACAGCCAATGGCGTCAATCGTTACTACCGCGCCGCTCAACTCCACGGCCTTGAGCAACTGGGGAATGGCCGTGATCTCGTTGGACTTTTCTTGACCTTGCGCTGGGCCAATACCAGGTAATTGCTGTTGGCCCAGGCCGAAGCCATGTGCACCAGCGCCTTGCCGCCCGTACTTCGGGTTCCGCGCAGTGTCTTGCCGTCGATGGCCACCACCTCGCCAGCGGTCAGCCGGGCAATCGAGGATACCCAGGCTACAAAACCCTTTTCCAACTCCTCCGCGACCAGGGCCGCAAAGACCCGGTCGAAAGTGTCATGAGAAGGAATCCCGCCCGGCAAGGTGAGAAAGCTGCCCAGCCATTCCCGCTTCGCCTTGCCATAGTTCTCGATCTCGTTCCAGCCGTTGGCCCCGCTCAATATCGCCGCAATCGCAATCAAAAGAATCTCTCCCAGAAGATGTTCCCGCGTGCGCTCCACACGCGGATTCTTCAACTCAGAAGAATAATGCAGGGGATTCTCCATGTCCCCATCCCAACCTCATACACCTGCTTTGCATATAGCGATTAAGATGCGTTCGCCCGGCCTGCTTCGGTCCCCGCGGCGATCCACGGCGAAGCGCTCCTTGTTCCTGACAGCGCGATCCATTAGTTGCTCGAACGGGGTGCGCACCTCGTGGGTATCGACTCTGCGGCTCATCGTTCCCTCTTCCCCTATTATCAATGCATCAATCAATGCATTGATTCTTCGTGCGGGCATGCCCTTCGCTCCGGACTGATCCAGCTTGCTTCACTACTTCGCTGCCACGACTCGGCTCTTCGTTGCTATATTCGTACCTATGTTCGAATTCCCAACCCGTCCCGCCCTCCTGGTCGTTTGCGCCCTCCTTTTCCTCAGCGGATCGGCACTCGCACAACCGCCCGTGAACGTCTCCATCGTCCTGCATGCCGCCCGCCTGCTTGAGGTCGATACCGGCGCGCTTCTTAAGCCCGGCGAAGTTCTGGTCGAGGGAGAGCGCATTCGCGCCGTGGGCACCTCGGTCGACCGTCCGCAGGGCGCGAAGATCATCGACCTGGGCGACACCACGCTGCTTCCCGGCCTTATCGATGCGCACGTCCATCTCTTCCTGCACCCCGGCGACGAGGACCTGCAAACCGTCGAGGAATCCGTGCCCTGGCGCACCATCCTTGCCGAGCAGGCCGCCAAGGCCGACCTGATGGCCGGATTCACCGCCGAACGCGACATGGGAACGGAAGGCGCAGGCTCGGCGGACACCGCCGTACGCGACGCCATCGATCGAGGCCTGATCCCTGGGCCCCGTTTGCGCATCAGCGGCAACGCCATCGACATTCTGGGCGGCCACGAGGACGCCAACCGCTTCAACCCCGCGCAGCACGTTCTGTCCAACGCCGACTATGCCAACACCATCGATCAGCTGGTTGCGGTGATCCGCGGACAGCATAAGCAGGGCTCAAGCTTTGTGAAGATTTACGAGACTGGGCCGGACCGCATGATTGACGGCGTACTCCACACGCCCTACCAGTACACCGAGGAGCAACTGGCTGCAGCCGTCGCTGAAGCTCATCGCCTGGGTACGACGGTCGGAGTTCACGCCATGGGCGAGCCCGGCACGCTCTATGCCGCCCAGGCCGGCGTGGCCTCCATCGACCACGCCACCCAGCTCAGCGATGAGACCATGCGCCTGATGCGCGAAAAGCACATCCCCGCCGTTCCCACCTTCGCCATCTTCGACTACTTCGCCCACAATCCCAAATCGTCAGCGGAAGCCGCGAGCGAGGGCGTTCTGCTCGACTACAAGATCAGCGAGTTCAAAAAGCAGGTGGCCGCCGGCATTCCCTTTGCCGTGGGCTCGGACGTGGGCCCCTTTCCGCACGGCACGCAAGCCGTGGAGATGGAGCTGATGGTCCGCTACGGCATGAAGCCGCTGGCGGTTTTGCAGGCCGACATGATCAATGGCGCAAAAGTTCTGGGCTGGGAGGGCCAGATCGGCGCATTGAAACCCGGATATTACGCCGACATCGTCGCGGTGCCTGGCAATCCGCTGGAAGACATCACAGCGGTTGAGCATGTGAGTTTTGTCATGAAGGGCGGCGCTATTGTGCGGCCGTAGTCTCGCCCGACTTCGATAAGCGCGCCGCCTGCTTTTTTGCTCGCCGCGCTTCAATCTTCCTGAGCGCCTCCTGATAGCGTATCGGCTTCTCTTTCGCCAGAGACTCCTTGATCGCCTTGCGATAGCCGGCCAGGTAGATGGAATACATTACTGCCAGCGAGCATCCGATACCCCACAGAAAGCCCAGGCATACCCCATAGATTGCGGCGGAACCGAATGTGCTCATTGCATCCACTCTTTCTCTAAATCGGCCGGGTATCCCGCCCTTGATGCAATACTATCGCGCCTGGGGCGGGAAGCCACTCAACTTGCAAGCTTGGCTCAAATCGTAATGACCAATTCGGAATAAGCCGCTAGCTGCGGATCGGCAGTCAGCAATCGCATCGGCTCGGTAATCGCCTGCCCCACCAGCAAGCGGTCAAAGGGGTCGCGATGGAGGAGCGGCAGCTTTCCTGCCGCAACCGCGTGGCGCGTGAGGACAGGCAATTCGCGCAGCCCCGCCTCCTCCAGCCTCTCCACGATCTCCTCCGGATCCTCTTCGATTTTCCCCACCCGATATTTGACGGCAATCTCCCAGATGCTGACGGACGATACGTACACTTCCGACGCGCTATCGATCAGCGCCCGTGTCTTTGGTTTCAGACGTTGGCTGCCTGCCATCAACCAAAGCAGCACGTGAGTGTCGAGCAGGAGGCGCATCGTCAGTTTTCCGACGGACTTATTGGGCCTTTTTCAAATTCGGCCAGCACCTCTTCGGGAAGTGGATCGTCGAAGTCGTCTGCCACGTGGATTCTGCCCTTCATCAAGCCAAAGACGATCGGCTTCTTTTCGGGCTCAAGTTTGGTCAGCCGGACCACGGGCTTTCCCGCCCGGGCAATCACCACGTCTTCCCCGTTCTCGGCCAGCTGGATGAGTTTCGAGAGTTGGGTCTTGGCCTCGAAGATATTAACGGTCATGGCGGCTCCTGCCTAGCTAAGTCTAGCTTAGCACTTGCTCTCCCTACACCGCAACCGTAAAGCTGGCCTCGGTCCGCGTTACCGCGTGGTACAGCGTGTCCCGCTCCACCGGAATCCGTCCGGCCTCGGTAATCAGGCGGCAAAGCTCTTTGCGGGTCATGCCCTGGGGCGTGGTGGCGCCGGCGTCGTGGTAAATCTTCTCCTCGATCACCGTTCCATCCAGGTCGTCGGCGCCAAATCGCAGCGCGATCTGTGCAATCTTCGGGGTCATCATTTGCCAGTAGGCCTTGATGTGCGGGAAGTTGTCCAGTAGCAGCCGGCTCACCGCAATCTGCCGGATGTCGGTCAGGCCAGTGGTCACCGGCAAATGATCGAGCAGCGTGTTTTCCGGGTGGAAGGCGAGCGGAATGAAGGTCTGAAAGCCGCCCGTCTCGTCCTGCAAGGCTCTGAGCTTGAGCAGGTGGTCGACGCGGTCGGAATCATTTTCAATGTGCCCATAGAGCATGGTCGCGTTGGATTTGAAGCCCAGCTTGTGGGCCAGGCGCGCCGTCTCCAGCCACTCTTCGCCGTCGATCTTGTGGTCGCAGATGATGGATCGCACCCGGGCCGCAAAAATCTCCGCGCCGCCGCCCGGCATGGAGTCGACGCCCGCATCGCGCAGCTTGATCAATGTCCGTTCGATGGTCAGCTTGGCCCGCCGCGCCAGGTAGGCCACTTCCACCATGGTGAATGCCTTGATGTGAACCTTGGGGAACCGTTCCTTCAGTCCGCGTACCAGATCGAGGAAGTATTCCAGCGGCAAATCCGGGTGCAGCCCGCCCACGATGTGAAACTCCGTGACCGCCTCGGAGTAGCCCGACGCGGCAGTCTCCCAGGCCTCTTCGAGAGCCATCGTGTACCCGGCCGGGTCGCCCTTCTTGCGCCCGAAGGCGCACAGCTTGCATGCCGCGACACAGACGTTGGTTGGATTGATGTGGCGATTCACGTTGAAGTACGTAACATCCCCATGCATCCGCTCGCGCACGTGGTTGGCCAGCCACCCCACCGCCAGAACGTCAGATGAACCGTAGAGCGCCAGCCCGTCGGAATAGTCCAGCCGTTCGCCGGCCATCACCTTGGCCGCGATCGGCGCCAGCCGAGGGTCATGACTCCGAAACGCAGTTGGTTGGCGGGAAGCCGAGGTCTCAACGCTCATAGCTCTATGATACAGAAGTCCATTCCGACCGCTGCTTGTTCCCTATTCCCTGTTCCCGGTCCCCTGTTCCCTGCTTTGCGGCTCCACAATTACGCCGTCATCGAGCGAAGCCGCCGCCAGCCGGTTGCCGGCCACGCGAATTAGAGCGTTCTGGTAGCCCGTCCGCCACCACTTCCAGGTCATCGTCTTGGGATCGATGGCGAAGACCTGGTCGTTGGTCCGCGAACTCACCAGCACCCGATGCAACATCTCGTCATATTCCAGATCGTCGACGTCGCGGAAGGGAAGCCGCCCGATCCACAGCCACGTCTTGCCCTGGTCCTGGGAAAAGTAGACCCCTTCCCGCGCCCCCAGCCAAAGCGTTCCGTCGGGGGAAAAGACGATACGATGAATTCGCGTCAGCATGGTGGGAAGACCCATCGGCCACCACGTCTGCCCACCGTCTTTTGACAGAACCACGCCGTCGGCCCGGGCCGCAGCCATCAGGTCTCCATGCACCGTCACCGACAGGTAATCGCTGGTTCCCATCACCGGACCTCCCTGCCAACTGGCGCCCTGGTCGCGGCTGGTCAGCAGTCCAAGACTGGTGGCTGCCAGCCACACATCGCCGGATACATCCAGTGCGTTCACGCGGCTCTCCAGTTCGATGACCGGAGCCTGCACCTGCTTCTCCACGTTGACGTGGGTCTTGTAATGCGTCTCGATGGACACTTTCATGACGGTGTTCGCGATCGTGTTGCGGGGCTCCCAGGTCAAAGCCGCGGAACTCGGAGCGCTTTCCGCGGGATCCGCGGCCGCGGGAGGGTCCAATACGAAGATGCCGTGACTGGTTCCCGCCACCACCGTTCCATCCCTGGTCTGCCCCAGCGCGAATACGTCGCGCCCGTCCAGGCCCGCGTCGATCTGCTGCCAGGCCGCGCCCCCGTCGGTCGAGACGAAAACTCCGCCGTAGCTCTTGTCGTTTACCACCCCGGCAAACAGCCGCGACGGATTAGCGCGATCCACCAGCAGCGCCGTCACCTTGCGTTCTGAAATCCCCTGGTTCGAAGCCGTAAAGCTCGCCCCGGCGTCGTTGCTGGCCAGTACTCCGCCGCGATCGGTGGCCAGCAGCACATGATTCGAATCCCGCGGATCAAGGTAAACGTCGTTCACGATCACGTCCGGAGAGGTCATGAGCTTGAAGGTCTTGCCGGCGTCCACGGTCTTGTAGAGCCCTTCAGTGGTTCCCGCGTACACAATCTCGCGATGGGCCGGGTCCTGCTTAAGTACGCGGGTTCGGCGCGCGGTGGAGGGAATCCCCTCAATCTTGCGAAACTTCGCGCCCGCATTCTCGCTCTTGTAGATTCCGCTGCACGCGCTCAGAAATACTGTGCCCGGCCGGTCCGGATCGAGGATGATGGAAAACACATCCGAGTCGTCGATCAGGCCTTGCTTGATGATCTGCCAGCTCGCGCCCCCGTCGCTGGTCTTCCAGGGCAGATGCCAGGTGCCCGCATAAACAATGTCGGGGTTCGCCGGGTCCACAGCCAGCGATTCCACCTCATGAATCTCCCGGCTGAGCGGCTCGCTGAGGGGGCTGATTTGCGTCCAGGCCGCGCCTGCATCCGTGGAGCGAAAGACACCCGAAAGTGTTCCCGCGAAAAGCACCCTGGGGTCCGAGGGCGCCTGCACCAGGGAGCGAATCGACTGGCCGCGCAGACTCTCGATCCCGCTCCAGCTCCGGCCCGCGTCGTGGCTCACCCACAAGCCGCCGTCGGCGTCCTTCCATCCCGCCACATAGATCGTGGCCGGATCGGCGGAGTCCACCACGATGTGGTCCAGAATCAAGCCGTCCGACGCGCCCAACCTGGCAAGACGATGCCAGGAGGCGCCTGCATCCAGCGATTCGTAGAGCCAACTGTTGGTGGTTCCAAGGTAGAGATGGCTGGGCTGCCCGGGGACTGAGGCAAACGCGCGCGCGTCGCCGCCGGCCGGTCCCACCGCGATCCAAGCCGGCGCGTTCGAGGCCGGCGCATTCGATGATGGCTGCGCTGCAAGCAATGGCCCGCAAAATGCGCATGGAAGAACCAGCGCAAAAATGCCGCGCCGGCGCCAGAGATCGAGAAATATCCTGAAACACCTATTCAAACGACAAGCTCCCAGACACAAGAAAAAAACGGCAAAAAGTGGCGCAGAAGACTGAAAAGGCCGACCGGCTTGCCGGTCAGCCTCGAAGGATTGCAGGAGGAGTCGCATGGTCATGCTTTCATCGGGCCTCCCATCCTATTAAGGATGGAAGGCCCGACTTGGCGGTTAGGCGCCGGTACAGTCCGGCAAATCTACTTGGCTGCGGCGTGCTTCTTTGCCGGGTGCCTTTCGGCCAGCGGCTTGCGCACTTCCGGCTTCACGGTCGACTCGTCCACCTGCGTGGTTCCCTGCACATCGTTCGTGAAGGTCGCGCCCGCGGGCACCATGTAGTCTTCCACGGTCTGCCCATCCGTTGACCCGGTCGCAACGCTGACGCGCGAAGCGTCAATGCCCTTCTCGGTCACCAGGTAGTCCTTGGAGTTCACGGCGCGTTGTGCCGCAAACTGCTCGACAACAGCCTTCTTGTGCTTCGCCGCGACCTTCTGCTGCTTCGCGGTGATCGCGCGCTCGGCGTCAGTCGACTCGCCCACAACCACTGCCTTCGCGTCTGCCTGTTGCTGCAGATCCAGGGCAACCTGGTCAAGGCAGGCCTTGGCTTCGTTGTCAACGCGCGTCGGCCGCTTGGCGTCAGTCGCGAAGGTGATGGAGCAAAGCGCCTGGGTGTGAGGAATGGGCGCAACAACCGGGGCTACGATGGTCAGGCTGGTATTGGCGGTGGCCGTGTGGCCCTTGTCGTCGGCCACGTTGCAGGTAATTCCGATTACACCCGTGGGCGCGCCGGCAGAGGAGTACTCAGCCGTGGTCCCGGTGCCGGTTACCGTGCCGCCCGTGGTCGTATAGCTGTAGGTCAGCGGACGGTTTTGCGGGCTCATGCCCGTCGAAGTGACGGTGGCGCTATCGCCCGGCTTGATGGTGCTGGGGTTGACCGAGCAGCTGATGGTCGGCGGCTCGAAGGCCTTCACTGTAAAGCTGGCGGTGCAGTCCGCTGTCTGGCCGGGCTTGAGGCCTTCCTTGCCGGGCTTGCCTTCCTTCACTTCACCCTTCACGGTATATGGGCCTGGATCCAGCGATCCGGTGGCCACCGTGGCCGTGGTGCCGTTGCCGGTCACGCCGGCTCCGCTCCACGAATAAACCGCATTCAGTTTGGGATCCAGACTGCCGGCAGTCGCGGTCACTGTGACCGGATCACCGGGGAAGACCGATTCCGGGCTGGCCGAGCACGCCAGCGTCACCGGCGGAGGTGGCGTGATC
>Ga0326727_10018540_pt1 | contig 14195 bp, 14 predicted proteins | sample MB2enrmetagenome_FD_207643 | JGI IMG/M metagenome (GOLD analysis project Ga0326727, IMG submission 207643) | Lab enriched peat soil microbial communities from McLean, Ithaca, NY, United States - MB29MY | ecosystem: Environmental > Terrestrial > Soil > Wetlands > Peat | place: USA: New York...
CCAAATTCTTCCTCTTACTCTCCCAGCCCCAGCATTCGCATGAACGTAGCGTCGTCGGTCCAGCGGGGTTTGATTTTGACGAAGAGTTCCAGGTGGACTTTGCCGCCGGTGAGGTCTTCGATTTCTAGGCGCGCTTCGGTGCCGATGGCTTTGAGCGTCTCGCCGCGATGGCCGATGATGATGCCCTTGTGGTTGTCGCGGGTGGCGTAGATCACGGCGCTGATGCGCGTGGCCGCCTTGGGCGTGGCCGGCTCCTGCCAGTCTTCGATTTCCACGGCGGTTTCGTAGGGCAGTTCTTGGCGCAATTTGAGAAACAGCTTTTCCCGGATGATTTCCGCAGCCATGAAGCGCACCGGCAGGGTGGAGAGCTGGTCTTCCGGGAACATGGGCGGCGAGATAGGCAGCGCCGCTTCCATGGCCGCGATCAGGTCGTCCAGGCCCTGTTCGCGCAGGGCCGAGACCGGCAGGGCCTGGGAGCCAGGCCAGATTTGGGCGGTCTTGGCCATCAGCGGCAGAAGCATCTTCTTGTCCTTGATGGCGTCGATCTTGTTGAGCACGGCCAGAACCGGCCTGCCGGTGTGCGCGATGCGCATGGTCAGGGGAGCCAGATCCTTGTCCAGAAGCCCGGGCCTGGCGGAGTACACCCCCGCGTCCAGAACGCAGGCGACCACGTCGGCCTGGGCCAGGGCGTTCCAGGCCGATTCCAGCAGGTAGCGGTGCAAGGTCGCCCTGGGCTGCATCACGCCCGGGGTGTCGATGATCACCATCTGCGAGCTCTCGCGGGTCAAAATGCCGCTGATCTGGTTGCGCGTGGTCTGCGGCTTGGACGAGACGATGGCCACTTTCTGACCCAACAAGGCGTTGAGCAGCGTCGACTTGCCGGCATTCGGCGGGCCGCACAAGGCGGCAAAGCCAAAACGATGGGGCATGGGAAATCCTTTGGGTGGGGAGAGGGGGGAGAATCGGGGGAAAACCTCTTTTTGCACTTCGTTCGTCAGGGAGAGCACGAAAATAAAGACATTTTCTGCTCTCCCAAGATGAACAAAAAGAGGTTTTCCCCCGGACCCCTTTCCCCAAAAAAACGTTAAAGGTTCGGGGTGAAAAATAAATTCACCTTGCTTGCCACCCCCTTTACCAAGGGGGTCAGGGGGTGATTATCACCCCCTGCGGGGATTCCAAAGGGACGGAGCCCCTTTGGCCCCCGGAGAGCGGGGGGTTGCCAGACCCAGGAAGGGTGGCTATAGACGCCCTCCTATGGGCAAGGACCTTATTATTGTTGAATCCCCGGCCAAGGTAAAGACCATCAAAAAATTTCTCGGCGGAAAATATTCCGTCGAGGCAAGCGTCGGCCATGTGCGCGATTTGCCGACCAAGACGCTCGGCGTCGACGAGGCTGCGGATTTCGCGCCGCAGTACCAGGTCATCGCCGGCAAGGAGAAGGTGGTCGAGACCTTGCGCCAGGCCGCGGCCAAGGCGTCGCATGTCTATCTCGCGCCTGACCCGGACCGCGAGGGCGAGGCGATCGCCTGGCACGTCGCCGAGCTCATCAAGGACGTCAACACCAACGTCAGCCGCATCCAGTTCAACGAGATCACCGTCCGGGCGGTCACCGAGGCGCTGGCGCATCCCACGGCGCTCAACGAGCCGCTGTTTTTGTCCCAGCAGGCCAGGCGCATCCTGGACCGTTTGGTCGGCTACAAAGTTTCACCGCTTTTGTGGAAGAAGGTCAAGCGCGGCATCAGCGCCGGCCGGGTTCAGTCGGTGGCTTTGCGTTTGATTGTGGATCGGGAAAAGGAGCGCCTGGCGTTCACTCCCGAGGAATATTGGAATCTCAAGGCCACGTTGCGCGCCGCGGGCGGCGGCGAATTTGTCGCGGACCTGAACAAGATTGGCGGCAAGAAGGCGGTGGTCGGCAGCGCCGAGGCGGCCGCGGCGGTCGAGGCCATGGTGGCGGGCAAGCCGTTCACCGTCGCCGAGGTGGTGGAGAAGGAGCGTTCTAAGACGCCGCCGCCGCCGTTTATCACTTCCACGTTGCAACAGGCGGCCAACCAGCGCCTGGGCTACACCGCCAAGAAGACCATGAGCACGGCCCAGCGCCTGTACGAGGGCGTGGAGCTCGGCGAGCGCGGCACGGTGGCGCTGATCACCTATATGCGTACCGATTCGGTGCGCGTGGCCAAGGAAGCGGTGGACGCGGCCAAGGAATATATCGTCGCGACGTTGGGTGAGGAATATTATCCGCCCAAACCCCGGGCGTTCAAGACCAAGGGCAGCGCCCAAGACGCGCACGAGGCCGTTCGTCCGGTCGATCCGTCCCTGACCCCGGCCGAGCTCAAATCGCTTTTGCCCAAGGACCAGTTCGCGATTTACAAGCTCATCTGGGAGCGCTTCATGTGTTCGCAGATGGCTGCGGCGAAGTTTTGGGACACCACGGCAATGATCGATGCCGGTGAGACGAGCTGGCGGGCTGCGGGCCAGCGTTTGCTCTTTGCCGGGTATCTCAAGATCCAGGGCCAAACATCCGACAACGCCGAAGACGCCGGCGGCAATTTGCCGCCGCTCGCCAAGGGCCAGGCGCTTGAGCTTGCGGAACTGACCAAGGAGCAGAAATTCACCCAGCCGCCGGCCAGGTATACCGAGGCCTCGCTGGTGCGCGAGCTCGAAGAGAAGGGCATCGGCCGGCCGTCGACCTACGCGGCGATCATTTCCACCCTGACCACCCGGGAATACGCCAGGCTCGAAGACAAGCATTTCGCGCCGAGCGAACTCGGCTCCACGGTCAGCGACCTTCTCGCCGAGCATTTCACCCGGATCATGGATGTCGGGTTCACGGCCGGGATGGAGGAAGCCCTGGACCGGGTGGCCGAGGGCGGCCTGGACTGGGTCGGCCTGATCCGCGAGTTCACCGATGATTTTTATCCGGTCCTGGCCAAGGCGGGCAAGGACATGGCCCAGGTCAAGGCGGGCAAGGAGACCAATCTGGCTTGCGCCCAGTGCGGCAAGCCGCTGGTCATCAAATTCGGCCGTTGGGGCGAATTCTTGGCCTGCTCCAACTACCCGGAATGCAAATATACAACAAACTTCGACAAGTCCGAGGACGGCCAGATCCAAACCAAGGAAAAGGTCGTCGAGGCCCCGGTCGTGGTCGGGAAATGCCCGGATTGCGGCAAGGACCTGCACCAGAAGAAAGCCCGCACCGGTAGCCGGTTCATCGCCTGCTCCGGCTACCCCAAATGCAAACATACCCGGCCGTTTTCCACCGGAGTTAAATGCCCGCGTCCGGGCTGCGCGGGCGAGCTGGTGGAAAAAAGCTCGCGCCGGGGCAAGGTGTTCTATTCCTGCTCCGAATATCCCCAGTGCGACTATGCGGTCTGGGACTGGCCGGTAGACGAGCACTGCCCCCAATGCGATTCCCCCATCCTGGTGCGCAAAACCACCAAAACCCGGGGTGAACACCTCGCCTGCCCGGAAAAAACCTGCAAATACTTCCGTCCCACCGAATCCGAACCCGAGTCCGGGTCCTAGCCGATAATTTGACACCCCTGGCAGGGGAGGCCAAGGGGCTCCGCCCCTTGGATCCCCGCCGGGGGGCATGACCCCCAGACGACGGGGGCTTTGCCCCCCGGACCCCCACGGTACGGTATATGACCGAGCTCCCTTCCTGGGGGAGTCCAGAGGGGGCGGAGCCCCCTCTGGCGGGGTTTTACATCGGCGACGATTGTGTTATCTTTCTTATATCATGGTTGACGCGTTCGGGGATTGCGCCGCTCCGAGGAATTCGGAGCTTGCCGCCAGACTGGCGGCGGTTCGCGGCCGCATCGAGAGCGCGGCGCGGCGCGCCGGCCGCGATCCGGCCGAGGTGACTTTGGTGGCCGTATCCAAGCGCGTCCCGGCGGCCTTGGTGGCTGAAGCGGCGGCGTTTGGCCAGCGCATTTTCGGCGAAAGCTATGTTCAGGAAGGCTTGTCCAAGCGCGAGGAGTTGGCCGGTCTGAACCTCGAATGGCATTTCATCGGCGGCTTGCAGAAGAACAAGGCCAAGTATCTGCCGGGCAAGATGGCCCTGGTGCATTCGGTTGGTAGTTTTGATGTGGCCCGTATATTGCATGAACGAGCTTCGGCTCAAGGCCTCATCCAGGACCTGCTTATCCAGGTCAATCTGGCGGGCGAGGCGCAAAAGGCCGGGGTGGCGCCCGAAGGCTTGACCGGCCTGGCCGAGCGGATTCTCGGACTTTCCGGGGCGCGGCTTTTGGGTCTGATGGCCCTGCCGCCGTTTGACCCGGACCCCGAGACATCACGGCCGTATTTCGCCCGGCTGCGCGTGATGCGAGAGCTTCTTGCGGCTGAGCTGGGTGTGACGCTGCCCCATCTGTCCATGGGCATGAGCGGTGATCTCGCGTCGGCTGTGGAGGAGGGGGCAACGCTCGTACGGGTGGGCACGGACATTTTTGGACCCAGGGCGTGCGGGCTTATCCCGGGTTGACGCGATAAACCGGTAAAGGAGCCATCCCGTGGCCGAAGCGATAGAAGAAGTAGAAGAAGGCAAAAAAAAGTCCGGCATCCTCAAGTGGATCATTTTGGCCTTGTTGTTGCTGCTGCTCGGCGGCGGCGGCTTTTTCGCCTACTGGAAATTTTTCCGAGCGCCCGCGCCCGAGACGGCTCCCGCCGTCGAGGCCGCCCCGTCGGCCGAGGAGCATGCCCCTCCCGAACCCAAGGCTGAGGGCAAGAAGGAAGAGGGCAAGTCCGAGGGCAAGAAGGAAGGCGAAAAGGGCGGCAAGCCCGTCGACCTCATGGTTTCCCTGGACCCCTTCGTGGTCAACCTGGCCGATCCGCCGCCCGCCAGGCGCTATATGAAGGTCAAGGTTGACGCCGAGATGGTCGATGAAAAGGCGGCGACGGATATCAAAAACAAAATGGTCTTCATCCGCGACGCGATCATCCTGCTTTTGTCCTCGAAGACCTCACAGGACGTTTCCAGCATGGAAGGCAAGCTGGCCATGCGCAAGGAGATCGCCGAGAAGATCAACCTGACCCTGGAGGGTCCCAAGGTGGTGCGGGTGTATTTCAGCGAGCTGGTCATCCAATAGCTCGGAGGCAGAGGGCTGACGTATGAGCAAGATTCTCAACCAGGACGAAGTCGACATCCTGCTTCGCGGCCTATCGGGCGGCGAAATCGAGGCCGAAACCGACCTGGTGGAGGACGATTCCGGGATCGTGGCCTTCGATCTGGCCAACCAGGACCGGATCATCCGTGGCCGCATGCCGGTACTGGAAATCATCAACGACCGTTTTTCCCGGCTGGCCACCAACGCCATGGCCAACGCCATGCGCAAACGCGTGGACGTCAACCCTATTTCCATCGACATGTCCAAGTTCGGCGACTTCATGCGCTCGCTGCCGGTGCCGACCTCGATCAATATCTTCAAACTCGATCCGTTGCGCGGCAACGCCATATTGGTGGTCGATTCGCGCCTGGTCTTCGCCTTGGTGGAAAATTTTTTCGGCGGCGCCGGCTCCCAGCCCAAAATCGAGGGCCGTGACTTCACGCCCATCGAACAAGCGATCATCGCCCGGGTGGTGCGCATCATCCTGGCCAACATGGAAGACGCCTGGCGACCGGTGCACGAGGTGCACATCGAACTGGTGCGCTCGGAAATCAACCCGCAGTTCGCGGCCATCGTGCCGCCGAGCGACGTGGTCGTGGTGGTGACCTTCGAGGTGGAACTGGAAAACGCCATCGGCTCGATGATCGCCTGCCTGCCCTACGCCACCATCGAGCCCATCCGCTCCAAGCTGTACGCCTCCTTCCAGTCCGAGCGACTGGAGGTGGACCACGCCTGGATCGCGCGCTTCAAGGAGCGTTTGCTGGAAACGCCGGTGGAGATGGTCATTCGCCTGGGACAGTCCAAAATCACCGGGCGGCAGCTTTTGACGCTCAAACCCGGGGACATTCTGCTGTTGGATACGGACGTGGATGATAATCTCCCCGCCGAAGTGCAAGGCGTGCTCAAGTATTGGGGTATGCCTGGCAAGGTGAAGGAAACCAAAGCGTTTCAGGTGGCCAAGGAAGAGGAAACGCATTTTTAACCGGGCCGGGCAACCGGGTCGGACTCCACAGCCAAGAGGGAATTCGTCATGACGCCGGACGATGTCGATCAAGATCAACTCGCCGCGGAATGGGCCGCCGCCCTGGAAACTCCGGAAGGCGGAGAAGCCGCCGATCCTTTCGAGGCCGCCACGGCCAAGGCCGGAGGGGGAGGCGACGACGCGCTGGCCGCGGAATGGGCCAAGGCTCTCGCCACCGAAGAGGAAACGTCGCTGCGCAAGGAAAAGGAGCAACAACACCTTGCCACGCGCAGCACGGAACCGCATTTCAAGGACATGACCGCCGAGGCCAAGGCGTCGCGTCCCGAGGGCACGAACAGGGATCTGGATTTCATCCTGGATATCCCGCTGGACGTCTCGGCCGAGCTCGGCCGCACGAGGCTGCTCATCAATGAACTCCTCCAGCTCGGCCAGGGGTCGGTCATCGAACTCAACAAACTGGCCGGCGAGCCGCTGGAAATCTTCGTCAACGGCAAGCTGGTGGCCAGGGGCGAAGCCGTGGTCATCAACGAAAAATTCGGCGTGCGCCTGACCGACATCATCAGTCCGATCGAGAGGGTCAAATCCCTTGCCTAGTCCGACCGATTCCGCCGTCCTGGGTGCCGCGATCGCACCCGAACCCGCCAGCATGGCCGGGAACGCGATCCATATCTCCCTGGCCCTGCTCCTGATCCTGGGAGTCATCCTGGTCGGATACTACATCCTGAAAAAATACGGCATCAAATGGGGTATCCGCGGCCGGGGGGTACCCGGCGTCGTGAGCTTTGTCGGCCATCTGTCGCTCGGTCCCAAGCAAGGCGTGGCCGTGGTCAAATTCGCCGGAAAACTACTGGTGCTCGGCGTGACCGAACATTCCATCAATCTTTTGACCGAGACGGACGTGACGGATGAATCCGGTCCTAATAAGCCCTTCGAAGAAAGCCTTCGCCGGGCGGGTAATGCTGGCGGCGGCTCTTTGTAGCCTGCCGCTCGTCCTGCTTCCCGCTCTGGCCCTGGCCCAGCAAGGCGCCCCGACGCTGTCCTTGAGCCTGGCCGCGGGCCAAAACGAACCGGAAAAGATCTCCGTGCTGCTGGAGATCCTGTTCGCCTTGACCGTGCTCTCGCTTGCGCCCTCGATCGTGATCTGCGTCACCAGCTTCACCCGCATCATCGTGGTCTTCTCCTTCCTGCGCCAGGCCATGGGCACGGCCCAACAGCCGCCCACCCAAATTTTAACCAGCCTGGCCATTTTCATGACCGTGGTCATCATGATGCCGACCGGTAAAGCCATCTATGACAACGCGGTCACGCCGTATCTGGATGAAAAGATCACCTTCAAGGAAGGGCTCACGCGCGCCGAAGGCCCGCTACGCGAATTTCTGTTCAAACACACCCGGGAAAAGGACCTGTCCATTTTTTACAGCATCACCAAAATGGAATCGCCGAAGAACAAGGATGAAGTGCCCACGATGATGCTGGCCGCCGCCTTCATGATCAGCGAACTGAAAACCGGCTTCACCATCGGCTTTATGATCTATATTCCGTTCCTCATCCTGGATATGGTGGTCTCCAGCGTCCTGTTGGCCATGGGTATGATGATGCTGCCGCCGGCCATGATCTCCATGCCTTTCAAGTTGCTTTTGTTCGTCATGGTGGACGGTTGGAATCTGATTGTCGGTTCGCTGGTCAATTCGTTCACCTAAGGCAAGGACAAACCAATGACTCCTGATATGGCGGTCGGATTGGCCAGGCAGGCCATCGAAGTCTCGCTGGAAATGAGTCTGCCGCTGCTCGGAGTCGGCCTGGCGGTGGGCGTGACCGTCAGCATCCTGCAAACGGCCACCCAACTGCAGGAAACCACCCTGGCCTTCGTGCCCAAGATCCTGTCCATGTTCCTGGCCTTCTTGCTCGCCTTCCCCTACCTCATGGACAAGATGATCTCCTACACCCACGATCTCTTTCTGAGCATGCCGACGTATATCAAGTGATCACGGGGCTCCGCCCCGTGGAACCCCGCCGGGGGGATAGTCCTCCCTGGCCCCTAAGTAAATTTGCCCGAGACCTCTTGCGCGGGGGACTGGGGGACAATTGTCCCCGCAGCGGGGGAGCCCGAGGGGGCACCGCCCCCTCGGGACTCTATTTCGCGGCGACCACTTCGAGTTCCACCAGCACATCCTTGGGCAGCCTGGCGACCTCGACGCAGGAGCGCGCCGGGAAGGGCGGGGTAAAGTAGCTGGCGTAAACTTCGTTGATGGTGGCGAAGTCGTCCATGTTTTTTATGAACAGGGTGGTTTTGACCACGTTCGCGAGCGAAAGTCCGGCGGCATCCAGGATGGCGGCGACATTTTTGATGGATTGCCGGGCGTGGTCGGCGGCCGAGCCGGGCGCGATGAGGCCAGTGGCCGGATCGATTGGGGTCTGACCGGAAACGAACAGCAGATCTCCGGCCCACACTCCCAGGGAATAGGGGCCGATGGCTCGGGGGGCCTTATCGGTCGCGACGGTTTTTTTTTCGGACATGGCTGAGACCTCCGGATCAGATTTTTTCGATCAGCGCGCCGTAGAAAAATTCGCTGAGTTCGAGCGCGGCCGGGGTTGTTTCTTGGCGCAGGATCCTCACATTGGCGCGGCTTTGGGCCAGGTTGCGGATTTGCTGTTCGTTTTCAGCGGCGAGCAGGGTGCACGTGACGTAGGCCAGGTGGCCACCAGGCGCCAGGGTGTCGAAGGCGCGGGCAAGGATGGCCGCCTGCAGGCGCACGAGCTCGGCGGCGTCGGCCCGGCTGCGTTTCCATTTGGAGTCCGGCCGGCGGGAAAGCACACCCAGGCCGGTGCACGGGGCGTCGATCAGGATGGTTCCCGGGGGCTTGCGCCAGGGCTGTGGGCCGGAGGCGTCCACGAAAATTTTTGGAATCTGCGGCAGGCCGAGGCGGGTGAGTTCCCGGCCGAGTTGGCGAAGCCGGTGGCGGCTGACGTCGCAGGCGGCCAAAAGCGGCAGGCCGGCCTCCAGAAGCAGGCAGGCCTTGCCGCCGCGTCCGGCGCAGGCGTCAAGGATCGGCCCGGGCCAGGTTCCCGGCTCCAGGGCGGCCAGGATCAGTTGCGAGGCGGCCGACTGGCGGCTCACCAGGCCCCGCGATTCGAGGCCGGCGATGCCTTCCGGCCGTTCGCCCCTCTCGAGGGCCATGGTCGGGAAGCGGCCCCGGTGGACGTGGAGCGAGGCTATTTCCTCGTAGACGGCAAGCGCCTCGGGCATGCCCGCGTTGAAGCGCAGGCCGAGCGGCGGCTGCTCGACCGACACGGCGAGCAGTTCCCGGCACCGCGTAAGGCCGTGATCGCGCCGGAGCGCCTCCACGATCCAACGCGGGCAGGAATAAAATCGCGCCAGAACATCCTCTTCGCGTACGTCCCCCTTGCGGTAGAAACTTTCATCACGGGGACGCGATTCCAGTCCCGCCACCCGGCGCAGGACGGCGTTGGCGAGCCTGGCCAGGCCCTCGCCAAAGCGCGCCTTGACCGCGCCGACCGCCCAATTGACCACGGCGTGGGCCGGGCTTTTATCCAGGTGGGTCAGCTCGAAAGCGGCCAGCCCGAACACGGTTTTGACCTCAAAGGGCAGCTTGGCCGGATCTTTGAGAAAGGCTCCCAGGACGAAATCGGTGCGGCCTTTGAGCCGGATGAAACCGTAGGCCAGTTCCGTGGCCAGGGCGGCGTCGCGGCTGTCCAACCCCGCGCGTTCCAAAACATGGTTCAAGGCAGCCTGGAGATCGAATTGATCCGGGCCGAGGCAGGCTACAACCGAAGCCAACGCCGCGTCGCGCGCCGGGGAAGGGCTTACGGGCTTCAAGGAGGCTTAGGGATTTTCCACCGAACGGGATTCCAAAGGAGCTTTGCTCCTGTGGCCGCCGGAGGCGTTATGCGCCCCGGCAGCCGTCAGGCCGCCTGGGTCATTTTCAGTCGGGGCGGGCTGGCCGGCAAAGGCCGCGGCGATGTTGCGCGGCTCGGGCAGGTAGTCCGGGGCCATGAAGCGGACGATGGCTTGTTCGAGGCGTTCCAGGGGCACCAGGGTGTCCAGGCAGGGGCCGTTGGGCCGTTCGTTGAGCACGCCGTAGACAGGCAGGGGGTAGGTGTCTTGGATGCCGCTGGCCAGGTCGCGTTCGCAGGCCACGGCCAGGATGATCTTGGGCCGTTTTTGGACCACGATGCGCCGGGCGATGGTGCCGCCGGTGGCGATGGCCAGGTGGACGCCGTAGTGTTCCGCGAGCGAAAGCAGGCCGGTGATCGGGCACAGGCCGCAGCGGGCGCAGTTGTTGATGTTGTATGTCAGGCGTTTGGCGCAGCGGCTGTTTTGCAGGCAGTGCGGCATAAGCAACAGGATTTCTGCCGGTTTGTATTTCGGGTTGGGGCCGGCGACCAGCTCGTTGTTGACTTTGATGAAGGAGGAACGCACCCGTTCCTTGGAGATGCGAAGCGCCATGGCGAGCAGCGTCATCAGGGGCAACAGCAGTTTGATGGTCAGGCCCCGGAGCCTGCGGGTGAAGGGCAGGCTGCGGCGCAAGGCGAGATTGAGGAGCAGGCCCAGGCAGGCCCAGAGCACCAGGACGATGAGGATGGCGACGGCCGTGCCCACGATCCAGGGGGCGTAAGGGTGGATGTTTTTGAGCCCGACGTAAGGGATGACCCACAACAGGACCAAAATCAGGCACACGAGCAGGGAGGTGCCCGAGATAAGGCCGATGAAAAGTCGTTTGCGAGAGGCTTCGAGATGTTCCACAGGTGTGTTTGTCATGGTCGTTGGGGTCTAGCGCGGCATGCGGTTGCTTGCGGGATTTTAAAGGGGCTTTCCCGCGCTCGCTTGGCGCGCAACTATGAAACCGGTAACCGGGCCGCCAGCCCCCGGGCTTGCGCGGCTTGGGAGGCGATATCGCGGTGAGGGCCGCCTAGGCGGCGCGGCCCATGCCCGGGACGGCGCTTAATTCCTCGAGCGAAAAGAGTTTTTCCGTATTGATGATGACGATGAACGAATCGTTGTGCTTGGCCATGCCTTTGATGTAGCCGGGTTCGACGACCGTTCCCATGGACGGGGCGGGCTCGATGCCGGCGGGGGCGATGTCGTACACTTCATGAACCGAATCGGCCATGGCGCCCAGGACGACGGATTCGCCGTCGATCACGACCTCGACGATGATGATGCAGGTGTTTTCGGTCATTTCGGTGCGGCCCAAGCCGAATTTCACCCTCAGATCGACGACCGTGACCGCGTTGCCGCGCAGGTTGATGATGCCGCGCAAAAACGCGACGGTGCGGGGGATGCGGGTGATCACGGCGTTGTCGAGCACCTCGCGCACCGCTGCGATATCCAGGGCGAAGAGTTCGCCGGCCAGGGTGAAGGTGAGGTACTGGTTGGTTTCGGCGGAATTGTTTTCGCTCATGTTGCGCCTCTCGGACCGGAAACCGGCGTATGCGTGATCCGGCGACCTTTCATCGTCCAGCTTAAAAGTTTACGCCAGGGGCCAGGCCGCGTCAAGCGCGGCCGGGTGTTTGGTCTTCCCGGAATATCGACCGGACGGATGGCGGGCGATGCCGGCCGGGATACATGGCAAAGAGCGGACATGACGTGGGAATAACTCCGATTGGGGTTTGACCGCAAGGCGGTTCTCATGAATATCCGGATGTTGCGGCGCAAAATGTCTATCTCGCGGAAGTAAAGATGTTTGATGGGGTGTTGCGGTCCCTGGCCCGGCGAGGAATTTGGCGGCCGGGCTTGTGGTTGGTCGCAACCGATTGCACTCGGGCCGCCGTGGGTCGCGGACCGGGCCGGGCGGACAATTCGCCGTTGACCGGAATTCCTGCGCCGCTGGTCGAATTTTGACCCGACTTCGAGATAAATATGGTATGGATGCCATACCCCTTCTTGCGCCCGTCCGGGCGGGAAGGATGGAAATGGCGGCCAGACGGGCGAGGCGGCTGCAAGCAGCCGTTTCGGTTTTCGCCCTGGACAAAGGCCGGGTTGTTGAGCAAAAAATATCGGCAGTGAGCCCGAAAAACCGCAACCAAGGCGTGGTGTCATGAACAAGTTAGGTCCCCAAGACATCGCGCCGGATGGGTCCGGCGCCCTGGACGCGCTGATGCACGAGGAAAGGGTGTTTCGCCCCTTGCCTCAGGTGGTGCTGAACGCCAATCTCAGCCCTAGAGGCTTGGAAGCGGCCCAGGAACAGGCCGGACGCGATTACGTGAAGTTCTGGGAAGAGGCTGCCTGCGAACTGGATTGGCATAGCCGCTGGGACACGGTCCTCGACGAAAGCCAGGCGCCTTTCTACAAGTGGTTCACCGGCGGCAAGTGCAATATCGTCTACAACGCCCTGGACCGCCACATCGAAAGCCCCAACAAGAACAAACTGGCCCTGATCTGGGAAGGCGAGCCCGGCGACAGCCGCAAATTCACCTATTACGAACTCTACCGCGAAGTGAACCGCTTCGCCAACGCCCTGCGTTCGCTCGGCGTGGCCAAGGGCGACCGGGTGGTCATCTACATGCCGCCTGTGCCCGAAACCGTGGTGGCCATGCTGGCCACGGCCAAGATCGGCGCCGTGCACAGCCTGGTGTTCGCCGGGTTCTCGGCCAAGTCGCTGCGCAACCGCATCCACGACGCCAAGGCCAAAATGGTCATCACCGTGGACGGCTTTTACCGCAACGGCCGGGTGGTCAACGTCAAAAGCGTGGTGGACGAAGCCCTGATCGGCATCAGGGGGGGCTGCGCCGAGTCCGTGGTGGTGGTGCACCGGGCCGGAGTGGACATCGAACTCACCGAGCCGCGCGACGTGCGCTACGAAGACGTGGTGCGCCAGGAACGCTCCGACTCGCCCACCGAGGTCATGGACTCCGAAGACACCCTGTTCTTGCTCTACAGCTCCGGCACCACCGGCAAACCCAAAGGCATGGTGCACACCCACGGCGGCTACATGGTCGGCATCAACCGCACCTTCCGCTGGGTCTTCGACATCAAACCCACGGACATCTTTTACTGCACCGCCGACCCCGGCTGGATCACGGGCCATTCCTACGTGGTCTATGCGCCATTGATCGCCGGAACGACCACGGTCATGTACGAGGGGCACCCCCTCTATCCGCAGGCCGACCGGCTCTGGAGCATGATCGCCCGCTACGGGGTGAATATCTTCTATACCGCGCCGACGCTCATCCGCATGCTCATGCGCTTCGGCCCGCAATACCCCAAACGGCACGACCTCTCCACCCTGCGCCTGCTCGGCTCGGTCGGCGAGCCGATCAACCCCGAAGCCTGGATGTGGCTCTACAAACATATCGGCCGCTCGGAATGCCCGATCATGGATACCTGGTGGCAAACCGAAACCGGCATGAGCATGATCAGCCCCCTGCCCATCACCCCGATCAAACCGGGCTCCGTGGGCAAACCCCTGCCCGGCGTCGAAGCCGACGTGGTGGACAAAACCGGTAAGCCCGTCCCGCCCGGCATGGGCGGCTACCTGGTGATCAAAAAACCCTGGCCGGCCATGGTCCGCAACCTCTACAACAGCCCGGAAGGATTCCGTGAAACTTACTGGGACAAGATTCCCGGTGTGTATTTCGCCGGAGACATGGCCCGCAAGGACGAAGACGGATTCTACTTCATCCAGGGCCGGGCCGACGACGTCCTGGTCATCGCCGGACACCGGCTCGGCAACGCGGAACTGGAAGCGGCCTTCGAAACCCACAAAACCGTCAACGAAGCGGCGGTCATCGGCGTGCCCGACCCGATCAAGGGCGAAGCGGCCAAAGCCTTTATCGTGCTCAACGACAACTGGCGGCAAGAGTTCGAAAACGAAGACGAACTGGTCAAGGAGCTCATCAAACATATTCGCCGCGAACTCGGTCCCATTGCCGTAATTAAGGCCGTAGAATTCCGGGAGAAACTGCCCAAAACCCGCAGCGGCAAAATCATGCGCCGCGTGCTCAAAGCCGAAGAACTCGGCCAGGAACTCGGCGATACTTCCGTGCTGGAAGACTGACCAGGGAGAAGGGCTCCGCCCTTCTCCCTGGACCCTCATCCCGCCGGGGGGCATGATGCCCCCCGGACCCCCCGATAATTTTCGGGTGAGGCG
>Ga0326727_10018542_pt1 | contig 14195 bp, 10 predicted proteins | sample MB2enrmetagenome_FD_207643 | JGI IMG/M metagenome (GOLD analysis project Ga0326727, IMG submission 207643) | Lab enriched peat soil microbial communities from McLean, Ithaca, NY, United States - MB29MY | ecosystem: Environmental > Terrestrial > Soil > Wetlands > Peat | place: USA: New York...
TCTCCTTCGACCCCATCGGGGCCTTCCCAAAGAAGGAGGGCCATTTTATTTTCTTTTAACGCCGGGACGGCAGAGCCTTTTCGTGTCTCACCGCCAGAGGCGGTGGTTTACTCTAAAGCGAATTAGGCGGATCTTATTGGCTCAGCTTCCCTCCATTCGTTTTTGGGAATTTGGATCGGTGTTTTATAACGTACTTCGGAAACGGTGACCACTTATCGCTTAACAGGCAAAACCGAATCAGGTGGCGAGTAAGGGAGGGCCCAAAAATAAAAAGGGACAGGAACAATCAGAGAAAGTCTCTACTCCTTTTGAGCTATGCTAACGGACGCATAGTAAATACGGGTCCCGCTTGCATATGGTTTTACGCAGTCCTCAGAACCAGCTTGTGTGTCCAAGGTTGAATGAGTGACCAACACAATGATCTCATTGTTGAGGAACAAGCATTTTGCTAAGTTTATGACGGGTTTGTTAATCCAAAGATAGCTCTGGTATCCGATTTAGGGGAGGCATTCGTGGAAAGCAAGCTCATCCTGGACCGTAGCGATTTCGACCTCTTGTTCCTTGCCTTTCAGACGAACGGATATGAAGTCATTGGCCCAAGCGTTGTGGACAATACAGTCGTTTATACGAGCCTGAATTCCCCTAAAGATCTGCCTGCAGGCTGGACCGATGAGCAGAACGGCGGGACATACCGGCTGAAGAGGAGAAATGATGAAGCGCTGTTCGGTTATTCCGTCGCTCCTCAATCATGGAAGAAATTTCTTTTCCCTCCGGCGCTCTGTCTCTGGAAATCCCACCAAACCGAAAAGGGATTGCAGTTCTCATTTCCTCAAGAGCCGCCTCGAAAAATGGCCTTTCTCGGCGTACGTGCCTGCGAACTAAAAGCCATCGCCATACAAGACGGGATTTTTATGCATGGGTCGTACGGCGACCCTTCCTACTCACTGCTTCGCGGCGGGACTCTAATCGTAGCGGTCCAGTGCTGCATGACCGGCGGCACATGTTTCTGCACCTCGATGGGGACCGGGCCCAGGGTAACCCAAGGATTTGATTTGTCGCTCACCGAGATCCTCGAACCTGGCCGGCACTATTTTCTAATCGAAGCGGGGACCGAGAGCGGCGCGCGGATCCTCCAGCAGGTTCCGCATCGACCCGCGAGCGCTGATGAAATCGAAAAGTCGGAGCTCCTCCTGGCCGGAACTGAATCAAGTATGGGGCGCGTTCTGGACACCACAGATATCAAGGGACTCCTGTACCGCAATTACGAACACCCGCGGTGGAACGAGGTTTCGCGGCGCTGTCTCACCTGCACAAACTGCACGATTGTTTGCCCCACTTGTTTTTGCGCCAGTGTGGAAGATAGGACGGATTTGACGGGTCAAAACGCCGAGCGTTTGAGACGGTGGGATTCCTGCTTCACAATGGACCATTCTTACATCCACGGCGGATGCGTTCGATCCTCCGGGATTTCGCGTTACCGCCAGTGGATGACACATAAGCTTGCGACCTGGATCGATCAGTTTGGCTCCTCGGGTTGCGTCGGCTGCGGACGTTGCATCACGTGGTGCCCCGTCGCCATCGATATTACCGATGAGGCAGCTGCAATCCGCTCGAGTGGTGATGTGGGGAGGTCACTTTTTGGCAAGAGAGGAGAATAGCCATGCAAACGCTTGAGCCTATTCTGGCACAACAGCCGTTTTTACAAGACCTCGACTCGGAGCACCTGCAGCTCCTGGTCGGCTGCGCATCCAACGTCCGCTACGATGCCGGGCAGTTTCTGCTCCGCGAGGGGGAGGAGGCCAATCAATTCTTCATCATTCGGAGCGGCAAAGTAGCTATCGAAATCTACTCGCCCGAACGTGGCCCAATCACCATCGAGACCCTTGGAAATGGCGACGTGCTCGGCTGGTCGTGGCTGGTGTCCCCTTACCTGTGGCGTTTTGATGCTCGGGCGGTGGAACTGACTCGTGCGCTTGTTTTGGATGGCAAATGCTTGCGCGGCAAATGCGAAACGGATCACCACCTTGGTTACACGCTGCTGAATCGATTCGCGCACATTATCGACCGCAGGCTACAGGCAACCCGAATCCAATTGCTCGATATCTACCGTGCATAAGGAGAGCTTGAGGATGCTAGACCGCATGCCGAATCCGATGCTCCCCGAACCCTATCGCATCGAGCGGATACTGAAGGAAACCGGAGACACTTTTACACTGGAGCTGGAATCCACAAACGGTGCAGGCATAGCTGCTTTTTCTGCTGGGCAATTCAATATGCTTTATGTATTCGGGATTGGGGAGGTTCCGATTTCGATAAGCGGGGATCCGGGTAAACCTGGGCGCATGGTTCACACAATAAGAGCTGTCGGCGCCGTAACCAAGGTCATGCGAACTTTGAAACGCGGCAGCGTGATTGGCTTGCGCGGGCCTTATGGCAAAGGATGGCCGATTGAAGAATCCCGTGGCAACGACATCATCATCATTGGCGGCGGCATCGGTCTTGCCCCGCTGAGGCCGGCATTGTACAGGCTGATTTCCGAAAGGCAGAAGTACGGCCGTATCATCCTGCTTTATGGGACACGTACGCCTGCGGACATTCTTTTTCATAGGGAGTTAGAGAGCTGGCGCGGGCGCCTCGATCTCGATGTTAATGTGACGGTCGACCGGGCGATCTCATCCTGGCGCGGAAACGTGGGAGTTGTCACGACTCTCATTCCCAAAGCTTCTTTCGATCCTCTGCAAACGACCGCGTTCATCTGCGGCCCCGAGGTGATGATGCGCTTTACCGTTCTGGAACTCGAAAGGAGAGGGATCCCTTCGGAGAATATGTACATATCGTTGGAGCGCAGTATGAAGTGCGGCATTGGACTCTGCGGGCACTGCCAGTTGGGACCCTGCTTCATCTGCAAGGACGGCCCGATATTTAGTTATGACAAGGTCAAGAACCTGATTGCGTTGCGGGAAATCTAGCATGCCTCGATCAAAAAAACCTAAGCTGGCCTTCTGGAAATTCGCCTCTTGTGATGGCTGCCAGTTGACACTGCTCGACTGTGAAGACGAATTGCTCGCAGTTGCGAATGAAATTGAAATCGCGAATTTTGCGGAAGCATCGAGCACCGTTTTAAGGGGGCCATACGACATTTCGATTGTCGAAGGTTCCATTACCACCCCCCAGGAGGAGGAGCGCATACACCGCATTCGCCGCTCATCGAAGTTCCTGATGACCATTGGTGCATGTGCCTCAGGCGGAGGGATACAATCTCTGCGCAATTTCAAGGATGTCCGGGAGTTTGTCTCCATAGTCTATGCGACTCCGGCATATATTGAGACGCTCAACAAGTCCACTCCCATGAAAGACCATATCCCTGTCGATTTCGAGCTGCAGGGGTGTCCCCCGAACAAATACCAGCTTCTGGAAGTGATATCGGCATACCTGTACGGGCGGAAACCAATCACCCCTCCCTACAGCCTATGCCTTGATTGCAAGCGCAAAGATATTGTCTGCGTCATGGTTGCCAACGGCATTCCTTGCATGGGTCCGATAACACATGCAGGCTGCGGTGCACTCTGCCCCTCATACCGCCGCGGGTGCTATAGCTGTTTCGGACCCAAGGAAGCGCCAAACACAGGCTCGCTGAGCGCATGGTTCAGCTCGCTGGGGAGTCCGAACCAGGATATTATCCGGTCTTTCCGCAGCTACTACGGGTGGACGGAAGCTTTTAGAAAAGAGAGTGAGGTTCTTGAAAAAAGTTAAGTCTGCGAGACTGTGATTTACCTGCATCTCTCAGCAGGTTTGGTAAAACAAAATCCGCCCGGCGGCAGAATTTGTGCAAAATTGCGGGATTCGCAACGGACCTTTCCGGATTGCGCCGCAAGATGCGCGATATCCGAGTGGCTAGTGGTTCTTTTTGGGCAAATCGAATGAAAACCCTGAGCATCAAAGTAGACTACCTCACGCGGGTTGAAGGTGAAGGTGCGCTGCACGTCAAGATCAAGGAAGGTGCGGTTGAGGACGTACAGTTGAAAATTTTCGAGCCCCCGCGCTTGTTCGAAGCGTTTATGCGGGGCCGCCGCGCTTTCGAAGCTCCCGACATTACCGCGCGAATCTGCGGCATTTGCCCGATTGCCTATCAAATGAGCGCGGTTCAAGCCGTGGAAGACGCTTTGGGACTGAAGATCGATGGCCCGACCCGTGATTTGCGCCGGCTTATCTACTGCGGGGAGTGGATTGAAAGCCATGCACTGAGTGTTTATATGCTGCATGCACCCGACTTTTTGGGCTATCCCGGCGCTTTGGAAATGGCCGGGAAATATCCCGACGCCGTGAATCGCGGCTTGCAGCTGAAGAAAACAGGAAACGAAATCGTCGCACTCCTGGGCGGGCGCGAAATCCATCCGATCAATGTCCGTGTTGGAGGTTTTTATAAGACGCCCACCAAGCGCGATCTGGCCAAGATCGGGGAACGTCTCAAATGGGCGCGAGAAGCGGCTCTCGAAACCGTCCGCTGGGTTTCGGGATTTGAGTTTCCGGATTGCGAGAGAGATTACGAGTTCGTTGCTCTTTCACACCCGAGTGAATACCCGTTAAACGAGGGGCGGCTTGTCTCCAATAAAGGCTTGGACATTGAGGTGTCCCACTTCGACGGACATTTTACAGAGGAGCACGTAAAGCACTCTACCGCGCTGCACTCGATGCTGATCCAGCGGGGGGCCTACTTTGTGGGTCCGCTGGCTCGCTACAATCTCAATTATGACAAGCTTTCCCCTCTTGCGCGCGAGGCCGCCGAGGCTGCCGGAATGAAACCTCCCTGCCTCAATCCTTTCCGCAGCATTATCGCCCGTGCCCTCGAAATCCTGCACAGCTGCGATGAAGCTGCGCGCTTGATCGAAGAATTTGAAATGCCGGAAAAGCCCGCGACCGATGTTCGCGTTCGAGAGGGCGTGGGATACGCCTGCACTGAAGCACCCCGCGGCATTTTGTATCACCGCTACCGAATCGACAACGAGGGAACCCTTCTCGATGCCAGGATAGTGCCACCAACCTCGCAAAACCAGAAGACCATCGAAGAAGATTTGAGGCAGTTCATCCCCAAGTACTCAAATCTGTCGAAAGAGAAGCTTACAGCATTTTGCGAGCACGCAATACGCAACTATGATCCGTGCATCTCCTGCTCTACGCACGCCATCAGAATTTGGGATTCGAGATGACTCCAGATTGGGAATCTACGGTTCGGAACCTATGGTTGTGCGCTCGGTGTCATTTGCCAAAACTGCCGCCGTGTTTGCTTTTCTGGCTGTCGGTGGCGAATCGATATTGAGACCAATTCTAAGGAAAGAAGAATTTTTCCGAAAATCACCCGATGGCAATGAAACATAACAATCGCTAACCCTGGGCCACAATCCTAACCACGGAACCGTTTACCGAAAGAAGTTGCCTTCCTGAGTTCGTTGCATACAACCTCGAGGGTAAATTTCACTATAAGACTTGCGGGGTCGCGGTAGGAACCGCTGTCTCTACCAGAAACTGAATCAGGATAAGATCTGCCAATAAAAATCGGCTGTGAAGGATAAATGCTAACTGAGGTTTTGCCAATTCTGTTGCATTGGAAAAAGAGTTTACGGCTATGCCTAAGACCTGCGGTATTCTGTAAACCTGTAATTCAACATCATGCGTAATGTTTCATTTTGCAGTGTATGTTTTGATGCCGGACGTTAGGCGGCTCTGCGCTCGTATCTTTGATCGAATGAGAGCTGCTGCATGTCACTCCGGAAGGACGTCTCAGGGCAAGGGACCTGCGAAGTTGCCATGTTGTGGAAAGCTTCCGGAAGTGGGTCGATGACATCTCCACGGCGGTCCTGCCCAAAAGTCTTTTTGGATTGGCGGTTAAAGACGGCCGGATCGATCTGAGCAACAACCGCGCGGAGCGTGATCCCAGGTGGTAGTGGCGATTAATAGACACTCACGCCTTTCGAGTTTGCAGGGATCGGGATGATGATGCGGCAGCCAATTGGCATGACTGGATTTCTATCGCGGGAAATGGCATCGAAACTAGTCGTGCAGAACCACGCTGAGGAGGCCACTGTGGACCGTCAACCCGTCGTTATCGCTGTAATCGATAAAGCCATGATCCCTGAACCTGTTCATGAAATGACTGATCCGCGACCGGGTCGTGCCGACCATTTGTGCCAAGCTATCCTGACTGACTCTGGGGATTACAGCTTCAGCCTTGCTTTCCTTGCCGAAATGAGAAAGCAGCAGGAGAATCCGGGCCAGACGCTTCTCGCTCGAGTTGAATAGCTGATCGACGAGATCCGCTTGGTATCGGATGTTGCGTGAAAGCAGATGCGTGATAAACAATTCCGAGACATCGTGATGTTCGTGAAGCATACGCACCATCAGCGATTTCTCAATCTTGTCAAGAGTGCAGTCCGTCATTGCGACAGCCGTTGCCATATGCACCGGTTGACCTGTGAGGCATCCCTCGCCGAAGAACTCGCCGACGCCCAGAATGGCGATGATCGCTTCTTTGCCCTCTGGGGATATAACCGTAAGCTTTACCTTACCCTGCCGGATGTAGAACAAAGAATCTGCAGGTTGCCCTTGCTGGAAGACGCTACGGTCCATTCCGCATTCCATTACGGTCTTCCCGCGGAAAATGCCATTGAGCAGAGCTTCCCAATCAACAGGAACGATTTTCTCTTGGACTCTCCCGACTTTGTCTCCTTCGTTGCCTTCCAAGGTGGGGTCCTTCATCAGTTTCCCCAACCGCTTCTTGGTCCTGCCTTTTACCACATCGTTAGTTCCTGATTTCATGATGTCCTCCTCTGTCCCCATTCAGGACCCGGTTGATGGGCGGCAAAGTTCGCTGCCTAGGCAGGGGGTTCACGGCGGTCGGCGCCGTCAAGGACAGCAAGCACTTCAACCCGGGTCCGTAGCACTGACGTTCGCTAGCATGCCCGCGACAAGGCGTGTCTCCGGCGGCACATTTCTTGTCGCACAATGGAACACAGCAGGTCGTGGGGCTGTGTACCGAGCACTATATAATATTAATGCCGATTTCGTGCGTGTGCCAGCTTAAGGCGTATGCCATGATACTGAAAAACCCAAAGCGTACTGGTCATTCAACCTGTCGTTCGCCAAAATATCTTCCTAAGGATTTGTCGGTCGCGGAATCGGATCGAGGGTTGCTTATGATTCAGAACAACCCCTCGAAATCGGTATGGGCATAATCAGTACCGTTGCAAAGATGCACTGGCATAGACATCCGCCTCAACATTAGATTTTTACAAGGAAAGAGAGGAGCTACGCAGCGCGCCTCTCATAGCGGTGGTGAAGACCCCCGACTTCTGGGAACTCGATCACCGGGCCATCGTCCACAGCTTGTATAGCACGGGGCTCCGGGGCATCCTTGTCCAAAGCCAGATGTGTCTTGGATTGATGATAGTAGCTCAAGAGGCGGCGGATTATGTGTCTGAGATGGGTTTCGCCGAGCGCGACAACATGGTCGAGGCAATCTCGCCGTAGGGTACCGATCATTCCTTCCGCGAAAGGATTCTGCCATGGACTTCCCGGAGCCGTAAGGATTTCGTCGATGCCTATCGCTTTCACGCGCTCCCGGAACTCCTCCCCGTAGATCCGGTCACGGTCCCGAACGAGAAACCGAGGTGCCGTTCCGTCAGGAAATACCTGGATCATCTGCTCCGCTGTCCACAGCGCGGTGGGATGTTCTATCACATTTTATGTTCTGAGTTTAGAAGAAGAGAATAGGGCTTTTCCCTTCTACTTCACTGTTTTTCTTCTTTTCATCCGCGATCTGAATTTTTCTCTTTTGGAGCATTCAACTGATTAATGTTATGCCCTAAGATACAAGTCCTGTCCAAAAACCGACTTGATGATGTGTGAAGCAATATCGTAGGTTGCGGAGCTAATGCGCCCCGGAAAGCAGACGCCTCCTTCCCGGGACTTGAGCTTCAGGAGTTCCCCGTGTACCCTCGGAGCGCCCCAGAGCGGATTGGAATTGGACATCCTACGGATCAATTGCCGAATATCATGGTTTTTTCCTGGACGGCCCGGCCGGTTCTTGGCCGATAGCCGGGTCCAATGCGAGGCGAAACGCTTGCGATGCCATCGGACAACGGTATCGGGCTTCACGATGAGGAGAGTTTCTTTCCAGCTCTGGCAGCGTTGAGATAGGAGCAACCAAAACATCCGATCTGACCACCGAAGTTTCGGGCGCCGGAGTTGCCGCTATAGATGGCAAGTTGTTGGCGAAGGGCTGGGTTTTCCAACGCGAGGTCGGAACGTACAGCTTGAGAGCGCTTGCGACCAAAGAGATCAGGCGCAAAATCGTCAGAATCATGATTCGAAAGTTTCTGGCATTGAGTCGTGGAATGTCAATCGTTTCAACGCGTTCGGGGTTTTGGCGAATGACAGGGCGCCGTCAACCGTCAGAAACAGGCTCGCGGGGGCTTTGGTAAGAGTCGTCTTTCACTATTTGCGGATCGGCTGAGTTTACCCTGCGCGCGCCAACGTCGATCTGGAGCGGGCGGTCTTCGTCGAGCGCGCCGGCGGCACGCCGGTCGCCCATCACATCAGATATTGCTGCCTCACAGGCGGATTTTTTATCTTTCCTACATTATCCCCATAAAGGAACATGTTCTGGGCTGGAACAGCCAGGTCACGGCCCGACCTTTGATAGGCGTAGCCGCCTATTTCCTTGTTCATTATGGGCGTTACCGGTGTGTCATTCTGCATCCTGCCGAGGTGCCTGTAGTGACTTCTGTGCAGACCAAAGTCATTGATTACGGTGCCTATAATCTTCGCGTTCGCTTGGTTCAAAGCGGCAATGGAGTTTCTCACGATTTTCTTGCCCACGAAATCGTGTTTGATGACAAACAGGACTGCATCGATGAGGGATGCGACAATGATCGGATCCCTGGCCGAAGTAATAGAAGGTGTATCGATTATGACCCAATCATAGCGGCAGCGGAGATACCGGATGAGTTTATCGATCTCAGGCTGGCCAAGAATAAATGGCAGGAATTGCGCTGCTTCGGCGGGCACAATCATGTGCAGCCAAGGGCAGTCGGTGGTCTCAAGCCGCATGTTGAGCCCATCAACAGGGCTGAAGATGCGGCTCTGGTTTCGCAGTTCGCCGTGAGTCGGTGGTGAACAGATCTGAGTTTTTCTGAAATCTAAATCCAACAACACTGTGGGCTCGCCTGACGCCGCCAACGTTCTTGCGAGATTCAAAGCAACTGTCGTTTTGCCCTCCTTGGGGAGGCTGCTGCTGATCATCACAGTCCGGTACCGGTGCGCATTGCGATTGAGCAGGACTCTCAGGAAATCATAGGACTTGCGAATTTCACTCAAACTGAAATCACCGGTTCCGGGAAGCGTCCCAACCATTGAAATCTGAAGAGGTCCCTGGATTTCTTCCACTGCTTTGACCTTTGGCTTGACGGCTGCGCAAAGCGCAAAAGCGCCGGCGCTCAGAATCATTCCACTCAGCCCGAGAATCAACAGATGAGCCATGCCCAGCTTGGATATGGGATGGAAATCCGGCGCAGCTCTCCGGGTAATGGAAACACTGCTTGTCGCGCGGCTTTCGAGTAAAGCCGTGTTGTTCAGTTCTTCTTCCAACACGGCAGCAACTCTCGACAAGTTACCCGAGGTCTCCTGAAGTCCTGAAACCTCCTGTGATCGCCCTGAATTCCCCCTGTGAGGTGAAGACTCTTTGAGGTAGTTATTGAGTGCGTTTTGCTCAGCCGTCTCAAGAGACGAAACGCTCCTGCGGAGATTCTCCGCGGTTTTTTCGAGATCTGTTCTCAGTTGATCCTGGAAATGCCGGTCCATTTCTCCGCCCAATTCCCTCAGTTCTTCTTCGTTCCTGCCTTCGAGCCATAGCTTTCCGAGGGCCTCCTGCACCTGGGCAATGTTTTCATTGTAGGAACGCAGGTTTGGAGCAAAGTCGAACACTGGGATATTGCTGAGATCCGCGTCCGGCAGGAGATACGGTTCCAGACGGCTGAGCTTCTGTTCTTCGTCTGTTCTTTTTTTAACAGACTCATCATAGGCGCGCTTTAACAAGTCGCCTCCCGGAGAGGCACTCGCTGAGCCGACAGCGTGATCCGAGTCGCCGAGATAAGAATTTATCTGCTCCTGCTGAGCGCGCAATAGTTTCTTGACCTCATCGAACTTTGTGCGAAGCAGTTCCCGCTTGGGCTTAATGGCATCCTCCTGCTGTCGCGCAGCTTCGTTGACGGCGACTTCTGTATAGGTATCCAGCCATTCTGCAGCCCTATTGGGATCCCTAGCCGTGAAGTAGACGGACCACAAATTCGTGAATTCTGCCGGCACGATCCGCAAGCCTCTGTCGAGTTCCTGCACAATCGATTCGATTGACGAGCCTTTGTATGCGCCTTTTCCCCGCATCAGCTCGGCAAACTTTTTGTGCAGGTACGTTGAATCAAGCTTTGAATATAAATTGCCTGCGGCATTAGGGTCGGCTCCTGGGTTCGCCCAGAAGTTAGGATCTATCTGAATCTGTGCGCAAGCCTCATAGTGTGTGTGAATATGGTTGCTGATCACGCCCACAGCTATGCCTGACAGCGTCGCCGCGAGGACAATCCACTTGCGGGCATAAAGACATGTTAGCGAACCACGGAGAGCTGATATCTGAGTATTATCGCCCATAAGACTCAAGATCCTCCACTGCATTTATCGTTATTCCCGTGCGAGTTCTTGATTTGCTATTCTATTTCTTAGATACCAGCGAGGTTGTGATCGTTGTCACACTTGACTTATGCCCTTGGGACGCATCATTCAAGATACCATGGGCGGACTGCGAGGCTGGCTTTTGTGTATTCTGCAGGCCCGGTATTTCAACGGGAATTCAAATAAGGCGGCATGAGGAATTGCCGACCAGAATCAAATGGCACAGTTGATGAATGCCATCGACGGCAACATATCGCAAATTAGCGCCGGCAGTCCAATCAACAACTCGGATGAGATTGATACGCTCGTCTCCGGTTTTCTCACTGAACTCTCCACTCTTTCTCTCGAAATAAGTCCTGTCGAGCTGCCGGAAATCCTCGGAGAAACTCCGGTCGCTAATGAAACCACGCTGCCCACACCCAAAGGCGAAGTGTCCCGCATTGTGAAAAGGCGCGATCTCAAGTCTCCGTTTTGTCCGGGTTTTTCTCGAAATCGCGAGCCTGAGGGATTCATCCTTGGCGACGCGAGCGAACTGTTGTCGACGATCGCGTATTCCGAAGGGAATGCCAATCTCGTCTCATTTATTAGAACACCCAGGGGGCAGGCACGGGTGCGCGCGTTGTGTTATCTCGCAGAAGGCGATCCTAATACCTATGTCGTTTTAGCATCGTCTTTTGCTCGCGAAACGCCCGACAGACATGTTGAACTCCTCCTGCAGACGATTGAAGACCGCCTCGGGAAGTCGGAAGAAGAGCGCAACGTTTATGGCAGAATAACCGATCTGGATTTGGAGAATGCGGCAATCTGCCTGCTCCGCTGCTGGGCTCTTTACAAGAGCGGCCGATATGAAGAAGCCCTATCCTTCTGTGACCAATCCATCCAGCTTGACCCCGACGGTGTTCAAGCCTGGTGTTATCGCAGTTCAATACTTTTGGGGCTTCATCGCCCTGAGGAGGCATTGCATTGCTGTGAACAGGCAATCAAATTGGACAGCAACGATTCATTTGCCTGGATGACCCGCGGCATGATTCTGGATGGATTGGGATGTCGGAACGAGTCCGTAGCGGCATTCGAAAAAGCCATTTCGCTGGGAGAGGATTCACCCCATGGATACTTCAAGCGTGCCCAAATCCTGCTGGACCTCGATCGTTGGCGTGAAGGCGTGTCGCTGTTGGATGAGGCGCTGAGTCGCTTTGGGTCCTCGAATTATCCGGCTGCCGGCACGACGAGGGATCTGATTCGAAATCTGTTGTCGCGTTTGTTTGCTCCAAGGATTCTGCAGCTGTCGATCAAAGTACTGCTCCTCGTGTACCGGAAGCGCAACGCGCTTTCTGCGTTAGGACGAGGCCTCATGGACTGCATTCCTGATGTGGTTTCCTTGACGGCTCTCAGCGATGCAGATGCAGTGCTTTGGCGGGACTCCTGGAAGACTGCGGCGGAACCTTGTCCTCAGTTTCGACTGACACTGCGATTTCTGGACCTGGCAGTGCGCTACCGCAAGAATCGAGACCGAGGAATTTTTATGGACCTGCCTCAGGAAGAGCGGAAGGCAATCGAGCCTCTGATTGGACTGTACTAAGACCTGTGGGTGGCGAATTCGTAATATCACATCGCGTATGGTGAACATTCTTCGCCGTGGATCAAATGCGCTATTTCCGCAGGTTGGGGTTAGAATGGCGGAACATGTTCGGCCGATCTCAATAGGCTGACGGACGAATTCTGGATGCTGGGGGAGGAAAAGGACCGAATTAACCATTTGTTTCCTCAGCCATGCACGGACGGCTGTGCACACGATCAGGCTGCTCCCGAACGGCTTCCGACCGAGGTCATGCAGCTTCGCGGAACTATGCCGAGTTCCGGACTATGCCGGGTAAAGCCAGTACGAATCGCCGGTGGCCTCGTAAAATGGGCCTCTCGATGGCTCGCAATCGGTTTCAACTAGGCATAGTCCCCGGACTCGAATTACATGGATTTCAGGAAAGACATTGGACGGTCAGATGGTTTATATCGACCTGCTTTGCCATTGATCGGTCTCGTCTTTGCCAGAGCCTTGTTTTTGAGAGCAAGATCAGCATCCAGGTAGATTTGGGCTTCGGCACTTTCGACCGATTCGTGACCTAACCCAGGAAATCCTGCGCCACAAGTCCATCGAGATGACAGAGCGGTACGCGCACCTCTCGCCAGAACACAAAAAAGGAGCCGTGGACGCCCTCGGGAAGGCACTGAAGGGGGAGTCAGAAAAGAGCGAAAAAACAGCGTGAATTCCTACACTGTTCCTACAGCGGGTGCGGAAATGATCGGTAGTGACTTAAACGGGAAACGGAGGTTATTCAGGATCAAGCGGTTAAGTGGTGCGCCCGGTGTGACTCGAACACGCGACCTTTTGATTCGTAGAGAGAAATACTCCGTCCGACTGATCCCCGATTAATCCGTAAACCTAGTATAACAAAGTAGCGTTGTCCCGTTCGGCGAAGTAAGGCGGATGTTAGCAGCGCATAGGATTGAACATCTTGTTGCTCTCCTGAACTTCCACCCAAGCGGGTCGCGACTTCGATTCTCGATACAGAATCGGTAAGCAAACGGCAGATGTCGGAGAAAAATGAAGAGGGCGCGAAGGGGGAGAAGACGCTAAGTTATTGATTTTATTGGTGGAGCTGACGAGGATCGAACTCGTGACCTCCTGACTGCCAGCTAAGTTCCAACTCAATAGAATCAACGACTTACCGCCGTATTTGCTGCTTTGCTTGGAAATTTCCGGAAAATTGTCCCTGAATCAGCAAACAAATCCCCCTAAACCCGCTCAAATCGGCAAGCAAACGGCAAACGTGAAATATCCATAGATCATGCTGGTCATCACGCTGGAGGCGGCTCAGAACCCCGGGGAGATCAGGCCCAGCTCATGCCTATGAATCAATCACCTCTCGAATCTTGCGGGCCAAGCCGTCAACCGTGAACGGTTTTTGGAGAAAGGCGACGTTTGAATCCAGTATGCCATGATGGACAATGTAATCATCTGCGTACCCGGAAATATAAAGTGCCTTGATGCCCGGCCGAGTAGTCTCAATCTGAGAAACCAACTCTCGACCGCTCATCTGGGGCATGATGACATCGGTTAGCACTAAGTGGATCTCCCCGGTAAACTCCCTAGCGCTTCGCAGAGCCTCCCTACCATCGGCAGCTTCGAGCACGCTATAACCCCGGTCACGCAGGATCCGGATCGCCAGGGCTCGAACCGACTCTTCATCCTCGACTACAAGCACAGTCTCAAATCCCTGGAGCCCAAGCTCCGATTTGCTTTCATCCGCACATTTCGAGATTTCAGCTTCCACCTGAGGAAAGTATATTTTGAACGTTGTGCCCTTCCCTGGTTCGCTATATACCCAAATAAAGCCATTGCTCTGTTTGACGATGCCATAAACGGTGGACAAGCCTAAGCCCGTCCCTCTTCCCTTTTCTTTGGTGGTAAAGAAGGGTTCAAA
>Ga0326727_10018543_pt1 | contig 14195 bp, 13 predicted proteins | sample MB2enrmetagenome_FD_207643 | JGI IMG/M metagenome (GOLD analysis project Ga0326727, IMG submission 207643) | Lab enriched peat soil microbial communities from McLean, Ithaca, NY, United States - MB29MY | ecosystem: Environmental > Terrestrial > Soil > Wetlands > Peat | place: USA: New York...
TGGTCATCGCGGTCAACGCCACGATTACGCTCGTCGTGCTGGCGGTGATCTTTCGTCCGCTGGTGATCGAGAGCGTCGATCCCCTGTACCTGCGCACCGTCAGCCGCGCCGGCGCACCGGCGCATCTTGCCTTTCTGGCGCTTGTGGTCATCAACCTGGTCAACGGTTTTCAGGCGCTCGGCACCTTGCTGGCGGTGGGACTGATGATCCTGCCGGCCGGTATCGCCCGGTTCTGGTCGCGCGACATCACCGGCATGATCCTGATCGCGGTCGCGAGCGCTGTCGTATCCGGATATGCCGGACTGGTGCTATCGTTTCAAACCCGGGTGCCGTCGGGCCCTGCGATCATTCTGATGGCGGCGGCGCTCTACGTCGGGTCGGTTTTGTTCGGCAGCGTCGGCGGCCTGTTCAGGCAGCTGTTTCCCGGACGCCACCTCGAAGCCTGATGGCAGGCCGCGATGCGACGCTTTTGTCCTTGGCTGATCGGTCTGGTGGTCGCGACATCGGCGGTTTCTCCGCTGCGCGCACAGGGTCGCATCAACGTCGTCGCCAGCTTTTCGATCCTCGGCGATTTTGTCAGCCAGGTCGGCGGCGAGCGCGTCCATGTCACCACCTTGGTCGGTGCCGATGGCGATGTCCACGTCTATACGCCGGCGCCGTCGGACGCCAGCAAGATCGCTGACGCAAAACTGCTGGTCATCAACGGCCTCGGCCTGGAAGGCTGGCTGCCGCGGCTGGTGCAATCGGCGGGCGGCAACGCCGCCATCGTGACGGCGACCAAGGGTATTACGCCGCTTGAAATCGGCTCCGTGCCGGATCCACATGCCTGGCAATCGGTCGTCGACGCCAAGATCTATGTCGCCAATATCCGCGACGCGCTGATAACAGCCGATCCGGCGGACGCTGAGACGCTCCGTGCCACCGCGCAAACCTATCTGGCAAAACTCGATGCCCTCGACCGCGAAGTACGGCAAGCGGTGGCGCGGATCCCGCAAAGCCGCCGCAAGGTGATCTCGGCCCACGATGCGTTCGGCTATTTCGCCAAAGCCTACGGCATCGAATTCATCGCACCCTCAGGCGTTTCCACCGATTCCGAAGCCAGCGCGCGCGATGTCGCCGCCATCATCAGCCAGATCAGGGCCTTTAAAATCCCCGCGGTATTTCTTGAGAATGTCAGCGATCCCAGGCTGATGCAGCGGATAGCGGCGGAGACCGGTGCCCGCATCGGCGGCACGCTCTATACCGACAGCCTGACCGGGGAAAACGGCGCTGCCCCCACTTACATTGACATGGTCAGGCACAATATAACAACACTCACCAGCGCGCTCGCGAATTAGAGCCGCGGCCCTCCTGCTGCCGGCGCGCCGCTAGATATTGATTGCGGAGTTAGGATGCCCGAATTGACCTCCCCAAAAATTCCCGTGACCGTGCTGACCGGTTATCTCGGCGCCGGCAAGACCACCCTTCTCAACCGCATCCTGTCGGAAAATCACGGCAAGAAATATGCCGTGATCGTCAACGAATTCGGTGAGATCGGCATCGACAACGACCTGATCATCGGCGCCGACGAAGAAGTCTTCGAGATGAATAATGGCTGCGTCTGCTGCACGGTGCGCGGCGATCTGGTGCGCATCCTCGACGGCTTGATGAAGCGCAAGGGCAAATTCGACGCCATCATTGTCGAGACCACCGGCCTTGCCGATCCGGCACCGGTGGCGCAGACCTTCTTCGTCGACGAGGACGTGCAGAAGAACGCCCGGCTCGACGCCGTGGTCACGGTCGCGGACGCCAAATGGCTGAGCGACCGGCTGAAGGACGCCCCGGAGGCCAAGAACCAGATCGCGTTCGCCGATGTCATCGTGCTCAACAAGACCGATCTGGTCTCCAAGGCTGAACTGGCCGAAGTCGAGGCCCGAATTCGCGGCATCAATCCCTACGCCAAATTGCACCGCACCGAACGCTGCCAGGTCGCGCTCGCGGACGTGCTCGATCGCGGGGCCTTCGATCTCGACCGCATCCTCGACATCGAGCCGGATTTTCTTAATGCGGGCGATGACCACGATCATGACCATGGTCATCACCACGACCATGACCACGACGATCACGGCCACAGCCATGGCGGCCTGAAGCATTATCATGATGAGGATATGCAATCGCTGTCGCTGCGCACCGAAAAGCCGCTCGATGTCACCAAGTTCATGCCATGGCTGCAGAACCTGGTCGCCACCGAGGGCCAGAAGATCCTGCGCTCGAAGGGCATTCTGGCCTTCAGCGACGATGATGAGCGCTATGTCTTCCAGGGCGTGCACATGATGCTGGAGGGCGATCACCAGCGGCCCTGGAAGCAAGACGAGCCGCGCCACAGCCGCCTGGTCTTTATCGGCCGCGAATTGCCCGAACAGGCCATCCGCGACGGCTTCGAAGGCTGTATCACCACGTGATGAAAGAGTTCGATCCCGGCGATCAACCGGTCTCCGTCGCCTCGGTCACCGATAAGGTGCGGCCGCTCGCGCTCACCATGGCCGTCACCTCGGTGCATTTTCTCGGCGATGCCGCGGCCTTTGTCGGCGCCGAGGAGAATGTCGCGATGGTCAGCGCAGACGGTGAGATCACCCCCGTCGCGGTCCACGGCGGCGGCATTCTCTGCGCGGTATCCGATGGCAGCCGCATCGTGATGGGCGGCGATGACGGCAAGGTGGTTTCGCTGGATGCCAAAGGCGAGGTCAAGCTGCTTGCGACCGACCCGAAGCGGCGCTGGATCGACAATGTTGCGGTTCATCCCGATGGCGCGCTGGCGTGGTCGGCCGGCAAGACCGCCTTTGTGCGCAGCGGCAAGAACGAAGAAAAGTCCTTCCCTTCGCCTTCGACCGTCGGCGGCCTGGCATTCGCGCCGAAAGGTCTGCGGCTCGCGGTCGCCCATTATAACGGCGTGACGCTGTGGTTTCCCAATATGACGGCCAATCCGGAATTCCTGGAATGGGCCGGCTCGCATCTCGGTGTCACCTTCAGCCCCGACAACAAGTTCCTGGTGACCGCGATGCATGAGCCGGCGATGCATGGCTGGCGGCTCGCCGACAACAAGCATATGCGCATGACCGGCTATCCCGGCCGCGTCCGGTCGATGTCCTGGAGCGCTGGCGGCAAGGCGCTGGCGACCTCGGGCGCCGACAGCGTGATCCTATGGCCGTTCGCCAGCAAGGACGGCCCGATGGGTAAACAGCCGGCGATGCTGGCGCCGCTGCAGGCCCGCGTCTCGATGGTCGCCTGCCATCCGAAGCAGGACATCATGGCCGCTGGCTACAGCGATGGCACCATCCTGATGGTGCGACTTCAGGATGGCGCGGAAATCCTGGTCCGCCGCAACGGTGGCGCGCCGGTCTCGGCGTTGGCCTGGAACGCCGGCGGCACGAGGCTTGCGTTTGCTGCGGAAGACGGCGACGCCGGACTGCTGGAGGTTTAGCGGACGCCAGATCATGATGTGAGACTTTGTCGCCTACCCGCCATCGCAGCGGGTGATCCAAGAGCGATGTCAGCTTTGCTTCATACTGGCTAGCGCTTTTGGACAGGCATGGTTTCGTCGCCGGTGAATTTCACCATGAGTTCATCGTCGTGGATCACATATTGGCAGGCGAGGCGGAAATGCGGCGCCTTGTTATGAGCTTCGGCCTCCTTGACATCGGCCTTGGTGGCCTTGCCGAGCTGTTTGAGAATTTCCTTTTCCTTGGCGGTGAGGGAAAAGGGTTGGCTGGATTGGCTCAAAACCTGCACTTCAACAAGACAGGACGCGCATTCTCCGTCCTGACAATCGAATGGAATCGGAATTTTATTCGCTTTGGCCAGCGCCAGAAGCGTTCCGGGATCGGGCGCCGGGGTCGGCACGGTCACGTTGCGCGATAGGGATGGAGACGAAAAAGTCACATTAGCCACGGCCAAACCTCCAGGAAGATCTTCTGCGAAATCGCGTTGCACCCGCACAACGCAAGCAGACACATGGTAAGCAATATGCGTGCACCGACGTGCCGCGGCCCGTGATCCGAGATCCGTGATTGAGTTCGGCTACAGCGATGGCACCATTCTGACGGTGCAAACGCAGGACAGCGCGGCAATCCTGGTGCGACGCAACGGGGGTGTGCGCCGGTCTTGGCGTTGGCCTGGAACGCTGGCGGCACGATGCTTGCTTTTGCCGCTGGGGACCGCGACGGGCGGGCTGCCGAGGGTTAGTGATCGGCCGTTGTCCGTCGAGTTGTGGCGGGAACGATGGCCTGCCCCGCCCGTTGATTGCGCGATCCCATCGCGGTGAACGAGATGCCATCCGACAACAACCAACGCGCTTACAGGAAAGAGATGCTATTGGCGTCCGCCATGATCGCGGCGGGACTTGTCGTAGCCGGCGCTTCCCTGGTTGAGATCAAAGTTGAAAACTCGCGGTTGGCGCAGGCGACGCCTCCGCTGCAATCCTCGCCGCCCGCGGCTTCCGGTAACGTGCCCGCCGAAGCCAAGCCGGGCGGCACACGTCCGACCACGCCGGCCCCCGAGCCGGCGCGCCCCGATCCGGAGGCGCAGAAGGCCGGCGAGAAGGCTGCGCTCCCGCCAGCGCCAGCGGAAACGATGGCACCGCCGATCCAGCAAAAGTAGGAGGCCTTAGGTCCGCGATTCTCACCCTGCGAGCGCTCCGCGAAGCGCGCGCTCGCAGTTCCGTGCACTCCCGCGATGACGCAGCTGGATTGTTACCGCACCAGCACGTTCCTGAACTGCCAGGGATCGCTCTGGTCGATATCTTCCGGAAACAATCCGGGCCGGTCGGTGAGCGGCGTCCAGTCGGTATAATATCCCTTCACCGGGCCGAGATAGGGCCGTTGAATTTCCAGGCAGCGGCGAAAGTCCATCTCGTCGGCCTCGACGATTCCCGCGGTCGGATTTTCCAGCGCCCACACCATGCCGGCCAGCACGGCTGACGACACCTGCATGCCGGTGGCGTTCTGATAGGGCGCGATTTTGCGGGTTTCCTCGATCGAGAGCTGGGAGCCATACCAGTAGGCGTTTTTGGCGTGGCCGTAGACCAATACGCCGAGCTCGTCGATGCCGTCCTCGATCTCGTTCTCGTCCAGGATGTGCCATTTCGGCTGCATCCGCCCGGTAGCGCCGAACATCTCGTGCAGCGACAGCACCGCATCGTTGGCGGGGTGATAGGCATAATGGCAGGTCGGGCGATAGATCACATGGCCGCCGTCGCGCAGCGTCAAATAGTCCGCGATCGAGATCGATTCATTGTGAGTGACGAGGAAACCATATTGCGCGCCCGGCGTCGGGCACCAGGAGCGGACGCGGGTGTTGGCGCCGGGCTGCAGCAGATAGATCGCCGCCCCGCAGCCCTCGGTATGGGTTCGGCCGTTGTCCGGCATCCATTGTTCATGGGTGCCCCAGCCGAGTTCGGCCGGCTGCATGCCCTCGGACACAAAACCCTCGACCGACCAGGTGTTGACGAACACGTTCATCGGCTTCGGCTTCTTCGAGCGCTGGGTGTCGCGTTCGGCGATATGGATGCCTTTGACGCCAAGCTTGTGGGCAAGCTGGCTCCAGCCTTCCCGGCTCTTCGGCTCGTTGAAAGGCGTATGGGTGTCGCGGGCGATGTCGAGCAGCGCCTGCTTGACGAACCACGACACCATGCCGGGATTGGCGCCGCAGGTCGAAACCGCCGTGGTGCCGCCCGGGCTCTTGTGCTTGGCCGCCAGCAGGGTTTCCCGCAGCGCGTAATTGGAGCGTTTTTCCGGACCGATGGTCTTGTCGAAATAAAAGCCTGCCCACGGCTCCACCACGGTGTCGATGTAGAGCGCACCGATCTCGCGGCACAGCGTCATGATGTCGACCGAGGAGGTGTCGACCGAGAGGTTGACGCAAAAGCCCTGGCCGCCACCCGCGGTCAATAGCGGCACCAGCACTTCCCGGTAATTGTCCGACGTCACGGCCTGCCTGATGAAGCGCACCCCGTGCTGCCTTGCCAGTTCCCCGTCTTCATGCGGATCGATGATGACGAAGCGGGATTTGTCATAGGCGAAATGCCGCTCGATCAGGGGCAGGGTACCCTTGCCGATCGAGCCGAAGCCGATCATGACGATCGGGCCGGAAATGCTGGCATGGACTTCTGGTTGGAGCGGGCTCATCAAGTTAACTCCGGAAAATGGATGCTGTGCGAAGGGATCAGGCGAGCGCCGCTTCGCGGTGACTTCGATCTTGGACCTCGGTTCGGACTATCTTACCGGGGGCGCTGTGTCACGTCGGTGACTGGCGACGTGGCCGTGTTCCAGCGGCGGACAAAGATGTCCCTGACAATCATGACCGCGATCAGGAGCAGCAGCAAAGTGGTCACGGCACCGCGGAATCGCGGACGCGCAGCAGGTTGTGGGGAAGCAAGGATGTCCGGCATGATGGGACGCGATCAGGCCGCGCGCGGTATAGACCGCAGCGCCCTTTTGCAACGAGGTGCCCCGATTGGCACCGACCTCCCCGTCGGCACGATCAGGCCACAGGCGCCGTCGAGCGCGCGCTCGCGCAGCTCCAGGCCGAGCAGGCGGTGTCGCTCGAACGGGCCGGGCAGCGCCAACTCGCCGGTCTTGGCCGCCGAGAAGCCGAACCGGGCGTAATAAGGCGCATCGCCGAGCAGGATCACCGCGCCATGACCTCGCGCTCGCGCGGCCGCCAGCGCATGCCGCATCAATGTGCCGCCGACCCCGAAGGCGCGGCAGGGGGGATCGACCGCCAGCGGGCCGAGCATCAGCGCGGCTATGCCCCCAGCGCTGACGTGCCACAACCGCAGCGTTCCGACCAGCCGGCCCCGGGCCACGGCCGAAAGCGCAAGGCCTTCGGCGGGGGCGCGTCCGTCGCGCAGGCGCTGGCAGGTGCGAGCGTGGCGGTTGGCGCCAAAGCAGGCATCAAGCAGCGCTTCGCGCGCAGCGACGTCCGAGGCGCGCTCGGCACGGATCGCGAGCGGAGCGGCGTCGGGAGTGAGGGCGATCGGGGTCTTACGCAAGGCAGTCATGGCACGTCAGTCCTCGCTTGCAACGGCGTCGAGCCGCCAAGCGTCGTCAGCATTCTGCGAGATGAAATGTGAGGAGCCGGCGCACCGGCTCTCGCTCTATCGTCGCCTCCCCCGCAGGCGGGGGAGGCGAGAAACCCGACGACGCCCTCAGATGTGGTAGGTCCGCAGCGGCGGGAAGCCGTTGAAGGCCACCGACGAGTAGGTCGACGTATAGGCGCCGGTGCCCTCGATCAGCAGCTTGTCGCCGATCTCGAGCGTCACCGGCAGCGGGTACGGCAGCTTCTCGTACAGCACGTCGGCGGAATCGCAGGTCGGGCCCGCGAGTACGCACGGCGTCATTTCCGCGCCGTCATGCGGCGTGCGGATGGCGTAGCGGATCGACTCGTCCATGGTCTCGGCCAGACCGCCGAACTTGCCGATGTCGAGATAGACCCAGCGCACCTCGTCCTCGTCGCTCTTTCGGGAGATCAGGACGACTTCGGTCTCGATCACGCCGGCATTGCCGACCATGCCGCGGCCCGGCTCGATGATGGTCTCCGGGATCTGGTTGCCGAAATGCTTGCGTAGCGCACGGAAGATCGACCGGCCGTATTGCACGACCGGAGGAACGTCCTTCAGATACCTGGTCGGGAATCCACCGCCCATGTTGACCATGGCCAGGTTGATCCCCCGCTCCGCGCAGTCGCGGAACACGGTGGACGCCATCGCCAGGGCGCGGTCCCAGGCCTTCACCTTGCGCTGCTGCGAGCCGACATGGAACGAGATGCCGTACGGCTCCAGGCCCAGGCGCTTGGCGAGGTCGAGCACTTCCACCGCCATCTCCGGATCGCAGCCGAACTTGCGCGACAGCGGCCATTCGGCGCCTGCGCAGTCATAGAGAATGCGGCAGAACACTTTTGAGCCGGGGGCGGCACGGGCGATCTTCTCGACCTCGGCGGTGCAATCGACCGAGAACAGGCGGATGCCGAGCTCGAAGGCGCGGGCGATATCACGCTCCTTCTTGATGGTGTTGCCATAGGAAATCCGCTCCGCCGACGCGCCGGCAGCCAGCGCCATCTGGATTTCGACCACCGACGCGCAGTCGAAGCACGAGCCCATCGAGGCGAGCAGCGACAGCACTTCCGGCGCCGGGTTGGCCTTCACCGCGTAAAACACGCGGCTGTCCGGCAGCGCCCTGGCGAAGTTCTGGTAGTTGTCGCGCACGACGTCGAGGTCGACGACCAGGCACGGCTCGACGTCCTGCCCCTCGTTGCGGCGATTGCGGAGAAATTCCTGGATCCGTTCGGTCATAGCTGCACACTCCCGAACGCGCCCAGCGACGGGGCACGTTCAAAAAAAATGATCTCGGATCAAAGCGTTCCGGCCAAACCGCGCGATGGAGGCGCGACCAAGCCAAAAGCTCAGACCGAATTGTGCTGCCGTGGATTGGTTGGGAAGGATCCCGCCCGCACACCTGGCAATGAAGGACAAGCCTCTTCGGTATTCGCGCCGGCTGGTGGAAAGCCGGCAGAGACCAAAAAAGCCCGATCCGTCGTTGCTTTAAGTCGCGTCCCCCGTTGAGAACGAGGTGCGCCGGTTCGCCTCCGGCTGCCAGTCACGGTTGCAAGGAGCGAAGAGACCTTCAACGGCATCCCTTGAGAGAGATGCTGGACGCTCAAGTCCTGACTTGAACGACCCTCGGTTCTTCATCCCTTGGCGGCTGTCCGGCCTCTTGTCCGGATACCTACCGACTGACACACGACCACAGGCACGTGCGAAATTGGGCAAGAGTGCAAATAAGCGTTTTGAATCTTCTTCGCAACATTTTTTTTAGGCTGAGGGCAAATTTCCCTAACAGGTGCTTGCAGTGTTGCGCGAAGCGCGCAGATGCGGCGCGCGAAAGTGAACAGACGTTAAGTTTCTTTAACGAAGCGTAAGCATTTGAAGCCGGCCGCGCGCGGCTTTGCCGCCGTGTCGGCTTACGCGCGCCGCGTGAACGGCTCGACGCGCTGGGCCGCGCGGATGAACGCCGCCATGATGAAGACGCCGATCGCGAACAGCACCGCTTGCAGGATGTGCGCGCCGGTGTCGTCGAGGCCGATCAGGATCGCGAGCGCCCAGCCACCGGCGAACGCCGCGCCGAACACCTCGGCGCCGATCAGGATCGCCGCGCTGATCACGGTGATGACGCTCGGCCAGATGATCCGGCTGGTGCTGGGGGCGGAGGGCTGCGAACTCATGGGGGATATTCCTGTTTGACGCCGGCAATCTCTCTGAAAAGGCCCCTACTATCAAGCGCAAAAGGCGCAAAAAAGCCCGATCGCGTGCTATAGGCTCGCAAAGCATATTTCGGCCTCAAATGGAAAGCGCGATGTCAGAAACCTCAGGTATGGCGGCAGCCTCGCAAGATCAGACCAACCCGCTCCTGAAGCCGTGGCAGACGCCGTTCGAGACCCCGCCCTTTCCGGAAATTGCGCCCGAGCATTTCCTTCCGGCCTTCGCGCGGGCCTTCGCCGACCATTCAGCCGAGATCGCCGCGATTACACACGATCCCGCAGCGCCCGATTTCGCCAACACCATCACCGCGCTGGAGCGCTCCGGAAAGCTGCTCTCCAAAGTCTCGGCGGTGTTTTACGACCTGGTGTCGGCGCATTCGAGCCCGGCGCTGCTCGAGATCGACAAGGAGGTGTCGCTCCGGATGGCGCGGCACTGGAACCCGATCATGATGAACGCGGTGCTGTTTGGCCGCATCGCGCTTCTGCATGACAGCCGCGCCACACTTGCCCTGAGCTCCGAGCAGCTGCGGCTTCTGGAGCGTACCTATACGCGCTTCCACCGTTCCGGCGCCGGGCTCGACGAGGCGGCCAAGGCGCGGATGGCCGAGATCAACGAGCGGCTGGCCCATCTCGGGACCGCGTTCAGCCACCATCTGCTCGGGGACGAGCAGGACTGGTTCATGGAGCTCGGCGAGGCCGACCGCGACGGCCTTTCCGACACCTTCATCGCCGCCGCCGAGGCAGCCGCCCTCGAGCGCGGCATGGCGGGCAAGGCGATCGTGACGCTGTCGCGCTCCTCGGTCGAGCCGTTCCTGAAGAGCTCAGGCCGGCGCGACTTGCGCGAAAAGGTGTTCAAGGCCTTCATCGCGCGCGGCGACAACGGCAACGCCAACGACAATAACGCCAGCATTGTCGAGATATTGAGCCTGCGGGAAGAGAGCGCCAAGCTGCTGGGCTATCCGACCTTCGCCGCCTATCGGCTGGAGGATTCGATGGCGAAGACGCCAGAGGCCGTGCGCGGCCTGCTGGAACGGGTCTGGAAGCCGGCGCGGGCCCGGGCGCTGGCCGATCGCGACGCCCTGCAGGCGCTGGTGGCCGAGGAGGGCGGCAATTTCGCGCTGGCCGCCTGGGACTGGCGCTACTACGCCGAGAAGCTGCGCCAGATCAGCGCCAATTTCGACGACGCGGCGATCAAGCCCTATCTCGTGCTCGATCACATGATCGAGGCGGCGTTCGATTGCGCCGGCCGGCTGTTCGGCCTCAGCTTCGCCGAGCGCAAGGATATCCCGGTCTGGCATCCGGACGTGCGGGTCTGGGAAGTCAGGGATCGCGCGGGCAAGCATCAGGCGCTGTTCTATGGCGACTACTTCGCCCGGCCCTCGAAGCGCTCCGGCGCCTGGATGACCTCGCTGCGCGACCAGCAGAAGCTCGACGGCGAGGTCGCGCCGCTGATCATCAACGTCTGCAATTTCTCCAAGGGCGCCGAGGGCCAGCCGTCGCTGTTGTCGCCGGACGATGCGCGGACGCTGTTCCACGAGTTCGGCCACGGCCTGCACGGCATGCTGTCGGACGTCTTTTATCCCTCGCTCTCCGGCACCAGCGTGTTCACCGATTTCGTCGAACTGCCGTCACAGCTCTACGAACACTGGCAGGAGCAGCCCGAGGTGCTCAGGCAATTCGCCCGGCACTACCAGACCGGCGAGCCGCTGCCGGACGATCTGTTGAAGCGCTTCCTTGCCGCCCGCAAATTCAACCAGGGTTTTGCCACCGTGGAATTCGTCGCCTCCGCGCTGATCGATCTCGAATTCCACACCCAGCCGGCCTCCGCCAGCCGCGACGTGCGGGCGTTCGAACAGCGCGAGCTGGAAAAAATCGGGATGCCCGCGGAAATCGCGCTACGGCACCGGCCGCAGCAATTCGGCCATATCTTTTCCGGCGATCACTATGCCTCGGGCTATTACAGCTACATGTGGTCGGAGGTGATGGACGCCGACGCGTTCGGCGCCTTCGAGGAGGCCGGCAATATTTTCGACCCCGCCGTCGCCAAGCGCCTGCACGACGACATCTATGCCTCGGGCGGCTCGCGCGACCCTGAAGACGCCTACATCGCGTTCCGTGGCCGTGAGCCGGAGCCCGATGCGCTGCTCCGGCGTCGTGGCTTGCTGGATAGGCCGAAGGCGGCGTGAGGTACGTCCGAGGGCGATAGGCAGGATTAACGCGGCTGATGCGACGCCGCGCCGGTTTCCTTGAGGAAAAGCGCAAGGATCGCGGCGATAATGATAGCCGCCACGCCGGCGCTTCCGCCCTTGGTAAAGACATCGAGCGTGAGTGCGCCGCCGCCGGCCAGTTTCTGCAACAGCCAGCCAAACGCGGGTGCTGCGAACGCGCTCATGACGAAGACGAGGAAGTTGATCGCGCCGGTCGCGCTGCCCTTGACGTTGTCCGGATTGACTTCCTTGATGATCGAGTAGGGGATCATCGCCGCACCGGACCCGATGCCGAGCAGCAGGCCGAGCAGATATGGCGGCAGGGTATTGGCCGGAAGGTAGAGAATGGCCACCGTCGCCACCAGCATCAGGGCGATTCCGGCCATCAGGACCGGCTTCCGCCTGCCGATGTGGTCGGAAATGTAGCCCAGCGCCGGTGCGCCGATGACCCAGCCGAGCGGCACCATGGAGGCGCGGTTAACAGCCTCCGCATAGTCGATGTGCCAACCCTGGCGCAGGAATGAAACGCCCCAGATCATGTCGCCAACGGTGGTCGGCAGGAACAACAGCCCGGCGCAGAGGCCGCACAGATAAGACTGGGGATTGCTCAAGACGGTTTTGTAAGGATCGAACATGCGCCAGATGCTGGTCCTGGAATGTTCGGACGCATCCTGGCGCGGCGTGAAGACGAGCAGCGCCACGGCGATCACGAAGGTGACGACACCCGAATAGAGCCAGAATTGCTGCCAGCTGATCGGGCCGTGAACCAGGGGGGCGACGACGAATTGCCCGGCCGAGCCGCCCAGCATGCCGAAGCACTGGGTAAAGCCGATCGCGGTCGCGAGATATCGCGCCGGGAAACCGTGGCTTGCCAGATAAACCGCGCCGACAAAGGCGAACGCGGCGCCGGCGCCTTGCAGCAGGCGGCCGAAGTTTGCCGCCCAGCTAATGCCCATTCCGAACATCACGATGCCGACCGCGAGGAAGAAGACGCCGACCGGAATGGTGTATTTTGCCCCCCAGCGATCGAGCGATGCGCCGGCAACGATCGCGAATGTCGAGTATGTGTAATAGTAAAGACCCAGCAACGAACTCACGCCGACCGTCGTGAGCCCGAACGCCGCCGTGAGCTCGGGCAGCATGACGCTGGGGGCTGAGCGAACGGCATACTGCATGAAGTAAAACAGCAGGCAGAAGAACCATGCGATGACAAAGGCCACATGAAAACCGCTGACGGCAAAAGGCTTCTTTTGCGGAAGCGGCATCGATTGCACTGACATTGGGCGATCTCCTCGGCAGGACGCCAGCGCGCCCGATTTTTTCTTTGACGGTACAGCTAGGCATCGCCCGCGTCGCTTCGCTTGAGGTGGATCAACCCTGCACAAAGAATTCCTGGCGGAGCTCCAGGTGTTGCGGTGCGATGCAAGTGGGCCTTCGACATCAAGGAAACGGCGGCTCGATTGTGACAATCCAAAGTCCGGCCGGTTTCTCAAGCATGCATCCGCTAGCTTGAAGCGGGCGACTGGAGGCGATTTATCGCATTCTCGACTTGAGTTTGAGCATATCGCCATCCACCGCGAACCTGCCGTAGCCGTGGTGGTGAATTGTCTTCGGATTTCGCTGTCTTGGATCGGTCCAGGCCTTCAATACCTCGAGAACGAAGAGATTGTACGTGTTCACGAGACGGCTATTGGCCACCCTGCACTCGAGATTGGCGAAGCACTCGGCAATCAAAGGCGCTTTCACGCACTCGGCGGGCAGCGGGGTCAGGCCTGTCTTTTCGAACTTCGCAACATCGCGGCCTGAGCAGTTGCCGATGTCCACGACCTTCTGTGCAAGCTGTACCGCCGGAATCGCGATGACGCACTCTTTCGTCGCCCGCAGTGCCGCAAAGCTGTAATCGGCGCTGCTGACAACGCAGGCAACAAGCGGCGGCTCAAACTCGACCATCATGTGCCAGGACATCGTCATGACGTTCGCTCGGCCGTTCCGGGCGGTCGTTAGCAGGACCACCGGACCCGGTTCAAGCAACTGATAAACTTTCGCTAGGGGCAGATTTTTCATTATCGCCTCAACCTGCTGGATCAAGCATGCCGACGTTACGCGCCGGAAATGTCTCAGCACAAGACAGGCGCCTCCTTGGAGGGGACCATAATGCGGAAGCGAACGCCTCAGGTGGATTACTTAGGGAGCCCTCCTTAAGGCAAGAAGCTTAAGGCAAGAAGCGCAATTTCGAGGCGCGATAATCTTGACTAATAATTGCACATCCGGCCTGCGGAGCGGGAGGTTTCGATGAATTATTCGATTTACAGCGCGGATCGCACCACACACTTGAAGATCGTGGTTGTTGCTTTGGTCGCAGGGATCGCGGTAGCTGGCCTCGGCCTATCGTCCCGTGTCAATTTCGACGCCGCCTCCACTCATACCGAACGTGTCGTCAAAACCGACAAGCGGTTGGCGATAGCCAGTTCGGACGCCTTGGTTAGGCGCTGAATTGGGTAAGCGTTCGGTGGTGGGCGTCATTCGTCCTCCGCAAGGATGAAGACTGCGCCGGTAAGAGCTGCGCCAATCCCGAAGGTCAGCACAAGCGCGCTCATAATCACCACAGTTGCCTGATCTCCGCCATGCTCGATAAGCGTAGCGGTCCCGGATGGGTTTATCAGAACCAACACAAGTCCGAAAACAAGACCGGCCGCC
>Ga0326727_10018544_pt1 | contig 14194 bp, 9 predicted proteins | sample MB2enrmetagenome_FD_207643 | JGI IMG/M metagenome (GOLD analysis project Ga0326727, IMG submission 207643) | Lab enriched peat soil microbial communities from McLean, Ithaca, NY, United States - MB29MY | ecosystem: Environmental > Terrestrial > Soil > Wetlands > Peat | place: USA: New York...
GGATATGCTAGGAGAGATGACCATGAGCGACCTCAAGAAAATGTACACAACGATGCAAGAGGACCCCTTCCCGGAGGACATGAGCATAACCCTGGGAGGCCAGACCCTGCGTTTCGCCAAGCGGGCCTGGAAGATAGAAGAACAGGTCAAGGGCCTGCGCTACGGCGAGAATCCGGACCAGCCCGCGGCCCTCTACCGTCTGGCGGAAGGTTCCCTGGAGCTGGGCGGAGTGCGCTTTCGCGGCCCTGGCCAAGGACTGGTCTCGGCCCTGACCGAGGAGCACCTCATCCAGTCCGGCAAGCATCCGGGCAAGACCAACCTGACCGACGTGGACAACGGTCTCAACATTCTCCAGTACTTGACGGCCAAGCCGGCGGTCCTGATCATCAAGCACAACAATCCCTGCGGCGCGGCCTGGACCGACGAAGGCCTGGCCACGGCCTTCACCCGGGCCAACCTGTCCGACCGCATAGCGGCCTTTGGCGGGGCCATCGTGGCCAACCGCACCATGGACAAGGCCACGGCCGAACTCATCGTGGCCAACTACTTCGAGGTGGTGGCCGCCCCGAACTACGAGCCGGCGGCCCTGGCCATTTTGCGCACCAAGAAGAATCTGCGCCTTTTGGCCATACCGGGCATCGCCAACCTGGCCAGCCTGGTCGGCGAGCCCTTCCTGGACGTTAAGTCTCTGATGGACGGCGGGGTGCTGCTGCAATTCTCCTTTCGCAACCGCGTAAGGACCAGCCAGGACTTCCTGCCCGCCCAGACCACCACCAAGGACGGGGCCACCCTGCTGGCCCGAGCCCCCAGCCCGGCCGAGGCCGAGGACCTGCTCTTCGCCTGGGCCGTGGAGGCCGGGGTCAGCTCCAACTCGGTGATTTTCGCCAAGAACGGGGCCACCGTGGGCATCGGCACCGGCGAACAGGACCGGGTGGGCGTGGTGGAGCTGACCATCCACAAGGCCTACACCAAGTACGCCGATCTTCTTTCCTTCCAGGAGCTCAAGCTGTCCATTCACGAGCTGACCCAAAAGGCCCAGACCGACCAGGCCATGGCCAAGGCCTTGGCGGACATCCAGGAGCGCACCCGGCAGGCCAAGGGCGGCTTGGCCGGATCGGTCCTGGTCTCCGACGGCTTCTTCCCCTTCCGGGACGGCGTGGACTTGGCCATCGCCCAGGGGGTTTCCGCCATCGCCCAGCCCGGTGGCTCCATCCGGGACTTCGAGGTCATCGAGGCCGTCAACCAGGCCAGCCCGCAGGTGGCCATGGTGTTCACCGGCCAGCGGTCCTTCAAACACTAGGAGCCTGTGGAAAAATCCAGGCTGGCTGCGTTGCCGCGAGAAAGCCAAACCCTCACGTATTAGCCGTACGATCCGGGCTCGACTTTCTCTCGCGCCTTGCCAACGTTTTTTTGAGCAGGCTCCAGGAAGTTGCCTTTTTAATGACCAAACAATTGGCACACATGTCCATGGCATCTCCTGGCTGCGTGGTGGAGTTTCTCCACGACGGCGAGCCGCAGTTGGCCTGGGTGGAGGAGGAAGCCGCGGGCAGGCTGCGGCTTTACACCCTGCACAAGCGCGAGACCAAGATGCCGGCCTCCCGGCTTTTGCCCTGGATCGGCCCCAAGCGCGAGGGAGTCTTCACCAAGGAGGCCATCCTGGAGCATTTGCGCGAGCATGCCCGCCGGCGCGCGGAGCTGGCCCAGGGGGTGAACTCCCTGGAGATATGGGACATGGCCCAGGGTGAGGTGGGTCAGTCCTCCGCGTCCTGGTTCGCGCAGCTGGTCTTCGACTCCCCGGACGTGGACCAGGTGGCCGCCGTGGGCCGGGTGCTCCTGGATTTGAAGAGCCATTTCAAGTTCCAGCCGCCCAATTTCGAAGTCTATACGGCCGAGGTGGTGGAGAAGCGCCTGGAGGAACAGGCCGTCTCCCGGGAACGGGAGATGGTGGTCACGGCCGGCCAGGCCTTTTTCCATGAATTATGGTCGGGCTGGGCCTCGGGCCGGGGCTGCGACGTGGCCAAGCTGGCCGCCAAGCTGGACCCCCAGGCCGCGGCCAAGCTCAAGGACATGCTTCTTGGCCTCATGGCCGACGCGGAGAGCCAGGAGTGGGCCGGGCTGTGGCAGTTGCTGCGCAAGGGCCTGCCCGAACATCCGCACTTGGCCCTGATCCTGGCCATGCAGTGGGGCGTGGTCGGGCCGCATCACAATTATCTGCTGGATCAGGCCGGGTATGCGGCGGGCGACGCCTGGAGCGCAGCCCACCAGGGGGAGATCGAGGCCCTGCGGGCGGATTTCGCGGCCAAGTGCCAGCCTGGGGAACAGGCCGGCTACGTGAGCGTGGATTCCCCCACCACCCGGGACATCGACGACGCCTTCGCGGTGTCCGCCAGGCCGGGTGGGGGCTGGCTGGTCAAGATGGCCCTGGCCAGGCCCGGTCTTTCCTGGGATTTTTCCTCGCCCCTGGCCAAGGAGGTGTGGCAAAGGGCCACCAGCCTGTACCTGCCGGAGGGGGTCAGCCACATGCTGCCCGAGGGCCTGGGCTGCGGCCTTTACAGCCTCAAGGCCGGGGAGGACCGGCCGGCCCTGTTCTTGGACTGGGAGATAGACCAGGCCGGGCAGGTGGTCTCCTTCGCCCCCAGGCTTGGCTGGGTGCGGGTCACGGCCAATTTGACCTACGCCTCGGTGGAGGAGGAACTGGCCGGGGAGGGCGCGGACGAGTCCCTGGCCCTTGGCTGGCGTCTGGCCGAAACCTTGCGCCAGGGCCGCATTGGCCTGGGGGCTGTGATCCTGGACAAGCCTGAACCCAAAATTTGCCTTAAAGACTACCCCCAAGCGGTCAAGGTGGAGATCACCCTGACCAAGGAGCACCCAAAGGCCCAGGCCATGGTCAGCGAACTCATGATCCTGGCCAACGCCTCCTTGGCCAAATGGGCCGGGGAACATTCCCTGCCGCTATTGCACCGAGTTCAGGACATAGCCCTGCCCCAGGGCTTTTCCGGGGTGTGGACCAGCCCGGCGGACATGCACCGGGTGATGAAGCAGCTCACCGGGGCCGTGCAGGATGTGCGGCCCGGCCGCCACGCCAGCCTGGGAGTTCAGGCTTACAGCCCGGTGACTTCGCCCTTGCGCCGCCTGACGGATTTCGTCAACCTGGTCCAGGTGCAGGCCTTTTTGGCCACCGGCCAAGCCATGTGGAACGCGGCCGAGCTGGAAGCCAGGCTGGCTGGGGTGAATTCCCGGCAGGAGCAGATGGGCCAGGTGCAGCGCCAAAGGCCCAGGTACTGGAAGCTCCTTTTCGTGCAGCAGACCTGCCGGGAACAGGAATTCGAGGGGGTGGTGGTGGAGGACTGCAACGCCTTCGCCATCCTGTCCCTGCCCTTGGTGCAGATTTACGTGCGGGCCGGCCGGGAGCAGTTGGGCGGCAAGATTTTCGCGGGCCAGACCTTCAGGCTGCGCCTGGGCAAGGTCGATCCCTTGGCCGGCGAGGTCAGGGTCCTGGGGGCCGTGGAGATTGAGGGCCGGGACGGGGACTGGCCGCAATGATCGGGGACTAGAGCGCTTGAGGGGGAAATCGTGGGGCAGTTCGCACTGTATCTGGTAGGGGCTTATCTGGCCGGGGCCGTGCCTTTCGGGCTGGTTATCGCCAAGCTCGCCAAGGGGATCGATCCCAGGAAGGCTGGTAGCGGCAACATAGGGGCTACCAATGTATCCCGCTTGTGCGGCTTCGGCTGGGGAGTGCTCACCCTGATCCTGGACGTGCTCAAGGGTTACGCCCCGGTGTATCTGGCCGGGGCCTTTTTCGGCTCGTTCTGGCTCATGGGCCTGGCCGGGGCGGCCACGGTGCTGGGGCACATGTATCCGGTCTTTCTGGGCTTCAAGGGCGGCAAGGGCGTGGCTACGGCCATCGGGACCTTTCTGGCCATCCCCCTGGTGACCGGCCCGGCCTTCATGTCCATCGGACTTTGCCTGGCGGCCATCGCCGTGAGCGGCTTCGTGTCCGTGGGCTCGCTGGTCCTGGTGATCAGCCTGCCGGTGATCTTGTGGCTCATGGACCGGGCCGGCCAAGTGCCCCTGGCCACGATCCTGCTCATCGCCGCCCTGGTGATCTGGAAGCACAAGGAAAACATAAAAAGGCTCTTGGCCGGGCAGGAAAAGCCCTGGAGAAAAAAATCCGCCTAAGTTGGGCCGGGGTATTTGCCGAAAATCCGCCGCTGGCAAGCCTTCCCAAAACCTCCCCGGGCAAGTGCTAGAAACAACGCGGCATTTTAATTCTATACAAAAAGCCGCCGGCTGTAGTAACAATCGGCCCCAGTAAATCAACCGGGACTTATTCCCGAGAAAACGCCAAGAGCAACCGAGTGAAGCATCCTTTACGGCCCAAGGTGCGGGCCGTCACCGCGTTGTCCCTGTGCGACTGGCCTGGCCGGGCCGTCACGGTACTATATACGGGCGGCTGCAACCTGCGTTGCCCTTGCTGTCACAATGCTTCCTTGGCCTGGACCCCCGAGGCCCATCCCGAATTGAACCTGGAGAAGGTGCTCACGGTGATCAAGGCCCGCAAACCCTGGCTGGACGGGGTGGTCATCTGCGGCGGCGAGCCCACCCTGGACCCCGGCCTGCCCTGGCTGGCCGAGAAAATATCCGGTCTGGGCCTGCCCGTGAAAGTGGATACCAACGGCACCCGGCCGGAAGTGGTGGCCGAGCTGGCCGAACGCCTGCCCGAACTGGTCTTCGCCGTGGACATCAAAGGGCCATGGGACAAATATCCAGAACTAACGGGACAGACCCTGGACGCAAGGCAGGCCCAGGAATCCCTGGAACAAATCCTGACCCTGGCAGCGAGCCGTCCCGGCTCGTTTTTATTTCGTATCACCCTGGTGCCCGGCCTGAGCCGGGAAGACATTGGCGTCGCGCGGGGCTACCTGCCCTCGGGCGCGGTTTTGCGTGAACAGGCCTACGTGCCGCCCAAGACAAGGAAGGATACCCATGCCCCTGCAGATCGAGAAGCGCGACGGATGCCTGGAGACCTGGTCCACCAACCGCATAGCCCAGGCCATCCTCAAGGCCCTCAAGGCTAGCGGCGTCCAGGACCCCTTGTTGGCCAAGCGACTGGCCCACAAGGTGGAGGAAAAGCTCGCCGGCGTGGACTTGGCCAAGCAGGAGCACGTGCAGGACCAGGTCGAGCGGGTGCTCATGGAATCGCGCCTCTACGACGTGGCCAAGCGCTACATAATCTACCGCGAGAAGCGCCGGGCCCTGCGCGAGCAGAAGGCCGCCTATCTGGACATCAAGGACACCATAGACAACTACCTGACCAAGGCCGACTGGCGGGTGTCGGAGAACGCCAACACCAGCCACTCCTTCCAGGGGCTCATGCTGCACCTTTCCGGCACGGTCCAGGCCCGCTACGCCCTGGAGATGTATCCCGAGGAGGTCCGGCAAGCCCACGGCCACGGCTACTTCCACATCCACGACCTGTCCTTCGGCCTGGCCGGCTACTGCGCGGGCTGGAGCCTGCGGGACCTGCTCCTGGAGGGCTTCAACCTGGAGGGCCGCTCCGCGGCCGGGCCGGCCAAGCACTTCGACTCGGCCATGGGCCAGATGGTCAACTTTCTGGGCACGCTGCAAAACGAGTGGGCCGGGGCCCAGGCCTTCAACAACGTGGACACCTACCTGGCCCCCTTCATCCGCCACGACGGCTTGGACTACCACCACGTGCTCCAGGCCGTGCAGAAGTTCGTGTTCAACTTGAATACCACCTCGCGCTGGGGCGGGCAGAGCCCGTTCACCAACCTGAGCCTGGATTTGGCCTGCCCCAAGCACCTGGCCAAGGAAGGGGTCATCCTGGGCGGCAAGATGCTGGACGCCACCTACGGCGAGTTCCAGCCCGAGATGGACATGTTCAACAAGGCCTTCCTGGAGGTCATGGCCGGGGGCGACCATTTCGGCCAGATATTCTCCTTTCCCATCCCCACCTACAACGTGACCAAGGACTTCCCCTGGGATTCCGAGATCGGCGAGATGCTGCTGGCCCTGACCGCCAAATACGGGGCCCCGTATTTCCAGAACTTCATCAACTCGGACCTGAACCCCGAGGACGTGCGCTCCATGTGCTGCCGCTTGCAGATGGATCTGCGCGAGCTGCGCAACAAGGTGGGCGGGCTGTTCGGGGCCGGGGACCTTACCGGCTCCATCGGGGTGGTCACCCTCAATCTGCCCAAGCTGGCCTATCTGGCCCAGGGCGAGGAGGATTTCCTGGACCTGGTGCAGGAATACGCCACCATGGCCAGGGACGCCCTGGAATTCAAGCGCAAGATGATCCAGGACAACCTGGACCGGGGGCTTTTCCCCTGGTCGCGGCGCTACCTGAAGAACGGCTACAAGGGCCATTTCTCCACCATCGGCCTGATCGGTGGGCACGAGGCCTGCCAGAACCTCTTAGGCAAGGGCATTGAAACCGAGGCCGGCATCAGGTTCATGGCCAGGACCTTGAACCACCTGCGTGAGCTGACGGCCCGCTTCCAGGAGGAAACTGGCAACCTCTACAACCTGGAAGCCACCCCGGCCGAGGGCACCAGCTACCGCCTGGCCAAGATCGACAGGACCCTGTACGCGGACATCCAGGCCGCGGGCGAGGCCGCGCCTTACTACACCAACTCCACCAACCTGCCCGTGGGACTTTGCCAGGACGTGATCGCGGCCCTGGAACACCAGAACCGCCTGCAACCGCTCTACACCGGGGGCACGGTGTTCCATACCTTCCTGGGCGAGGCCGTGGCCGACACCCAAGCCTTGAAAAACTTCATCATCAAGGCCTTTACCATGACCAAGATTCCCTACCTGTCCATCACCCCGACCTTCAGCGTGTGCCAGGAGCACGGCTACGTGCCCGGGGAACACTTCACCTGCCCCACCTGCGGGGCCGAGGCCGAGGTCTTCACCCGCATAGTTGGCTATTACCGGCCGGTGTCGCGCTGGAATAAGGGCAAGCAGGCCGAGTATCAGGAGAGGCGCACCTACCAGGGGGTGTTCGAGGAGGCCGAGGAAGAGGCGGAGAATAAAGGCGCGGCCTAGAATAGCCGCCGAAAGAAGCGATTTATAGGCCGCCCTGGAGATCAACCCGGGCGGCCTTTTAAATGACTATAGCCTGCCTAGGGTGTCCAGAACCTTCTCATTCTCCCTCACCCACCCAAACAAATCCTCCAGCACCTTCCTGGCTCCTCTCTTAGGCTTCCAGGCGAAATCAGCCGCGACCTTGGCGTTGTCCGTGATGTAGATGGCCAAATCCGCCGGCCGGTTCTCCGGGTCCGAGGCCACCCCAATCTTATTGCCGGTGATCTCCTCGCACAGCCGGGTGGTCTCCAGTAGCGACAAGCTGACCTCGTGCCCGCCGCCCACATTGTAAATCTTGCCGTCGGCCTTGGGCAGATCGGCCAGTTGCAGCTCCAGCAAATCGAACACATCGTCGACGTGCAGCAAGTCCCGCACCTGTTTGCCCCGGCCGCCGAAGCCGATGTATTTAAGGCCGCGCTTGAAATAATGGGCCTGCATCCAAAGCGAGAACACGCCTTGGTCCACCTTGCCGAACTGCCACGGTCCGGCGATGACCCCGCAGCGGTTGATCACGGCCTTTAGCCCGTACATGGCCCGGTACTCTTCCAGCACGAACTCGGAACACAGTTTGGTGGCCCCGTACATGGACTTGGGGCCGTACAGCCCGAAGTCCACGCCCACGCCCTTGGGCGACCAGCCCACCGGACCGCGCGAGGCGTCCCACACGAAGCGGGTGTCCTCCTCCCTGATGGGCACGGCGTTCAAGGGATCGTAGGGATAGACCCGGCTGGTGGATAGAAACACCACCCCGGCGCCCTGGCGGCGGCAGGCCTCCAAACAGTTGATGGTGCCCACCAGGTTGGTGTTGACCAGATACTCCGGGCTGCCCCCGAACCCGGCCAGCACCGAGGGCTCGGCCGAGCATTCCAGCAGCAGGTCCACCTTGGTCTGAACGGCCAGATCCTCGGGATTGCGGATGTCCCCGTGCAGGAACTTGATGCCGGCCTGGGCCAGGCGGGGCAGGTTGTACTCCGAGCCCCGGCGCTTCAGGTTGTCCAGGACCAGGATTTCCTGCTCCGGATACTTGGCCTTGAAGGCCATGGCCAGGTTGGAACCCACGAACCCGGCACCGCCGGTGACTAAGATAGCTCCGTCGTACTTACGCATGTGCGGTCCTTGAAAAAAATTGTGATGGCTTCGCCTATCAGGCACCACCAGGATTGTGAAGTGGGGACTTGGTGCGGGCCAACCGCGACAGGTTCGAGACTGGAAAAGGGTGGTTCGATCGTATAGGCTGCGGTCAGCTTAACCAATCGAAGGACGCGCCCGCATGCCGGCGATGGATATGTTCACGGCGGCGGTGATGGGGCTGGTGCTCCACGCCACCCTGGCCTATGTGATGGTTCAAACGTGTTTCACCCGGAAAATCTATCCGGGCTTCACGAGTTGGACCATCTCGCAGATAGCCTGGGTACTGGCCTGCGGGACTTTCTTTCTGAGGCCCATGATTGGGGAGTTGCCATCCGTTGTTCTGAGCAACCCCCTATTCTTCCTGTACGCGATCGCGGCGCATTACGGAGTCATCCGCTTTTTCGCCCTGGGCGACCCGTGGCGGCTTCTGCGCTTGGATTTGCTCGTGGCGGGGAGCTGCCTGGCGGTCATATACTGGTACTATTTCGCGGTTGACGACCTGGCCATGCGCGTGTGCCTGAACTCCGCCGTAATGTGTTTCCTTTTATTCAGGGCGGGTCTGAGGATCAGAAAGGCCCCCAGGGAGAAGCGCGCCCGAAACAATCTGGGGCTTGGGCTGTGGCTCGTGGGGGCGCTTCTTCTGCTGCGCTCCCTGATGGTGGTGTTCGGACCCCAGAGCGACCCTCCGCAGCCTCAGGACCCGATCTTGAAACTCGTGATCATGCTGGGGCTGTTTTTCATGGCCTTGGTGGTCTTCGGCTATATCGCGCTTCTGCACGAGCGTATGGAGGAAGACCTGCTTGAGGCTCAGTCGCGCCTGAAGGAGCTGGCCAATACCGATCCCCTCACGGGTCTGGTCAACCGCAGGGGATTGGCCGAGATCGCCGCGCACGACATCCGCATGGCCCTTCGCTATGGCCACAGGATGAGCCTGATCATTTTCGACCTGGACCGGTTCAAATCCATCAACGACACCTACGGCCACGCCGTGGGCGACACGGTGCTGACCGCGGTGGGCCGGGCCTGTCAGGGCGTCATGCGCGAGGTGGACACCGTGGCCCGCTGGGGCGGGGAGGAATTCGCGGTGCTCCTGCCCCAGACCGGCCTGGAGGAGGCCGCGCGCACGGCCGAGCGTCTGCGGGAGGTGTTGCTGGTCCTGCCCGCCGCTCCTGGTTTGGACATTACCACCACGGCCAGCTTCGGCGTGGCGGAGTTGAGCGACGAGGGCTTCGATGCGCTGGTGGACCGGGCGGACAAATGCCTTTACCGGGCGAAAAGGGAAGGGCGCGACAGGGTTTGCGTGACGGGAAGTTGAGGTAAAAGCCTCCCGCGGACGGACGGCGCCGCCATGTCCGTCCGCGGGAGGCCTGCCAATTCAAGATGCTAGCAGCTGCCCCCGGCCGCGCCCTCGTGCATCACGTCCTTCTGCACTTCGTGGATCTCCTGAAGGATCTTGGGCACGTCGTAGGTCATCTTCCAGTCCGGGTAGTGTCCCTCGAACTTCTTGAGGCCGGAGATGTACCAGATGTGGTCGCCGATGCGGTTGGTCTCATCGTATTCGTAGTTCATCTCCCGGCCGGAAATGGCCTCGCACATGGCGATGGCTTCCATCATGGAGCAGTTGGAATAACGGCCCCCGCCCATGTTGTACACCTCGCCCACCCGGGGCTTGGAGAAGAAGTGCCACAGGGAGTTCACCAGATCAAAGGAGTGGATGTTGTCCCGGACCTGCTTGCCCTTGTAGCCGTAGATGTAGTAGCGCTTGCCGGTTATGCAGCAGCGCATGAGATAGGACAGGAAACCGTGCAGCTTGGTGCCGGAGTGGGCCGGCCCGGTCAGGCAGCCGCCCCGGAACACGCCGGTGTGCAGGTCGAAGTACCGGCCGTATTCCTGCACCAGCACGTCGGCCGCCACCTTGGAGGCCCCGAACAGGCTGTGCTTGGTCTGGTCGATGGACATGGTCTCGTCTATGCCCCCGTACCAGGGATGGTCCTGGGCGATTTCCCAGCGCTTTTCCAGCTCCACCAGGGGCAGGTAGTTGGGGGTGTCGCCGTAGACCTTGTTGGTGGAGGTGAAGATGAACACGGCCTGCGGGCAGTTCTGGCGGAAGTTCTCCAGCATCACCAAGGTGCCGTTGGCGTTGACCGTGAAGTCCATGTACGGGTCCGAGGCCGCCCAGTCGTGCGAGGGCTGGGCCGCGCAGTGGATAACGGCCTTGATGGCCTTGCCGTAGCGCTTGTAGATTTTGGCTACGGCGTCATGGTCGCGGATGTCCGCGTCGTAGTGGGTGTAGCCCTTGATGTCGTGTTCCAGGCGGGCCTTGTTCCATTCCGTGGAGGCGTCCTCACCGAAGAACGTCTTGCGCAGATTGTTGTCTATGCCCACGACATCGAAACCCTTGTCCGCGAAGAAACGCACGGTTTCCGATCCGATAAGCCCGGCCGAACCCGTAACTATGGCCACTGACATGTCTAGCTCCTTTATGGTGGCTTCCGGGAGAAGTGATTCCCCCCGAAAATTCTCTCTGGCTCTTGTTTATGGTTTGAATTTACTCAGGACGAACATGACGCCGACCAGAAAACGCAGAAAATACATGCCCGCGGCCAGGCTGGGGTGGGTGATCATCCGCCGCCACCGGCCGTTTTCCAAAAATACCCCGAAATAGCGGTAGAAAGGCCCGAATTGCCGGGCCAGGTCCGGGTCGTTCGCCGGCCATTTGGCCTGGTAGGCCGCGAAAGATCCGCCGTAGTAGGTCTTCTTGGTCAAATACCGGCCAAGCTCAAAGGCGGCCTCGTTGTGGAAGAGCAGGGGGGGCAGGCCGGTGGTCTTTTCGAAGGCGCACAGCCGGGAAACCAGGCCCGCGTCCGGCGAATCGGAAACGAAACGGTCCACTTGGTCGAAATCGTAGGTAGAGAGCAGGCCCACCGGACCGAAGGCCCGGATTTTCTTGTCGAAGTCCCAGTCTTCGGGGCCGGTGAGAGTCTCGTCGAAGCCGCCCACGCCCTCGAAGGCCGGGCGGGTGAAGACCCGCACGCAGTCGATGACGGTGGCGTCGTAAAAGCTGCGCTCGAAGCGTCGGACCCTGGGGAAGAAGCCTCGGCCCAGCACGATTTCCGGGATGTACAGGGCGCAAAAACCCTGGTCTCGCAGCCTGGCCACGGACCTTTCCACCACCCCGGCCGAGAGGATCATGTCCGCGTCCAGGAACAGCAAAATATCCCCGGTGGCCTTGGCGAATCCGTGGTTTCGCTGGGCCGAGCGTTCCGGGCCGTGGTCAAAGACCTTGTCCGTGTGACGGCGGGCCAGGGCCTTGGTGTCGTCGCTGCTCTGGTTGTCCACCACGATGATTTCCAGGAGCTCGGCCGGATAGGTCTGGGCCTTTATGGAGGCCAGGCAGTTTTCTATATTCCTGGATTCGTTTCTGGTGGTGATGACCACGCTTACGCGTTCGCGGCTGCTTGGGCTCATAAGATAACCCCCGCTCGGGGGGTCTGGGGGGACCGTCGTCCCCCCAGCGGGGTTTGGGGCAGCGCCCCAATCTTATTTCTTACACTCTTCCTGGCTGCGGCGGCTGTTGAGCAGATGCCCAATCAGCTTGCCGGCCGCCCGGTAGAAAAAGGCTATGTCGTCCAGGCTGCGTATGGAGGCGATCTTGCGCAGGATGAACCCCGGGGTCAGGGCGGCTTTATACAGTTCGTTCTTGAATTTCAATACGTCGTCGGAGGATATGGGCGATTTCCATACGCTTTGGCGCATGTCGTAGAGATCCCAGTCCTCGGTGATCAGCCAGCCCTGCTTCTTGGCCTCGGCGAAGAGCGGCGTGCCGGGGTAGGGCACCACGATGGTGGCCTGCAAGGTGTTGAGCACCCCGGTGGCGAACAGGCGCTTGGCAAAGGCGATGGTCTGCTCCGCGTCCTGGCGGGTTTCCCAGGGATAGCCGACCATGGTGGTGATGTGCGGCTCCAGCCCGGCCTGCTTGCACATGCGCAAGGTCTGTTCGATCTGCTCGACCTTTATGCCCTTGACCAGCCTGTCCAGGGTGGCCTGGGCCATGGATTCCAGGCCGATGAGGATGAAGCGGAAGTTGGCGGCCTTGAGGAGCTTCCACTGCTCCTGGGAAAGAGCCCCGACCCGCATGTTGCAGCCCATGACCACCTTCTTGTGCAGGCCGCGCGCAATGAGCCCCCGGCAGAACTCCTCCAGCCACTGGCCCTTGGGAAAGCAGCCCGAGTCGTCGAATATTTCCTTGACCCCGAGGTCGTTCACCAGGTGCTCGATTTCGTCCAGGTGGCGCTCGACCGACACGGTGCGGTAGTTGCGGCCGGGGTACAGGGTGGTCCAGGAGCAGAACGTGCACTTGCCCCACCAGCAGTCCCGGCCGGCCATCACGTAGGTGCCGGGAGTGTATTTGAAGTTGCCGTTCTTATAGGCGTAGAGCTGCCACTGGGTCAGCTGGCGGTCGATGTGGGGCAGGGAGTTCAGGTCGTGGTCCAGGCTGGGGGGGCCGGAATCGACCATGCGGCCGTCCTCGCGGTGCCAGACCCCGCCGGGCAGGTCTGGGCGCTGGCCGGCCAGGTAGTCGGCCAGATCCGCCAGGATGAAGTCGTAATCCCCGCCGGTGATCACGTAGTCCACCGGGCAGTTTTCCAGGGATTCGCCGGGCAGGGCGGTGACATGGTCGCCCATGAGCACCACCTTGGTGCCGGGCAGGGCGGTCTTTATGTCCTTGACTATCTGCCAGTGCCGCTTGATGACCGGGGTCTTGGACTCCAGGGCCACCAGGTCAGGGTCCTCGGTGCGCAGGCGGTCCAGCCAGGCGGCGTAGCGCAGCTCCTGGGCTATGGCGTCGTCCCAGAAGACCTGGTGCCCCCGCACCTGGCACAGCGTGGCCGCGTAGGCCGGCACCATGGGGTAGATGTAGGTCGGGTTGGTGAACCACTGGAACTGGCGGTTCTGGGATAAAAGGGCCACGCCCTTTTCGCATTCCAGGGGCGGGTACGATATGGATATCTTCATTTACCTGCCAAGCGAGCTTTTTAAATCGTCGGTGAACCAGCCGCGCAGGAAGCCCCAGCCGTACCACAAATGGGTCATGACTATGTAGGGCAAGGCGGCCGCGGTGATGTTTGGGGGCTCATGACGGGCGATGTCCAGGGCGGCCAGGGCCAGGGCCGCGCCGTAGAGGTAAAGCCCAGCGTTATACAGGCCGTCGGGCAGGATCAGCGCGCCCACGGTCAAAAACAAGAGCAGCAGGGCGGGCAGAAAGAACTTGAAGCGCCGCGAGGTGCGGGGGTAGTTCCGGGCGAAATAGCCCCGGTGCAGGCCGTAGTTGCCCACCTGGCGCAGATGTTTGCCCAGGGCCTCGCGCCGGTGGTGCCAGACCAGCATTTCGGGCAGATACAGGATCTTGCCACCGGTTTTCTGCACCAGGTCCAGGCAGAACTTGGTGTCCTCCCCGGGCCAGAATTCGTTGTCAAAGCCGCCCGCGGCCAGGAAGGCCTCCTTGCGCACCATCAGGTTCACGCTGGGCCAGTCGTCCACGAAGCACCGGGGCGGGGTGGGCAGGTAACGCTGGGGAAAGCCCCCGGAAAAGCGCGACAGGAACACCGCCCCGGAAACCCTGGCCCAGAAGGGGTCCGTGGCCGGGGTCTGGGCCGGGCCGCCCAGGGCCGCCACCTGGGGCTCGCCCTCGAAGGCCCGCAGGGCCACGGTCAGCCAGTAGGGCTCGGGATAGGCGTCGTCGTCGATGAAGGCCAGGTACTTGCCCTTGGCCTCCCCCGCGCCCTGGTCGCGTTTGACGGCCGGGCTGACCGCCCCGGTGGCGAGGATCCTTATCTCCGGGCGGTCGTACAGGCCCACACCCTCAGGCATGGAGCCGTCCGGGAGCAGGATGACCTCGAAGCGCCGCTCATCGAGCTTGGCGATGTGCTCCAGGCATTCTTCCAGATAG
>Ga0326727_10018545_pt1 | contig 14194 bp, 19 predicted proteins | sample MB2enrmetagenome_FD_207643 | JGI IMG/M metagenome (GOLD analysis project Ga0326727, IMG submission 207643) | Lab enriched peat soil microbial communities from McLean, Ithaca, NY, United States - MB29MY | ecosystem: Environmental > Terrestrial > Soil > Wetlands > Peat | place: USA: New York...
CAGATACCGAGCCGGGACAAATGGCTGAGGTGGATTTCGGACGGCTGGGCTTGTTATGGGACCCGGAAAGCGGGCGGAAGCGGCAGGCTTGGGGGATGTTAACCGTACTGGGTTATTCTCTCCTTTGACAGCAATCCATTTTCGGATACGTTTGCCGTTCTCATCCACACCGTTGTCAATAACAAGCGAATAATGTTTCCCCCTCTTGATAATAGAACCTCGTCCCCTTCTCATAATTACCTCCTTTGATTTAATTTTTTATATTTGTTGTCATAACGTAATAATTACATAATAAGACAGTACTATTAAACAGAGCGATTGTCAAGTATGCGCTTTGTATGTTATGATACGGAACGTGAAAACATTAAAAGAGCTTCGGGAAGAAAACGCTTTGAGTATCCGTGACCTGGCAGCAAAAGCCGGTGTATCTCCTAGCACAATTGCCAGAATCGAAAGCGGCTTACCGGCCCGACACATTTCAAAACGTGCTATTTGTAAAGCTCTCAAAGTACGTCCTCAAGATATCGATTGGAATTTAAGCTATAAACTCCCCTAGTGCCTAACCTTCTTGACAACATGCTCCACTGCGCCAAATTGAAATCCATTACCGCATTTTGGACATTTCATAGCATCGACCAGCACCGTCATGAACCTACCGCATGCGCCACAATAGACAGTTTTTAGTAAAATACTTTCTACGGCCATTTGTTCACCTTATTTAATCTCGTTATTAATTGATTTTGGATCCACTTTTTTATAGTGCTCACGCAAAAATTGTTGCACTTCATCTCTCTCTTGCCTGGCAGTAATCAACTCATCAACCCATTTATCATAATCATCCCGATGATACGTGAATATCTTATGGACAAATTTCTGGCCTTTGAATCTTAATTTATAGATTGCAGGCCTCCGATAACGCAACTTGCGAAGATAAGGGCGCTTATATCTCTTGCCAGGTCGGACGTAACAGGTATTCATCCTGGAGCAACAGGCGCGAATACTACCAATTGATAACAGGCAGATATCGGCCATTAGTTCCTGACAAGTGGCACCTTTATCACTGTGTAAGCAATTTAAGCAGTAGCAAATTAAAAACTTTGTCCTTTGGTAATGGGAACCCTTGGCATACCCATACGTATTACTCAAGTCGTAATTTTCCCCCTTATTTTTTGTGGCCTTAGCCTCGAATGTTTGTTAAACATCTTGTCAAGTCGTAATCATCCGGTAGCGAAACTGCTGAATGTTTATAAATTTTCCTTACCATTTTCTGTCCTTTGCTTTACCTTCAAAAGCTGATCAACCTCTTGAGCTGCCCAACGGTCCTCGAGTCCCTGGGTTATGCCGTCAAACCATGCTCGACGGATCCCCCACTCACCCAACGTCAACGGCAGTTCGTAGAAGCCGTAATGATTACCACCCCACCTGGCCAACTTGCCCTGCTTACGTAGCGCGTAGATCGCCCTGGCCAGCTGCTTGGGTGTGCAATTCAGTCGCCAGTAGAGAACATTAGAATCAACTACTATGTTGCTACGTTCACCCATATATTCGATGATGGAAGATTTTTTAATACAGGTGAGGACCCTCTTTGAGAATGGACGTTTACGATAATGTTTCATGCTTCTGACCTTTCTGTGTATCGCTTTTGAACCTAATACCGAGTAAATATATTGCCGCTATCCCCTTTCTTTTCAGTGGGCCCGGCGTCGTGGTTCAAACTTCGCCAGGCCGACCTTTGCATTAGCGCCGGTGGAGGAACCGACGCCGACAATCATTCATCTCCACCTCCTAAATCGAACGCTTTATTTATTGCCAAACATCAACATTTTGCTGTGTACGCATGGCCTCATCGTGGCCGATCGTTTTAAGATACCGCAAAGTCATTTGTGCTGACTTATGCCGTAATTGTTCTTGAACTGACTTCGGATTCCCGGATACTTGAAGTCTGGCGATAGCACCCGAATGTCGCAAAACATGCAAACAACCAACATGGTCCCGGACTTGGCAAGGTTGACGTATCCCTGCTTTTTCATAGGCTGCCTGAATCACCCGAAAAGACTGGCTACGGCTGAGATTGAATATTAAAGAGGTTTCGTCAATCTTATGGCGATAACAATACGCCTGCAGTTCCGCTGCTGTCGTGGCCGTAATCGCAGCCGTCCCAGGCTTACCACCCGCGCCCTTCCCAAGGATATGAACTAACCAGCCGCCCGTCGTCTGTTCTACATCACAAGGCCGTAAAGCCAGTGCTTCAGAAATTCTCAAAGCCCCATCAAAAATGGTTTTGATAAGTAAAGAATCTCTATCCCCATGGAGTTTCTTTTTTCCTGCAATGAGAGCGAGTAACTTTACATCACCGGCTGAAAGGTGAGAAACATAATCGGCGGCCCCGACCTCTGACCGCTGTAAAGTGGACAAACTAATAGTTTTGTTGCGCTTTTCAGTGTTTTCCAAAGTTATCAACGCGGTTGTCTGATTCTGTTCCATTTTCTAATCCCCCCCAAAACGCAACAAAGTAATATATTTTGATGCGTTATTTTTAATGTCTATGAACTATTTGACGGATGCGTGTTTCGTACCAGTACTGTCCGGTGGCGGTATTGGTGGTGGTACTGTTGCCAGTAATCTCCATTCTTTTTTCCAACCCCGTCCAACATCATTCTTAATAAAAACCAGAGATTATCAATTAATTGGTCAAAAGATTTAACGGAACCGTTTGTGGCACCGTCTGTTAATTCATCAAACGGTTTATCAGTAGTGTCATCAGATACTTCTGGAGACACTACTGGAGATAGGTCTATTAATTCATCAAAAGATTTAACACCACCGTTTCGAAACGGCGGTGTTAACGGTGGAGTTAAATATATTTTGATTGTCGTCCAATTCAAATTCATGACGTCACCGCTTCCTTTCGCCGTCGGTATTCTGCTGTCCGACATCCTTCCGAACAGTACCGGGTCTTTTTGTTCCCCCAAGTAATAAGTTTCCCGCAAAAGAAGCATTTTTTATCAGTGGGTTTTAACGTTATCGATTTGCTGTCAGCACATTTGCTGGCTGCCAGTCTTTTTAATGGCCCTGTGACGATTCTAGTGAGTTTTTCGCTTGGCGCAGCCTGTTTGTCGTCATCGAAACGATAAGTACGTAATTCTCTGATAAAATTGTTGTCCTGGGAAGTTACCAGCGGGCTAGTAGCGATGACGTACTTTTTACCGAAGTGAATAAAAGTTTGGCCGGACCATCCGTCGGGCAACTTGCTACCATCGGCCGGAGTCGCAGGAGAAACGACCCCAGTCCGTGGCAAGGAAACTACCGGTCGAAGTGGATTAACCTTCCGGCTGGCCGCGGTATTCAAAAATATGTCATGAGCAATAATCGTCATTTGTTGGCCTGTCCGTTTTCGGAAACCGTTTCTTTCCGACCTTCAAGAATAATACCGATGAATTTTTCGGTGTCGGGATAATTCCGCGCCAGGATTTGAAGTTCATCGTCAGAAAGCGGCGTTATTTTTGTCCCTATAAATTCGCTGGCAATTTCCTTTTCTTTTTTTGCTTCTTCCAGCTTTTGGGTGAGAGAATACTCGGTACGGATAGCTTTAAGCAACCGCTTGATACCCCTATGTAAACTTTGTGCGAATTGAATCTCATCGAATGATTGCTGATTGATTTTTTCCATTTAATTTACCCTCCTTTATTTGTTTCTGACCGCACGCGCAACAGATTACATTGAGTTCTTCACCCCGATGAACTGCCAAGTAGTCATAGTTCAGTCGGACCGCAAACTTTAGACCGCAAATCGGGCAGCTGACGCCGGAGACTGCGTAAACGCGATAATCGACTTCAAATCTATTTTCCATCAGTTCGCCGCCTTTCCCGTATTCAAAACGGAATACAGATGCTGATAATAGTAGTCATAAGCCTCGAAGCTGCGAAGTGCCGGCACTGCCGCGCCGAATCCAACCAGTCGAAGCATTTCCGGCTTGAGTTCGAGATACCAACATCGCTGTAATTCAGTACGGGACCAGCGGCGCGACTGCCAGACAATAAATGCCTTTCCTTTTAGCGCTGCCAATCGAGGTTCAAGTTTAATCACGTCGTTGAAAGTTAATGTGTTAACTGTTAAGATTTCCATTTTTTATTCATTCCTTCTAAAAATTCGGCTCGTCGTTATTTGCCGGGCGTATGCGTCCGTATTTTTTGCCGCCCAATTCTAACCTGTATTCGTAATCACCGGATGGACAAATAGCGCCGTCAGGTACTTCAGTCCATTCAGTAGTCGGTACAAAGGTAACGAAACAATTAGTGCAATAGAAGTAGTAACCTTCAGGTGAATCGTGCGTCCACATGCCCTCGGTATCTTCTTTACCGCAAACAGGACATTTGCCCAGTTTTTCAAGTTTTGCGGGTGCTTTTTGCGTGACCTCCCCTTTTTTTGTGCCTAGAGGGGAGGTAGGGGAGGTTATGACACCAGTTTCTATATAAGAATTATTGTTGTCAGTTTTGTAATGCGTGGGTAGGGGTTTATCCTCCCCTAACCTCCCCTGTGAGACTGGCGGAGGGGAGGTTACCCCCCCTGTCGTCGTTTGGGCGCTGTTTTCGCGCCAATTGATAATTTTCCAAACTACCGCATGGTGTCGTGGCTTTACCCCTTCTGGTTTAGTAATCACCCAGCCGTTATGCCATTTAACGTTTAATTTTTTATTTAGTGCGCGGCCCAATGATGTACTAAATTGGCGTAGATCTTTATCAATAAGGTCGGGTAGCGCATTCTTTAAATCACTGCCTTGCGATGTTATTTCGGTGTCCTTTTTGGGGAATATTAGATTAGCTATATCAGCCACCGTAAAATCTTCTGGGAATACAGATGTAAGTGCCTCGGTGAACGTTTCCCACTGCTGGGAACCAGTATCCGATATCCGGTAAACGGTTTCGCGGTTTCCCAGGAACCCTTCAATGGCGGCATTCTTTAAGACTCCACCAATAACGGTTTGCCACTCTTCAAAACTTCCAAGCCTCGTAAGTGAATCATCGAGTGGTTTACCTGCTGCAATCCACGCTTTTGCAATGATGAGGTACGCCGCTACAATCCTGCCTTGGTTTGCCTTCACCCAGGGGATTAAAGGGGAATGCAAATAGTTGCATTCCCGTTCCCATGGCATATCAGCATCAGTTTCCATTCGTGATAAGTAGGACCGTCGTGGTAAGTCACCGTCTAAGGTAATATTGTTGCCGTTACAAAAAATCATGCTGTTATTCGGCATTACGGCATTTTCAGAGCGTCCTAAGATACGGCCGCCGATGGTCCTTGCTGTTATAAGACGGGCTAAGTTTGCTGAATATAGCACACCATCACAGTTGTCAAAAATTATTGTCTGCTGCCCCGCCTTTACTGCGGCAAAAATTACTTTAGCCCATTCGTCCTCATCTTTCGGCGCTCCGAACATTGCGGGATCTCGCCCCGTGGTAGTCATACAAATCGCTGCGGTCATTAATCCGGCGCCGACACCTGCCTGTGGTTTAGAGATTATGAATAGCGGCACGTTTCCATCAAACATAGGTCTGTAGATACATGTGGCAGTTGCAGCAATAGCATTGGCGCGGCTGGCTTGTGAATCAAAGGGGAAGTTAATATAAACTTCGTTAATGAGATTGACGGCCTCCCGTATTTCTTTTGCTGTGGGACTTTCCGAAATCTTGGGAACAATCAGGTTACGTGACGGTGCATAATAAAGTTTGCTCGCCGGGTCGTAACCTGGTGTAGCCAAAATACTACCATCAGCTCGTAGTGTGGGTATTTCGGTAATGTTTATCAGTGCTGGTAATCTGAAATCAGGTAGTGACATTACATCGCGCACAACATCCAAGGGTACTGCTGTGGGAACGGCTTTATATTCGTTACCTTCCTGCTTGCCTTGGTTTTTAACGTATTTTACATACGTCGCGACACGATCGAGTCTACCTCGTAAAGCAGGTTCGTTCATTACCTCGATATAAGGGGTATCGCATTCGTCTTTAGATACCCTCACTGGTAACGAACCTCGCATGAACATAGTGGGGGGATTGTTGCTTTTATTCAATGCGTCAATAGCATCAGCGGTGATATCCTTGGTGTTTCTGCCCGTGACTTTTATTTCAGGTAGGCCGTTATCTGCTAAGGTGTGCGAATCGCCCTGGCCCTGTTGTGCTCGCTGTTCGTACTGGCGTTTCTTATCGGCATATTCCGGTTCCAGCATTTCACGCAATTTACGCCAATCATTATCAACACACCCGTTATGTTGGCATTTAAAAATGATAGCGCCATTGGACATCTTAAAGATTGCCGCGCTCGTGCCGGTGTGGTTAGAATCGAACGGGCACACTTTCAAAATATACCGTGTGCCGCCTTGGTATGGTCCCTTTTTAGTTACTTCTAAGCCGTGGACACCTATGTATGTTTCAAGGTCAAATTCTGCACGGTTGCCGTTACTCTGGTAAGTCTTTTTTTGTGTTGATGGCGTTTCTTGTTTCGGTGCCCCCCCTGCCAATACTTTCAGCGCATCAGTAGGTGATAAAACAAGATTCGGTGCCTCGATAAGTTTGGCTGTTCGGTGTGGTCTGTCCTCTGTAAAGTCGCCTTTTTTACAAACTGTCCCGTAACACTTCCAGATACGTGCGGCATTGAATACGGTTTTGTCGATTATTACTTTGTCGCTTTCAAATTTTGCTTTAATTGCCTCGATACAATTATCGATAAGGGTTTTACTTTCTGCATTGTTCGGTAGGTCAATACGTACTAATAGGTGAGCGCCGTTGCCACTGTCGGCGACAATAATAGAGTCGGCAAGGAAACCCATGGTAATGAGGTAAGTTTTAATATCCATGGCAGTGGTAATAGTGAATTCGTGTTCTTCATCGGTACTGCTAATACCAGGTGCACGGTTTGCATCTGCGTCAATGGGGAACCAACGGCGCGAGATAATGTCGGCATCTGCGGTGAGATTCTTGGGTCTATCAACAATTCGATTCACCGCTCTGGCCAATAATTCCTTTTTTATCGGGTTGAGAACTAAGTACACGCCCATCATGGTGCCGCTTAATCTAGCGGCAGCCGCTGCCAGTTTATCGAAGTTATTGAAATAACCGGCGTGCGGTTTCCCATCAGCATCTAGCGCTCTTAGTTCCACTACATCCCCAGGCTGATAGAGTAATGAGATTGTGCGTTTGATTTCGGCAAGGTTGGTTTGCGGTCTGTTAGCTACCATAGCGTTCACCGCCCTGCTTATTACCGGCTGTCGCTAAAAACTCTTGTATAGCTGCGGCTGGTATGATAATGCGTTTCCTTGCATCCCCGGCGCGGATACTTTTGATTTGGCCGCTGTCGATCATGGCATAAATGAGATTCTTTGATACGCCGATAAGGGAGGCGCATTCCAAAGGGCTATATGCCAATCGCTGGGTATTATCTGTCATCGGCACCTCCCTGTTTTTTTCCCCCGATACTTTCATCTGGTATGATGGCGTTAAGTAATTTCTCTAATTTGTGTAATTCTTCTTCATACTCAATTCGAAGAACCTCATCGTCACAACCAATTAGATTTAACTTTGCTTCCTCAATCACCGCTTGTTTGAACGCCAAAAGAGCTTTACGGTCCTTAGTTGTGGCTAAAAGGCGTATTTTGCCACTTTGCCAGTCTGGATATTGCAACACTAAACTTCCAACCATTTAATCCCTCCACTTATAAAGAGGTGAGAAATGGCAAAAGTAAACAAAAAAAGACAGTGGAAAAATTATTTTTCCACTGTCTTTAGTCATTTTATAGATTATTCTGAATTATTTAGTGTTGTTACTGTTCTCCCGGATCTTTTTGAAAAGCTTTTGTCGTTGAGCCTTTTCTGAGTCGGCTCTATCTCCATAGTAGGCCTTTAGAGAAATACCTTTCTTTGAAGCCAAACTATAACCATAACCTGTAATATCATCCAATGCGGTAAATAAATCCAATATCCTCCTAGATTCACCATCAGTGAATGAGCCCATTTCAACACCAGCCAGTTCCCAGAATTGTGATAACCTATCTTGATCGTTAAGATACTCAATGTGTCGATCTTCAGTAGGCAAATTTGCGATTTTAGACTCTGGGATCTCTGAGAAACGTGAAGTATAATAATATTTATCTTTATGCTCGAAGCGGCATGGCTCCTTATCCAATTGTTCATAAGCCCTTCGCGCGGTTCTAATGAGCACTTTCAGATGGGCATCAATATGTTTTGCAAGTATTGGTAGTCGCTTTTCTTCTAATGCGTTCCACTCGGCAGCATTACTAACTCCTAATGACGTAAAATAAGGATGTCCGGGTGGTATTTTTAATTTGGGTGGTGCAAATATTAACGTGAGAAATTCTTCATCCGACAAGCCTGCTGGTATCATATGTAGAATCCGCATGGTCTTAATATTATTCATGACACAATCCCGGTCATTCTTTAACGTCTCCTTTAAGATTTCTTTCCCGGTAATCCTTTTAAGCTCTAATTGACTCATCACAACACACAACCAGAAAATGTCTTGTGACGTAATAAGATATTCAGGATCTTCGTCGGCCCAAGTTTGCAGGATTAAGACGAACTTCTCCTCCATTTTTTTTTGACAATCGGATTCAGGGTTAGATTCTCTTATGGTTGATTTCATTTTTTGAACCTCTTATAATGTCCATGTGAAAAAGATTACCAAAACGATTCTTGATAAGTAGGCTGATTGGTTGATTGGGTTAATTGCAACCCAAATCTTTTTGACTGTTATCTTCATTGAAAATCATATTGGGCTTACTGTGTAAAAGTGATGGTAATCACCGGTCTGCCCTTCTTGTAATCCCGTTTCCAGGCTTCGTTCTATAAGTTGGAGTTAACCCTCCCTTTTTAATAAAAAATAAAGGCGAGTCAGATTTTACTCTGCTCGCCTCCAGTGCTTGGTCAGCGACACTTATTTAATTGTTATTTCTCCACCTTTTATTATACCACTCATAGTCAAAACCAATTTCAACCATAAGAGAATCTAAGCGGATTCAGACATGCTTCCTAATTTGAAGCTACCACCTAACTATATGCGAATCTGTTCGTTATAATAGTTGTGAGCTAAAGGTAGGAGTCCGTACATGAAAAAGAATTTACGCAAAATATTACCAATATCCATTCTTGTAATGATAAGTGTGCTGGCTCTTTCCGCCTGCCAGTCAAAGACAACATCACCAATAATAACGACATCGACTACATCTAATTATGAAGCCGGAAATCAGCAACCGATTGATGTTTTATCTGTTCAAGGCCCATTGCCACCTATTAATCCCGGTGGCCCGAATGTTGAAATAACACTGAAGAATATATCTACAGAGCCTGTAGTTTCTCTGACGGCCGTTTTTACGAATTTGGGGCCTCGCAATATCGATATTAACTTTGAAGTTGGTCCAGTTAATCCTTTATCACCCGGTGCAAGTATTACCGATACCCAGACATTGATTGATGGGGGATTTAGCAACAATGTTTTATATCCTCTCACCATAGAAGGAACTCTGCAAAGTGGCGCAACATTTTCTTACATAGAAGAGATTGAGATTGTAGAAACACCAAATTAAAAACACCCTTAACACTTGTCAATTCACTTAAGGGTTTTAGCGATAAATGTAGATATCGAACTTAGAGCCGACAGTACCGCAAGTATAAAAACAGGAACACCTATCCAGTTTTCAATGTTTGTTATATTAAGAAGGATGGGGAAAAATTTGAAATTATCTTCTATAATAGGAAATGTTATTGCGGAAAGAACTACAACTAGTAAAATAGCTAATGAAGTTATAAATATTATCAACGATATTTTAAAGGCAATATTCACAGCCACATTATACGAATTTCAAAAAGCCAAATCAACAAAAAGAGAACCTAACACAAAATTAGGTGATATTGATAAATCATGTTGAGAGGAATATAATCAATTTCAATCATAGAATCGAACTTATCTGCCTAAATCGGCTATTGGAGTGTAAGAAAATGAAGAAAACAATAAGGTTGGTTGTGCTTTCACTAGCACTGGTTGGACTAATCCTTTCCACCAGTTGTTCTCCATCGAAAACTCCCACCATCACTACAAATTCATTACCGGAAGGAACTGAAGCTGTTGCCTACTCCCATACACTTGAAGTGCAGGGTGGTTCGCCTCCTTATATATGGTCTGTGTCTGGAGGAACATTACCAATAGGACTGCAGCTTAATCCTATAAGTGGTGTTATCTCAGGGACACCGATGATTGCGACAAATCCGGCGTTTGTAACTTTCATGGTAATCGATAACTCGAAAAAGATAGCTTCCAAACAAATATTGATGGCTGTTAACGTGAATACTGTCACTGCAACAACGCCCTTCAATAATGGTAACTCGGCCTCATCCAAATCTGTAAGTGGTCTGAGCTTATCTCTTTCTCTTGATTCGAAAACTTATCAATCGGGTCAGCAAGTCGGTATATATATTGATGAAAAGAATACTCTGTCAAAAACTAATACAATCACTACATCTGCAAAATGGCCCATAAGTGGATTAGGAGTAGGACCTTGTGGAGTACTCAACTACCCTTTTGGCATTGCAGTCTTTCAGGGAAACTATACCGCGGCGAACGTTTCAACGGCGACTCCACTTCAGATTTATGAACCTGGCATATATCACTGCCCCGATATTCTCGCTGATATTTCTTCTTATGTTTTTCAACCGCTAAGCGACACCGCTGCCGTATTTCAGATGTCCGAATCTACCGCTGGCTTTACCGCAGAAATGAATGCGGAATTTGAACCAGCGCCAACGGGTTATTGGGCGAGCAACAATGTAGGTGCGACTTTTACTAACTTTGAGCCAGGTGTTTATACCGTTATTGCCGGTGATGAGTGGGGTGCATTAGTAGTGGTTCATTTCACAGTTTCACAATAACAGACTCGGCATATTTATGGACACATCGTTGTCAACTTATTTAACTCGTGAGGTAATATGAAAAAACGATTGAAAATATGGCTATTATTGATTCTGTTTTTATCAACTGCATTCGGAGCGAGTTCTTGTACCCAGAACGTAACTTCAGGTACCAATCCAAAATATAAAACTTATTCCCTGAAACATTACGGGGTTTCCTTTTCCTTTGAATATCCGGTTGGCTACAAAACAATTCTCTCATATATTCAAGATAATCCAGATGCTTCTATCGGTGTCCATTTTAGCTGGCAAGGGACTGACCCGATTTTTGGCATCGATATCAACAGTCCTAACGCAGAGCAGGTAGACCCTACCACTGCTGCAAACACGGCGGGCTCGCATACCCCGGATGAAGAAATTGAAAGAACATCAGCCGCGATTGCTGGAACTACGGGCGAAATGGTTGCATATAATTCTGACGATTATCAGAATGCGCCTTCAATAAACCGTGGGGTATATTTTGACGTTAACGGAGTTCTCTGGAGTATTTCCATATATTCAAGCACTGCGAATGCCGATAAAGCTGAAAATGATTTCGAGCATATTATCAGCACCTTTAAGGTTAATTGATCTGTTCATTTCACGGTTACAAGTTAATAACATTCTTGTGAGTGAAAGGACGAACGCAAAATGAAAAATAAAATCCGAGTTATCCTTGGAACAGTATTATTCCTCAGCGTGCTGGCAGCAGGTTGCGGTAAAATTACTACTACTTCTACTGCCGGTACTATTGCAACGTTGCCAACTACAACAGGTGATTATTATTGGAACCCAAAACCTTTACTGTACGATATCACTAGCGGACCTAACCGCAACCTATGGTTTACTGATTATAATGAAAATCAGATCTGTAAAATTTCCTCCCAAACGGGAGTTATTACCGGATATGCTATTCCTACTACTGTTGCCGACCCAACTGCCATTACTGTTGGTCCTGATGGTAATCTGTGGTTCACTGAATTCGATGGAAACAAAATTGGTAAGATTGCACCCCAAACGGGAATCGTTACTGAGTACGATGTCCCTATTGCTAATGCTCAACCAACTGCCATTACTGCCGGACCTGATGGGAACTTGTGGTTCACTGAATTCGATGGAAACAAAATCGGCAAAATCTCCCCGAAAACAGGAATCATTACCGAGTATGATGCAAACCAAATCGGTATCTCTCTAACACCCGGTTTCAATACCGATACCAATTTGCCTACTTCAAACGCGTATCCTTTTTATAACATTACTGCTGGAACAGATGGCAATATATGGTTCGTTGAGGGAGGAGGGAACAGTATTGGAAAAATCTCCCCGAAGACTGGTGTCGTTACTCAGTACGATATTCCTACAGCCAATGCAGATCTTGGCGGAATAATTGCCGGTCCTGACGGCAATATATGGTTCACTGAATTCGATGGAAACAAAATTGGTAAAATTTCCCCCAAAACTGGAGTCATTACTGAGTATGATATTCCTACGGCCAACGCTCAACCAACTGCTATTACAACCGGTCCTGATGGTAACCTATGGTTCACTGAATTAGCGGGAAATAAAATTGGTAAGATTGCCCCCAAAACCGGTGATATAACTGAATACAACGTTCCTGTAGGCAACGCTTCGCCTCTCGCTATTACCATTGGTCCTGATAGTAATCTATGGTTCACTGAATTTGGTGGTATAGTTGGGGAGCCTGGGATCAATATCGATAAAATATCTCCGTCTACAGGTGAGTTTACAGAATACGCCATTGACAACTAAATGAAACAGTGATGAAATCGTTGACTTTATTGAATATAAAATTCAAAAGATATCGCATAGCTATACCTATGATTTGACAAAGGGTGCGCTGGTAGTAGTTCATTCTGGGTATTTCGGTGAAATCGGCCACTTGTTCGGTCTGAAAACGGCCGGCTGTCCGGGGAAATCGGCCACCCCCATTTAATGAGTGGCGTTGGACTAAGATATAAGTTTAGCTCAGTTTATTCTCTCTTTCAATTACCTCCTTCTTGTCGGTCTTCATAACCGGTCTTTTGGTACGCATGGAATCACCCCTCATATCGATTTTATAAGCGTTGTGCAGCAGCCGGTCGCAAATGGCATCGGCCATGGTGGGGTCGCCGATGTTGGGATGCCAGTCTTTTATGGGACACTGGCTGGCAATGATAGTGGCTCCGGCCTGGTAGCGGTCTTCTATCACCTCCAGTAAATCTCTCCGTTCAGTGTCGATTAGCGGCGTAAGCAGAAAGTCATCGATAATTAAAAGCTGCAGACGGCTTAGTCTGGCTAATGCTTTGAGGTGAGAGCCGTCCCCGTGCGATTGTTGTAGCGTTTCAAATAGCCGGGGCGCCCGCACATAAAGCACCGTATACCCGGTCCGGGCCGCGGCGTTGCCCAGGGCACAAGCGATAAATGATTTACCGACACCGGTGGGGCCGCTGATCAAGACATTGTGGTGGGCTGTGATCCATTGCGGATTGGCTAATTCCAGTATTACCTGCTGGCTAAGTCCCCGGGATACCCGGTAGTCAATATCCTCCAGCGAGGCTTCCTGGCGGAGTTTCGCTTTCTTGAGTAACCTTTGAAGCCTCAGATTATCGCGGTACATCTTTTCATCCTGCACTAATAATCCCACAAATTCTTCATGGGAAAGCTCGGCATGCTGTGTATTGGCAGATCTTTCTTCCAAGCCTTTCGCCATACCGTATAATTTCAGGGAGTGCAGGATAGACATTGTTTGTTGATTTAGCACTGGTCTATTCTCCTTTTATTGATAATATTCCGGTCCTCTGATGTTCTGATGCGGCAGCAGTCCCGGTAGCACGGGCTGTCGTTCATTATCCGGCTGCCGGTCTAGTCCGGATGCCAGTATTGTCTTCATCGATCGGTAGGAGCAGGTCCTAAACTTGAGCGCTCGTTTTGCTGCCGCTTCGACACGTACAGGGTCGTAATTACGTGTCAGATTGATGATTCCCAGACAGGTTTTATAGCCCTGCTCCGGATAAGGACGTGTACTCAGTATCTCTTCCACCAGCCGCGCGGTGGATTCTCCGGTTTTACTAGCCCACTGGATAAACCTGGCAGGGTTCCATTCAACGTAGAAACGATGTGACGGTGGCATGTGATCCGGTAATGTAGTGTAGCCGCCTTTAACCTGATTCCGGACATGAGCCGCCACTCGTACCCCCTTGTTGAAAACTTCTACCGTTGTCCCCGTCAGCCGGATGTCCAGT
>Ga0326727_10018546_pt1 | contig 14194 bp, 9 predicted proteins | sample MB2enrmetagenome_FD_207643 | JGI IMG/M metagenome (GOLD analysis project Ga0326727, IMG submission 207643) | Lab enriched peat soil microbial communities from McLean, Ithaca, NY, United States - MB29MY | ecosystem: Environmental > Terrestrial > Soil > Wetlands > Peat | place: USA: New York...
AAGAGTTGATGCTCGAACTGAAAACCCGGTTCACGATTGCGATCGTCACGCACAACCTGCACCAGGCCCTGCGCGTCGCCGACCTTACCGGGTTCTTGTACGTCGATACCACCCAGGGCGGCCGGACCGGCTATCTTGTAGAGTTCGGAGATTCCAAGCAGCTCTTCGAGGACCCGAAAGAGAAATATACCAAGGAGTACATCCGCGGCGAGTTCAGTTAGCGCGCAGATCCTGAGGTGGTTTGACCGATTCCGGTTCGTGAGGATATGAAATGCTTATCACCCCGCAGAAACTATTTCTCAATCTGTTTGCCGACAAGGAAACCACAAGCTTCCCCGCCGGGCAGTTTGTCTTCAAAAGTGGAGAACCTGGGCAGACCATGTACATCGTCATGGAAGGGGAGGTCGAAATCCTCGACGGATCGATCATCCTGGAGGTCGCCGGCCCGGGCTCCATGGTGGGCGAATTGGCGCTCATCGACGACGAGCCGCGCAGCGCGGCGGTTATGGCGAAGACCGACTGCAAGCTTGTCCCCGTCGATCGGAAGCGGTTTCAGTATATGACGCAAGAGACTCCCTTCTTTGCGCTCGCGGTGATGAAAGTCCTCGCTGACCGGCTGCGCAACAAGAACGTAAGAACTCGTTCCAGTTTGCAAATGGAAGCCTGATTGTCTGCTTATGGAATAGGGCGGCCCGCGCACCTTCTTTAGGCGCCGCAGGCGCTGCCTTCCCCGCCGACCCGGGTGCCTCCACTTGCCCACCCGGATCTTCCCTTCCCCCCCTCGCGCATCGCGATAGTTATGCTAGACTATTAAAAGATGCGAGAAGCCTTTCTGGAGAGAATTGATAAACGCCCCGTGGTGTGTGACGGGGCAATGGGGACGATGCTGTATTCCAAAGGCATTCCCCTGAGCCGCTGCTATGACGAGTTGAACGCGGCGATGCCGCAGCTTGTCAAAGAGGTCCACCTGGGGTACGTCAAGGCCGGAGCGGAGGTGATTGAGACCAACACCTTTGGGGCCAACAAATTTCGCCTGCAAAAATTTGGTCTGGGCGACAGGGTGCGCGAACTCAACCTGGCGGGCGCGCGCCTGGCACGGGAGGTGGCCGGCGATGACCTCTACGTGGCAGGCGCCGTGGGGCCGTTGGGGATTCGACTGGAGCCGCTGGGCCTCACCACCTTGGAGGAGGCGCGGGCGGCCTTTCGCGAACAGATTGCCGTGCTGGTGGAAGGCGGCGTGGACCTGATCATTATCGAAACGATGATGGATTTGAACGAGGCGCATCAGGCGCTGCTGGCCGCCCGGGACGCCGGCCAACTTCCCGTCGTCGTGCAGATGACCGTGCAGGCGGATGGCAGCACCCCCACCGGAACCCTGGCGGAAGACTTTGCGCGGGCGCTCGACGACTGGGGCGCGGACCTGATTGGCGTCAATTGCAGCGTGGGCCCCGCCGCCGTGCAGGAAACCCTGGAGCGCATCGCGGCGGTGACCGAAAAAAGGCTTTCCGCCCAGCCCAACGCGGGAATGCCCCGAACGGTGGAGGGCCGCAACCTCTATCTCTGCTCTCCCGAATACATGGCCAGCTACGCGCGGCGATTCATCCAGACGGGCGCGCGCCTGGTGGGCGGATGCTGCGGCACCACTCCCGAGCACATCAAAGCCATCAAAACCGCGGTGCGCTCCCTGAGCACCCAGCGGGCGCGCGCGCACGTGGAAGTAGTCGGGCGGTCCGCCCACACCCTGCCACCCGTCCCCGTGGCCGGCCGCTCGCGCCTGGCGGAAAAGCTGACACGGCAGGAGTTTCCGGTTCTGGTGGAAGTGGTCCCTCCCAAGGGGTGCGACGCCACCAAGGAAGTTGAGGGATCCGAGTACCTGCTGGAGCATGGCATTGACGCGGTAAATATTCCCGATGGGTCGGGCGCCACGGCCCGCATGAGCGCCCTCACTCTGGCCGCACTGCTCCAGCAACGCGCCGGCATCGAAGTGCTGCTCCACTACAGCTCGCGCGACCGCAGCGTGCTGACCATCCAATCCGACCTGCTGGGGGCGCATGCCCTGGGGGTGCGCAACATTCTGGCACTGACGCGCGACACCCCTCAATACTCGAGCGGGCTGGAAAGCGACGCGTCGGAAGTGGACGCCATCGGCTTGGTGAATCTGCTGAGCAATTTGAACCGCGGCCTGGATGTGGGGGCCAACCCGCTGGGCGCCCAAACCGCCTACCTGGTGGGGGCGAGCATCAATCCCTACGCGCTGAACATGGAGGAGGAGCTTCGCCGCCTGCATTCCAAAGTGGAGGCGGGCGCCGATTTTGCCGTAACCCAGCCGGTTTTTCAGGTGGAACAACTGGCCAGGTTCCTGGAGCGCGCGCGCAGCATCGCCCGGCACCTGCCCATCATCGCGGGCATCTGCCCGCTCACCAGTTTTCGCAATGCCGAGTTCATGAACAACGAAGTGCCGGGAATCTCCGTTCCGCCGCCGGTGATGGAGCGGATGCGCGCGGCCGATTCCGGCGAGCGCGCCCGGCAGGAGGGACTGAAGATCGCGCAGGAAACCCTGCTGGAAATCCGTTCCCTGGTGCAGGGGGTGCAAATCGCTGCGCCCTTCGGCCGTTACGCACTGGCGGTGGAGGTGGCGCAGGCGCTGGGGATCAGCAGGACCGCCCCCACTACCCCTCATCCATGATACAATTAAAAATCCGCCCAAATCCTGAAGAGGTTGTGCGGCAGGCTCGGGGAGAGCCTTTCCCCGGGCGCTAGTGGCATTAGAAAATAACGACGATGGATGTAAGAAAGGACACTGCCATGTCCCAGTCTGCGAAGAGTGGCCAGCCGGAGCCCTTTGAGAAAAACCTGGCGCGCCTCGATGCCATCGTGCAGGAACTGGAAGATACGGACCTCTCGCTCGACAAAGCCCTGGTGCTGTACGAGGAAGGCATGAAGCTCTCCGAGTGTTGCCACAAGCAGTTGGAAGAGGCCGAGGGGAAGGTGGAGATTATCACCAGGAAGGCCGGAGGGAAAATGGTGACAGAGCCTTTTGCCATCGAAGGAAAAGAAGAAATTATGAATAGTGAATAGCAAATGGTGAATGATAAGGCCGAGGGCGGTTTCACCGTTCACTATTTACTATTTTCGACGAACTGCAAATACTGTGACCGTTCTTTCAACTGACACAATTCGCCGGCACCTTGAACAGAACCGCACTTTGGTGGACGCGGAACTCGATCGCATCCTTCCGCCCGCCGAGGATTATCCCCCGAGCATTCACAAGGCCATGCGCTATTCGGTGTTTGCGGGGGGAAAGCGGCTTCGGCCCACTTTGTGCCTGGAGGCAGGGCGGCTGTTCGGCGGCAACGAAAGGACCCTGCTGCGGGTGGGAAGCGCACTCGAATTAATTCACACCTACTCGCTGATCCACGACGATTTGCCGGCTCTGGACAACGATGACCTGCGGCGCGGCAAGCCCACATCCCACGTGGTCTTCGGCGAGGCCGCGGCGATTTTGGCCGGCGACGCTCTGCTGACCCTGGCCTTTGAAGCCATCGCCGGTTCCAGCGACGGGGCGCCGCAACGCACCCTGCAAGTCATTCAGGAACTCGCCCATGCCATCGGGACGGTAAAAGGCATGGTGGGAGGCCAGGTGGCGGACCTGGAGTCAAGCGACAGCACGGGCGACGCCGCGCGGCTGGAATACATCCATTCCGCCAAGACCGGCGCTTTCATACGGGCAGCTTTGCGCTCCGGCGCCATCTTGACCTCGGCGACCCCCGATGATCTGGCTCGCGTCACTTGGTACGGAGAAAAGATCGGCCTGGCTTTTCAAATTGCCGACGATCTGCTCGATGTGCTGGGGTCCCAGGCCGAATTGGGGAAAACCATCGGCAAAGACCAGCAGCAGCACAAGGCCACTTATCCAGCGATTCATGGCATCGAAGCCTCCCAGCGAATTGCCGCGCGCCTGGTTGAGGAAGCCTGCGCGGCCATTGAACCCTACGGGGCGCGCGCCGAAGTTTTGCAGGGCATTGCGCACTACATCGTGGGAAGGAAGCAGTAGTCAGAGGTGCACATGGAATATCGTTATCTGAACCACATCGATTCCCCGGCCGATTTGAAGAAGGTCCCTCGCGAGGATCTTCCCATCGTCGCCGCGGAGTTGCGCGATTACATGGTCTCCGTGATCGCGAAGATCGGCGGCCATCTGGCCTCCAGCCTGGGCGCGGTGGAATTGACCATCGCGCTTCATTACCTGTTTGACACCCCCAAGGACAAGATCGTGTGGGATGTCGGCCACCAGGCTTATGGCCATAAAATTCTGACCGGCCGCCGCGACCGCTTTCCCACCATTCGCCAGTACGGGGGAATCTCCGGCTTTCCGGTTCGCGATGAAAGCCCCTACGACACCTTTAACGTCGCTCACGCCGGAACCGCGATTTCCGGGGCCCTGGGCATGGCGGTGGCGCGGGATCTGAAAGGCGAGGACTTTCATGTGGTGGCCGTGGTGGGAGACGCCGGGCTGACCACGGGCCTGACGCTGGAAGGCATCAACAATCTCGGCACCCTGAAGAAAAAAGTGCTGGTGATCCTGAACGACAACAAGATGTCGATTTCCCCCAATGTCGGCGCGCTGGCCGGGTACCTGAACCGCATCGTGCACGGTCAAGCATACAACCGCTTGCGGGAAGAAGTGGAGAAGATGATTCGCTCCGTCCCCCGCCTGGGACCGCGGCTGCTTAAGATCTCGCAGGATCTGGTGGAAACTGCCAAGAGTATGTTGATCCCGGGGCTGGTGTTCGAGGAATTGGGGTTTGAATACGTGGGGCCCATCAACGGTAACAATCTGGGAGAAGTGATGGAGACGCTGGCCAAGGCCAAAGAGCGCCCCGGACCGGTGATGGTCCACATCGTGACCCAGAAGGGCAAGGGCTACTCCGTTGCCGAGCAGGCTCCCGTGAAGTATCACGGTGTGACCCCCTTTGATTTCTCCACCGGGGCTTTCCACAAGGGACCGGCCGCCGCGCCCAGCTACACTGCGGTGTTCGGCAAGGCCATCTGCGAAATCGCGGAGAAGGATCCGCGCGTGGTGGCCATCACCGCGGCCATGGGAGAAGGCACCGGCCTCGACGAATTCTCCAAACGCTTCCCCGAGCGCTTTTACGATGTGGGAATCGCCGAGCAGCACGCCGTGACCTTCGCCACCGGCCTGGCTTGCGAAGGCATGCGGCCGGTGGTGGCGATTTATTCCACCTTCCTGCAACGTGCCTTCGACGAGGTGATGCACGACACCTGCCTGATGCACGTCCCGGTGACCTTTGCGCTCGACCGCGGCGGATTGGTGGGCGCCGACGGCCCCACCCACCACGGGCTCTACGACCTGGTATATCTCACCGCCCTCCCGGGCATCGTGGTGATGGCCCCCAAGGATGAGAACGAACTGCGCCACATGCTCTACACCTCGATTAACCTCAAGGGTCCTGCCGCCCTGCGCTTCCCGCGTGGCAACGGAATCGGCGTTCCCCTGGACTCGGACTTGAAGTCCATGGAGATCGGCAAAGGCGAAATCCTGCGCGAGGGCTCCGACATCGGCATCCTGGCGCTCGGCTCCATGGTCTACCCCTGCCTGGAAGCGGCGGCAAGGTTGGAAGCCCTGGGTATTCACGCCACCGTCATCAACGCGCGGTTCGCGAAACCCCTGGATGAAGATTTGATCTGCTGCCTGGCGGCGGAAAAGCAATTCCTGGTGACGGCCGAGGAGGCCACCGAAGCGGGAGGATTCGGCGCGGCGATCGCCACGCTGCTGCAAGACAAGAAGATTCCCGCCAGCATTCTGCGCATCGCGGTTCCCGACCGCATCATTCCCCATGGCGCGCCCGCCCTGCTGCACGCCAAGTACGGCCTGGATGTCGACGGGATTTTCGAGAAGATCAAGAACTTCGCCCACGAATTTCCGGCGCGCCCGGAATTGCGCTACCGCTCGCTGCTGCGGTCTTAGAATTTTGGATTTTAGATTTTGGATTTTGGATTGACGCGCAGGGCCGAACGGCGTTCGGACCGGAGCCAGCGCCGCTGGCCCCTACCACCAGGTCCAAGCCACCCTTCCTTCTTTCCTACCTTCTATTCCCCGCCACCGGCTCACCATTCAAGGCGAGGGATTGCCTCCGGCCGGAAAGTCCTTGCATCCATCTTTGGAACCCGTCGAGGTAGGTGTAGTAGACGGGAGTGATGTAGAGGGTAATGAGTTGGGAAAACACCAGTCCGCCCACGACGCACAGGCCCAGGGGGCGGCGCGCTTCCGCCCCGGCGCCGAAGCCCACGGCAATGGGCAGGGTTCCCATCAATGCCGCCATGGTGGTCATCATGATGGGCCGGAAGCGCACCAAGGCGCCGTAATAAATGGCCTCCTCGGTCGACTTACCGGCGTTCCGTTCCGCATCCAGGGCGAAGTCAATCATCATGATAGCGTTCTTCTTCACGATCCCCACCAGCATGATAATGCCGACGAATCCGTAAAGGTTGAGTTCGTAGCCAAAGTACATCAGCGTCAGCAGCGCCCCCAGGGCCGCGGACGGCAGGCCGGAGAGAATCGTGAGCGGGTGGATGAAACTTTCATACAGAATCCCCAGCACGATGTAAATGACCAGGATGGTGATGATCAGCAGAACGGTGAGTCCGACCAGGGAGGATTCAAACTCCTGCGCGCTACCCTGGAAGTTGGCGGAGAGGTCGGAGGGCAGGGTTTGCCGGGCGATCTGCTCGACGCGGCTGACGGCGTCGCCGAGCGCGGTGCCGGGAGTCAAATTGAAAGAGATGGTGACCGATGGCAACTGCCCGGAGTGATTCACCGCCAGAGGGCCGAGTGACTGGCTGATCTTGGAAACGGAACTGAGCGGCACGAGTTGGCCGTTGCTGGAGCGGAGGTAGAGCAGGGAGAGCGCCTGCGGGTCCATCTGGTATTTGGGAAGAAGCTCGGCCAGCACATAATACTCATTGTTGGGAGTAAGAATGGTGGAAATCTGGCGCGAGCTGTAAGCCGTATCCAGAGCATTTTCCACCTGGAAGGCGCTGACTCCCAGGGCGTTGGCCTTGTCGCGGTCGATCTGCACATCCACTTGCGGATTACTGACCTGGAGGTCGGTGTTCACATCCTGAAGCGCCGGAAGCGTGCTCAGGGTGTCGCTGAGTTTCTGGGCTTCGCGGTAAAGTTCCTTCGTGTCCGGCCCCTGAAGGGTGAACTGGTACAGGCCCTTGGTGGTGTAGCCGCCGATTTGAATGGGGGGCGGGTTCTGCATGAAGGCCATAATGCCGGGAATCCCAAAAAGCTGGGGCCGAATCTCCTGCAAAACCCCGTCCGTATCGAGGTAGCGATATCTGGGATCGTGCGGGTAGGGAATGTGCAGCCGGTCCTTGAACCATTCAATCATCTGGGTGGGGCCGCTGGGGCGGGGCTTCAGGTTGAGGAAAAAGAAGCCGGAATTTCCCCCACCGCCCGGCCCGCCCGCGCCCGCGAAGGACATCACGTTATCCACGTTGGGGTCCGCCACCACGACGTGGGTTAGGGCCTCCTGGTGCTTTTTCATGGAATCAAACGAAATGCCCTGCTGCGCCATGGTGACGCCGAAAATGAATCCACTGTCTTCGCTGGGAAGAAACCCTTTGGGAATGCGGATGAACAGCCAGATGGTGACGGCCAGGATGGCCAGCGAGAAGAGGAGAGTGGCGAACCGGTGCCGCAGGACCTTCTGCAAGCTCCAATCGTAGGCTTTCAGCGTACCCGCAAAACCGCGCTCAAAAAACATGAACAGAAAGCCATGGTCCTCCGGATCGGCATGGCGCAGGAAGCGGCTGCACAGCATGGGCGTCAGGGTGAGCGAGACCACGCCCGAGACCAGGACCGCCGACATGATGGTGACGGAGAATTCATGCAGCAGGCGGCCCAGAATGCCCCCCATGAACAACACGGGAATGAAGACCGCGGCGAGCGAAAGGGTCATGGAAAGGATGGTGAAGCTGATTTCCTTCGACCCATTGAGCGCCGCTTCCATTACGCCCTCCCCCATTTCCAGGTGGCGTACGATGTTTTCCAGCATCACAATGGCATCGTCCACGACAAAGCCCACGGCCAGCACCAGCGCCAGCAGCGAGAGGTTATCCACCGTGTACCCCAGCAGGTACATCACTGAGAAGGTACCGACAATCGACATGGGGAGCGCCAGGCTGGGGATGATGGTGGCCGAGACGTTGCGCAGGAAAAGGAAGATCACCAGCACCACCAGCGCCAGGGTCAGGTAGAGGGTGAACTTGACATCGTCCACGGAGTCGCGAATGGAAATCGAGGCGTCGTAAAGCGTGTCGAGGTGGATGGACTGGGGAATCTCCTTGCGAAAGGTGGGCAACAGGCGCTGGATGTTGTCCACCACCTGAATGGTGTTGGTGCCGGGCTGGCGCTGGATTGCCAATACCATGGAGTTGACATTGTTGTACCAGTTAACCACTTTATCATTCTGCACGCTATCCAGCACCTGACCCAGGGCTTCCAGACGCACCGGCGCGCCGTTGCGATAGGCAACGATGATTGGCCGGTAAGCGGCGGCGTTGCGCAGTTGGCCGTTCGCCTGCACGATGAACGACTGGTGCGTGCCGAAAAGGGTTCCGGTGGGAAGGTTGACGTTGGCATTCTTGATGGCGTCCGTCACCTCATCAAGGCCAATGCCGCGCGAGGCCAGCGCCTGCGGATCAAGCTGCACGCGCACGGCGTATTTCTGCTCGCCATACAAGGCCACCTGCGCCACACCGCTGATCGTGGAAATGCGCTGCGACATGTAAGTTTCCGCGTAGTCTTCCACGGTGGAGGGGGCAAGCGTGTCAGAGTAGACGGCCATGTAAAAGATCGGTTCATCGGCCGGGTTCACCTTCTGGTAGGCGGGCGGGGTGGGCATGTCGGACGGAAGCTGGGCCTGGGCCCGCGCGATGGCCGCCTGCACGTCCTGGGCGGCGGCGTCAATATTGCGGCTCAGATTAAACTGGATGGTGATCTGCGTACCGCCCTGGGTGCTCATGGAAGTCATGGAGTCCAGGCCGGCAATGGTGGAGAACTCGCGCTCCAGTGGGGTGGCGACGGCCGCGGCCATGGTCTCCGGGCTCGCCCCGGGCAGGTTGGCGCTCACCTGGAGGGTGGGTTGGTCCACGTTGGGCAGTTCGCTGACCGGCAATGCCCGGTAGGCAATGATGCCAAACAGCAGAAGGGCCAGCATGGCCAGCGTGGTCATGATGGGCCGGCGAATAAAGATTTCGGCCAGATTCATAAGAAGAGTGGTTAGTGGCTAGTTGTTGGTTGAAAGCAGGTGGTGGGCAGCGGCCGGTAAATAGTTGTGGGTTGCTTGCTACTAACCACTAGCCACCATCCACTAGCCACTGCCTTTCTTGATTTCCACCATCGATCCCGGAGCCAGAATCAATTGTCCATCCGTCACCACGGTCTCGCCGGGGGCTACGCCCTTTTCAATGACCGTCTCATCCCCCACGGTTTCCCCCACCACCACCGGGCGGAGGTCAGCTTTAAAATCGGCTTTCACCACGAACAGGTATTTGCCCACGGGGCCCGTCTGCACCGCCTGCGAGGGCACGACGGTGGCGTTGGGGTGAACGGTAAGCCGCATGACGACATTAACGAACTGCCCCGGCCAAAGCCGGCTGTCGGGGTTCTGAAAGGTGGCGCGCATCTTGATGGTGCCGGTGGCAGTGTCCACGGCATTATCAATAAAGATGAGCCGGCCCATGGAAGGTGGCCGCGGGTCACTCGGAATCTGCGCCTCCACCGCCAGCGGGCCGCGCGCCTGATATTCTTTCACCTCGTCAAGGTATTGCTCCGGCACCGCGAAAGTCACGTAGATGGGTTGAACCTGGTTGATAACCACCAGAACCGTATCATTCACCTTGGCGATATTACCGGGATAAATCTGGTAGCTCCCCGTGCGGCCGTCGAGAGGAGAATAGATGGCGCAGTAGCTGAGGTTTATTTTGGCGTTTTCGATGGCGGCCTGGTCAGCGCGCACCGTGGCTTCGTCGGCCTGGGCGGTGGTTCGGATGGTATCGTACTGATCGCTCGAGATGATGCCCGCCTGAAAGAGCTTGGCATTGCGCCCCGCCTGGGCGCGGGCGTTGGCCAGTTGCGCCTGGTCGCGCGCCAGGTTCGCCTCAAGCTGGTCGAGTGCCGCCTGGAAAGGGCGGCGATCCAGCGTGAAGAGCAGGTCGCCCTTCCTGACGTTCTGGCCCTGGGTAAAATAGGCGCGCTCGATTTCACCGGCGATCTGTGTCCGCACGGAAACATTGGAGTAGGCTTCCACGTTGCCGATAACTTCCACCTGTACGGGGACGGTTTTTGCCACCGCTTTCGCCACCGTAACCGGAACCCGAACCTCCATCGGCATGCCGGGCGCCTGCACGGCCTTGGAGGCGCAACCCGCCAGCATCAGCAGGTTAGCCACCAGCGCGCCCAAGCACCACGCCTGGGCACAAAGGGGACGGGCCGTGCGGCATCGCGCCGTGATGATGGCAACAAATTCCATGTCCTCACTTCTCCGGGCGGCGTTGCGCCTCTGGATTGCTGGTGATTTCCTGAGGTTACCTGGTCGCAGTTCCCTCACGAGGAATGAAAAGATAACTTTACTTCCAAGTCATAGCCGCGTCAATGCGATGGTTGCAAAGGTCAAAGGACATATAGACACATTGCCCGAGAGGCTGGCCAACAACAAGGCAAAAACTCAAAGTCAAAGCGGTAGGTGAATAGAACTAATATAAAACCGTATCAATTGGCCTCGTGCCAGCGCAGACCTCAGCCTTAACCCACCCCCATTCAGAATGTCCCCCTCCGCAACTTTGCATTTTGCACTTTGCATTTTGACTTGTTCTTCATCATTCGCATGTCAGCGGGTTCGCCCCGGGTGATTCCTAAGCCGCCTCATGGAGGGTGACAAACACCGGATAGTCCTTGACGAGCATGTCCTTCAGAACCGTGTCTGCCCCCTTCTTTTCCATTTCCAGTTCCTGCTGCGAGCCGTTCATGATGTCTGTCACGGTGGCTCGCCGCGCCTGCAACCCCGGGAAGACAATATCGGTCTTTGCTTCCCCAACGCCGTCCTTCGACGGTCCATCGATCCACACGCTGACCATCCGTTCCTTGTCTCCCCGGCGAAAAGTGAAATACAGCAGCCCCACGCCATTACTGAAATTCACTGCAAAATCCGAGGAATGGAAGTCATCCATGAGGGTGGCAACGTTCCGCCACATGTAGTAGGTCATGGTGGGCCGGCAGGGGTTCAGCGTGGGGGTGCCCCAGGTGGCCTGGCAGAGCGCCTGCGGATGGACGCGGCCGGTGAAGTGCGGGTGGCAGGGACCCGCCTCCATGCCAAGTCCACTGTGTCCTACCAGACTTCGCACCAGATACTTCGCCATCTGGATTTCCGACGTCAGCATGGGGTATGACTTTTCCCCAGGAGGATACATGGAGCCGGCATAAATCTCCGTGGCAAAGAAATGACCCTGGAAGCCCAGATCGCGGCACTTCTTCTGAAACCTTCGAACCGATGCGAAATAGGCGGCGTCGGGCTCGTCGTTGGGGTGCCACGCGATGGCGTCAATCCGCGCGGCCAACCCCGGCTTGATCGGATTGGGCCCCCCGGTGATATATTTCCAACCGTTGGGCACGGTGCCCTCGGGTCCGTTGAAATTATCCTTGGCCAGAATCCTGGCGGGCGCGTCCTCCACCTGGAAGTTATCAAAAAGCACCGGGTCCGCTCCCCTCCGGTTTATCAGAGCCACTGCCCCGGCGCCGGTGAGGTGCTCAACGTTGCAGCCGGTGGAAACGCTGCCGCCGCTTCCCGACACCGTGAAGGCGGCGAATGATCCGTGAACCTTGGCGAGCAATTTCAAGTTGGACCCCAAATTCTGAAATTTCTTCACCGCCAGCGGTTGGCCCCAGTGTCGATCGGACTCGTAGAACATTATCGTCTGGTCAGACATTGAGCACAGGGCGGCGAGATACTTTCTGTGTTCCTGGTAGCGTAGAAGAACGCCGAAAATCCCCTCCCCTTCCGCGCCTACGCTCACGGTCACGTCTTCGGCCTGGATATCCTCGCGCACCGCGATGGTTCCCTGCTGGAATTCGCCCCCGTCCAGGATCAGCTTGCCTCCCCTGATCCCGTATTGCCTCTCGCGTCCCAAACAATCCAGGATGGAGTTCCGGTCAAATCCCGCCGGGCTTCCCAGCATCACCCTGGCTTCAGGCCACACCTGCCTGACGATCTCGAGGGCGGGCTCAAAAAAGGTGGGCACAAAGTGGTCCGCCTCAAACCAGCCGTTCCATTCATTCCCCAGCTCAAAATAAGCCACCCGGCCTTTGAGCTGCCGCACCATGTACTCGATATAGCGCAGATAACCCTGATGCATCTCGGGATTGGCATCTGCGGCGGGTAAGGGGTCGTTGTAATTGTCATTCATCTCGCGAAAGCGAGCCTCCCGCCAGTTCGTCTTGCGCGGCGGGTTTTCGTAAATATAATTGCCCTTGAAATCCAGGTTCACGATCACCTGCACGCCGTGCCGCACGCAGTCGGTAACCGAATAATCCCCGCGCCGGTCGATTTCCAGCCTGCCCTTCTCGTGTTCCGTGTAATGCCACATGAAGGAACCGTTATCTCCCCCGATCCGCAGCCACTTGTTCCCCAGGTCGAAGTTCAGCGGCGCCCACAAGGCATCCTGCGTAAATCGGTCGTTCATTTCCAGGTAGCACACGGATGATACCGTCACGCTCGCGCCCCGCGAGACCAGGGCCAAATTGTTACCCTGGGGGTCCCGCACCTCCACCGAACCAATCGAGAAGACATATCCATCGTAGATCGGAGCAGCCTTGCGAAAGTTCCGGCCAATGATCCAAATCTGTTTCGCCAGGTGGGGCTTGAATTGGATCTCCACTCTCGGCTGGTCGGGCGCCTCCTCGCTCGAATAGATCGTCTCCCAGTGCCAGCCGTCGCGACTGGTTTTAACGTCCAGCCCTTTGGGAAGCGACTTGCCATAGGCTGGGGAGGGGAAACTTTCGGCACACACCAGGGCTATCGAGGCTACCTCGCTTTCCATCGGCAGGTCGATGCGAATCCATTCCGGACGCCCATCCGGCACCAGCAATCCCCAGCTTGACCACACGGTGTCCGGATCGCCGTCAATCAGGTGAATGGGCAACAGGGGCTGGCTGTCGTTGTACGCTGTGCGGCAGCTCATCTCACTCTCCGCCCCGCACAGGTTGTATTTGATCTCCCATGACTTCTTCAGCTTGATCTTCTCCGGCGGATGCTGATTGCCCTCCTGCATCACCAGGCCCGGCATCAGATCGGGACTCGCGCCATAGATGTAACAGAGGTTACTGAACGACCAGACCGGGGCGCCGTTCGCCATCGCCTCCAGCGTTGCGTACTCTTCCACGCCCGGGTGACTTTGAATCTGATAGGGTGGAAATCCGTCCTTGCTGACCGTCAGTTCCGGTCCGCCTTGCTCATTACCGCGTATCCTGGCAGAAGCCCCCGGCAACGGCCCCGCCATTGTCGCGAGCGTGGCAGCGCCCGACCGTCGCAGAAAATCTCGTCGACTCGCGGATTTATCCTTGGACATGGGAATCCCCCTATTGGAGTGAGATCAATATCGATCCTGAATGGTCAATAAAAGCAAACCAAAAGGCAAAGGGCAAGTGGCAAAAGGCAAACGGGCGCGAAGGGGCCGAGGGTAAGTATTTTCAGGGCGTCCCTGCTATGAATTCTCAACAGGGGCCGGGGGCTTGGCCTTTCCTTTGGCCGTAGCCACTGCTTTGGACAGCATCGCCCGCAACTGGTTCGATTCATCGATGAGCGGGGCCATTTTTTTTTGAGGAATCTTGCCGGAACGCACCAAGAGTTGAAGCCAATAGCCTGACTCTCGTAACTCCTTGAGTGCTATTTGCAGTTTATGGGTGAAATCTTCTTTAGATTCCGCCCCCTGTGCTTCTTCATAGTTGGCGCCAGCGGACATGGCACTACGAAGTAATTGATCAGCGATGCGTCTTCCCACCAGAGTACTCGGCAGGGCATCCACCAGCTTGATCACGCGCGCGCTGTAATCGAGCAATCGTTCCCCAATCTTCATTTGTTCCGCCATTCATTCTCCATCACTATGTTCC
>Ga0326727_10018549_pt1 | contig 14190 bp, 13 predicted proteins | sample MB2enrmetagenome_FD_207643 | JGI IMG/M metagenome (GOLD analysis project Ga0326727, IMG submission 207643) | Lab enriched peat soil microbial communities from McLean, Ithaca, NY, United States - MB29MY | ecosystem: Environmental > Terrestrial > Soil > Wetlands > Peat | place: USA: New York...
AAAATATGATCTATCACATCTGAGGAAAGACGAGGTTGGTAGGGCGAGGGTTTGCGGGGCGTCCATCCCCCGCAACATGGGACAAAACAATTCACCCGGCGTTGATATGCCGCGACCAGTAGCCTGACAGACCATGTTTCAGTTGCTCAGGCTCACCGGTCCCCCTAAACGGTGTGCGTTGGATCTCCTTGATGAGTTTATTAACGCGATCGAGGATCTTTGGGTCAGTGCGCCGCCAGTAGAGATAATCCTCCCAGGCATGTTCGGAAAAGATGCGCTTCACTCGATCAGTTCTCGCTCAGCGCCGCCACCGGACTCGAGTTCGGCTATGAAACAGGGGTCAGCCCTTGAAAAAGGAATATTCCGCCTTTAGCCCCTTAGTCCGCTCACGAAAATATTTGCCCGATCCCAATCGTTTCGAATCGTAATTTTCCTTTTTCAAGGGCTGACCCTTCGTTTTTTTCTACATCATTGGAAAATGTCTCTCGTCCAACTCGTCAATTCTATTTGGTAGATCCAATAGTATTTCGTGAAGTCTCCAACCAAGCGTGTGTATACAGAATTTAGCCCACTCTACCCAAATTACCAAAGCTGTTCTAATAATTGTTGCAATGTCATTCAACACAACGTCGGAGGCATAATGCGCTCTGCTGTAAGAAAGTTGCCTTCTCAAAGACCACGCTGAGCCGTGAATGTACGAACTCATTTGTTTGTATACAAGGTCATAAAGCCTTTGATATTCAGGCCCACATTCAGCGGCCTGATTCGCAACATTTTTATTGCACCAATTAGTAAATGGCCTTCTTCTATTGTTCTTGTCCATGAAAGAATACTTTTCTCGTGCGATTTCATATTTTTGCTTGATCGCCTCAAAAATATTTTCGACTCTCTCAACGTGGGTAGCTTTTGCTTTGTTTCTCTCCCATTCAAGAAGTGACGATGTTACTCTATAAGCTTCTATGTCAGAATACCCCCAGAAAAGATCGGACCGTTCACCTGGATGAAGTGATACGTATTTCATTGTTATGAGGCTCTCACAAAAGAGGCGTACATGTGACGAGGCTTGATGTATTAGCTCGCAACGGAGGAGAAAGTATATCGTATTTAATGAAGATAGGTCTTTGTTGATGGTAAGAAGCAGAAATTTCTTGAATTGTGTGTCAGCGAGGAAATCTTTGTCTTGATATATTGACTCCAACTGGGTCGCAACCAGAATATCTCCTAAAAGATCGAGCCACTCCCAAACCTTTTCTGGGAGATCAATCCGTCTTATGGTTTCTGAAACATCTATTCTAGGCATATTTCCCTTGACTCCGCGTGCACATGTGGGCCACCTATCCGGGGAAAACCGTTATAATGTCGCAACCCCAAGTTGGCGGATCACACTCTCCTGGACTTCATCTTTATAAGGGTAAGTGGAAATCTCCAACGAAGGTTTGAGCCCGTTTTCATACATTTGCCACACCTGTTGGTAGAAATGCCAAATTGCTGTCAGTGCGTTTTCCATTTCTTCGAGGTTCGTATTGACAAGCAAGCCATTGATTGCCGTTGTATCCGTATGAACTGCGTGCGCAAAGATCTTGCCTGCCGCAGCAGTGTAAATCCCCCTCATCCGCCTTGAACTCGGACGAACCAACTTCGCAAGCTCATCAAAGTCAGCACTACTTGGTTCATATACATCCGCCATATACGCATCAAGCCAATGAGGGCGGTTGCTCAGGCCCGCAAGCTTTCGCTGCTCAAGAGCTGCTGGCTGGAACTCGTCAATCTTTTCTTTCATCATTTTCAGAGCTTGTTGAAAATTAAACGTATCGGATCTCGTTTCGAATAACCGCCTGATTCCTATAAACAACTTGGTTAGAAGTGAGCTCTCAAATAAAATCCAGAAATATACGTTTTCATTGATTTTGTTGACGCACTCTTGACTTGTATGGAAATCCATGAATTGTTGGAGAGCGTATAAGGCTCTGATTGTGGCTTCCGCTTCCCCTCTTAAAGTATTGAGAATTGTGCGCATACTGCTTCTCCTGACATCATGAAAAAGATCGAATGTCTCAGGCGCAGCTCGAAGCCTCAAAAGCTTCTTTTATCACTTCTGTTAAGATCTGTTTGTTCTTCTCTAATTCTCCAGGCTGAAGCCGTATACGGTATCGTCCCCAACGACTGTCATAGTCCATTACGTCCAATCCGGCGTTTTCAAGCTTTTCTTGAATCGAAGAAGAACTCTTTAGGCGGGGTTCAAATCTCAAAAAACCCTTCTTGGGACGGAAGATTATGAAGTTGCTAGGCTGACCGTTCTTTGCGAGGCCGATATAGAATTTATTGTACTTGAGTTCGAGTGCTGAATCAAAAAGCTTGGCAATTTCTAACAATTCGTCGGCCATTGCGATAGTTTTTTTTGATCCACGATGCATCCAATATGCCCTGTCCGTAACCTCCTGCGCCTCTTCATCTTCCTCCACCAAACCGAAGGATATCTGATCTAATACTGTTGTAAAAGCCAGTCCAACCTGATTATTCAGCTTTAAAGCACTCATCTGAATGGCCACTAAGGGAATCATTCCGTTAAATAGACCGATCACGTTCAAAAATCTGCTCGTAATATCTTCAGCCACTATTACTGCCGTATGGTCGTATTGAGGATAGCGTTTTCTCTCAATATCCCAATACTCTATTGTGCGAATGATATGACTCTCGTCCGTAGCTCCTAATTGAATTTCAACTTCAAATCTGCGGTTAGATTCAGCCTCCTGAAACAAAAGATCGAGGCGGCCAGCTCTGGGTTGAAGTCGTTCCCTATCTTTCAAGATAACGTCTCCTAATCCCAATATTACAGGTTCCTCAGCAATTCTATTCTGGACCCATTTTTCGTCTAATTCGGAGTGATTCTTGATAGATATCTTTTCGAATTTTACGTAGTCCATTATCCATTTCCCCTATCAGAAATGACTTAATAGCCAATCATCAGTCACCGAGGGCCAGCTTTCACCATATTGATAAATATTTGCTCGTGGTATGAAAGAGGGGTCAGCCCTTGAAAAAGGAATATTCCGTATTTAGCCCCTTAGTCCGCTCACGAAAATATTTCTCCGATCCCAATCGTTTCGAATCGTAATTTTCCTTTTTCAAGGGCTGACCCCTTTGTTTTCCACGCCTGCGAGGAGGGCAGTTCGCGACGACTAGCCGCTTTTCCCGTTACAGAGCCCTGATTTCTCCCAAGCGACTTTCTAAAAGCATCACAACACCTTCGCCGATAGCAACAAGATTCTCTCCATACTCGGTAAGGACTGATGCGGTCGGTGGGGTAGCGACACTGCCCGTATGAGCACATTCATTTCGGATAAAAATGAAGATGCGCAGGAACGTCTCTAGATCGCCCCTCGGCGGTGTGGTGGCAGCGTTTATTTTTCTCCAAGGGTCTTGAACCCCAACGACATTAATAAGCCCTTTGACGACAGTTGGCCCTGGGTTCGCTTGTGTGTCGGCGAAAGCCTCCCAAACAAGCTGATAGCCCGTTCCCGCACTTACTGATCTCAACCGTTCGGCCATGTTCTCGGCGTTTGCCGTGTCGTTGTTCTCTCTGTCTCTTTTTATCTCACCCCGCAATGCTTTCCCGCCCTTATCAAAATGTGTACAGCGCATGTTATATGGCAGGACATTGAATGGTTTCCCAAGGCCGTTGACGGCTGTTATGAATCCGCGCATGCACTCTTTTATGAAGCTTTCGAAATACCCGCTTAACAGCACGACACAGCCGCAACTTATGGCCCTAGCGGCGGGCAGCATGTCCGTTGTTAAGGCTGCAGGAGTGGTAAGCCATGCCACAACCTTGTTGACGTGATCTATGTCAACCCGAAAATCCGCAAGCGCGCTTCTCAATTACAAACCCCTTTAAGCGAGAGCTTGTTGTGCCGCCTGTTTGGCTTTAGCTATCCGTGTCGCGATAGCTCCCTTCCCATTTGTGCCTGTGCCAGTTGCCTTCATAAAGTCGTCGTCTGAGAATAGGCCATCAAACGCCGTTTTCGCACTATTTTCTTTATCTTTCGATATGGTGTAAGGCTCATAGTCAGCCAGTGCGATCATCACGGCATCCGCGAGGGGAAAAGAGCGTACTCGCCTGCCGTCTTTCCCAGGAGGTTTGAGAAAAGCGTCTTTACCGAAAATACGCCAACAGTTGTTAACTGCATTCATAAAACGCTTTTTATCAACCGATATGGCTTCTGCGTCGCGTTCATAAAGCTTATTACGCATATCTATAAACTCGCTTAGATAATCTTTAAACTTCATGTTCATTTTATCGTGTTCGGATAGAGCGAAAAAACGTAGAACAAGCGAGAGGTCGTCCATCTGCTTATAAATAGTGTTATTCTCAGCGTCTATTTTTTCTATAGGGATATTCCACAACTGGCAGAATTCTTTGACCCGTGAAAGTTCATGCAGAACATCAGTAAACTTTCCGCGATAGACAGCGTTGCGAATCTCCATTTCATTTGCCGTTACACCACCGGTGTTGAGACGATCGAACACATCATATTTAACTACAGCAGAAGATTCTTTCAAAATTACAACGGCAGGAATAAATCGACGGATGATGTGTTTATCGAAGCCGCGCTTGATTAAATCCTCAAATCTCATACCATTAAGTGCGTCCCATACCTCCAATTTATTAAGTGTCAGGACGTTATTAAGGAAATCCTTTACGGCAGTAAGTCTTTGACGACCATCAAGAACGACATAATGTCCATATTCATCTTCGCCAAGAAAAACAGGCGGAATGGGCACATTCATGAACAGTGACTCAATAAAACGAGATTGCCGTTCTTGACCCCAGCGATCTCGCCGTTGAAATTCTGGATTAAGTTTTATCTGCTCCTTAAGCATCATTGGCAGCGCGGAAATGGGCAAATCAAGTTTTTGCGTCACAATCTGCCGCATTTGCTCCCGATATTTTTTCTCTAAATCGAGTTCGCCTTCATCAGCCGCTTCATCGTCCGATGCCCCTGTCTCGATCAGATCGTCAAGGCTGGTCTTGCTTGCCATTTTTTCATCCTTTTCATTATTCAAGTCTTGCGGCTTCGGCGGCAACATGGCCGGCGAGCGACGTGACAAAAGTCTTGAGGTCGGTCATGGACGACATCCCAGAAAACTCGCCTGTTGTCGCGGCCTTCCGAGGGGATGCGAGGACAGCGGCTGTCGTATAAAGTCGTTCTTGGACAAGCTTTTGGCATAAGAGGTCGTATCGCTTGAGGTATGAGGCTCCCTTGAATTCCTCGAAAACAGGGAAATGAGGTGAGTCAACCTTGACCGGTGATCGAGACCCAGGAGCATCTTCAACAAGCATTAGCCAACCGACAAACGGGCGCGGCTGTTTTCCGAAAGCCTCTTCACGGTAGGCGGTCCAAAAGCAATGCGCCGTACCGATGGCTTCTTCCGTCCGGTTGTTGAAATTGTTTCCGAAGGACGGGCCGACTTGGCTTTTCAGCTCGAGAGCCGCAATCAGCTCGCTTTTGTATATGATAAGGAGGTCCCACAGTTTTGTTGGCCGGAAGTAACCCGGCAAAGTTAAAACGGCTTTTTGCTGATGAATAGCGGCATGAGCAAGCCCGTTCGCCCGCACGATATCGAGCACCAAAGCTATAAAACCGTCCATATTTTTGCCGGCCGTGACCCCTGCCCGCTCGCCCTGGTCGGCTTTGCCCGATTCGATTTGCTTTTGCCTTGCGGCCTCACGTTTCCCCCAAAAGGCTTGTACGGCTTCGCGGGCTTTGCGTTCATAATCAACGAGATCAAGGGCCATTTATTCCCCATTGCCTGCAAGTGTCCGTTACAGCAGACCGGTTGCCTGCGTCTTTTCTTCTGCTTTCGCTGCCCTGCTCGTCTTGCTGCCTTTGCCGCACTTCCCAGAAGTGGCGGACAGCAATGCCGAGCTCTTTTCTGATGTCGAGCACGTTTCCCCTCCCCTTCTTGCCATATCGTGCGACACAATGATGCCGGCGCTATGTCCATGCAACGCTTTGCTAATACGTTGCGTCCCCAGTTCAAAATACTCCGGGTCCACTTCAACTCCTACGCTATTGCGCCCCCAAAGTCCTGCAGCGGCATTTGTTGTGCCTGTTCCCATGAAGGGATCAAGTACCGTATCGCCCACAAAACTGAACATCCTTACAAGACGTTCCGCAAGCTCCATCGGATAAGGGGCCGGGTGCTGTTTGGTCGAAGCGCCCGTAACTCCCGTCCATATTTGCTGAAACCATAGCTTATGAGCCTCTGCCGGGACTACGCTCAATATGCGGGTCGCCACCGATGGGCTACGATACCCCCCGGATTTCCGTTCCATCAGAATAAACTCGATGTCATTTTTAATGACAGCATTTGGTTCATACGGTTTGCCTAGAAAGCCGCACCCGTTCCCCTCGGCCTCGTATTGAGCGTTGGCGATCTTATGCCAGATAATCGGCGCAAGGTTCGAAAAACCTAACGCGCGGCATCGCTCCTGAATCGACGCATGAAGCGGTATCACTGTGTGCTCGCCGCGATTTTTGCGGCGGGACAGGCATACATCACCAACCACGCACACCAACCGCCCCCCGGGGGTTAAAGCCTGGTAGCACCAGCTCCACACCTTATCGAGCTCATCAAGAAACGCTGTATAGTTCTCAATATCCCCCAACTGATCTGGGTGGTCCCGATATTTTTTCAGAGTCCAGTACGGCGGCGACGTTACAACAAGGTGGACGCTGTTCGTCTTTAAAAACGCCATTTCTCGAGCATCTGCCTTGTAAAGGTCATGACGTGTTGGGAGCTTTGGCAACCTCTTTTCGATCTCCGCCACCAGGATTTTGTTTTTCGCAATCCGCGGAAGTTCCGTCTGATGGTTTTGGATTGTCCCTATTCCAGCTGGCAGCCAGTCTTCAGCGCGGAATTCCTCAACCCTTTTCAAGTGTTCGCTCTGTTCTGTTTGTGAGACCTCGGTAATTTTATGCATGTTGCCTTTCTTCGGTAGCGAGAACGCCCGTGGCTTGTTCGCGATGTCTGCGGTTTTCCGCCTTGCTAGCCCGCGCCCAGGAGGCCTTTGGCAGCCAGCCGCCGCTTTTTGATTCACGCGTCGCCTTCTCTTGAATTGCTCCCGCAATCCGCGTGTTGCGCGAAACGCTTCCGGGCCGCAAGGCGCAGGCGTGATCCACGCGGGCGAAAACCTCCGCCGGCAGTTCATGCGGTGCAGAGTTTTGGTGCTTTCGGCTGCCTTGTCCATTTGCGCCATTATGGCGCCATACTGGCACAAAACGCAACGCAGTTTTCAAGCTAAGTCTCTGATTCTATATCATACAGTGGAAGGATGCGAACCCGCCTTTGTCCGCTCCTGAATCTATTGCGAAACACTACAACGTTTCGCGAAATTATCAAAAGTTTATTCTTATGAAAGCTGAACGGCCGGCCGTCGAGGATAACAGGCGTCTTTTCGGCCCAAGCCCCGAGTGAACCGTAAGCCTTGCCGTCATCCCGGCAGAACTTCTGCTCGATCGAGGTCAAGAGCTGACCGAAGAGCACTTCTTTCCGTGAGCCGGCGAATGATTTCATCTCTTGCTTCCGTTGAAACACTTCCGATTACCTCCAATACTTCAGCCTGAAATTGCTGGACCGCCTGCGTATCGAAAAGCGCCTGGAAGATTTCGAGCTGCAGCCTCAGTTGACCCCGGATTTCCTGCATGGCCTTTAAAGCGAGTTCGCGCGGGTCCTTGAATCTGTACTCGGTGACTTCCTCTTCCTGCCCCCGAATTTTGATTTTGCGAACCTGGGATTCGAGTACCTGAAGCGCGTCGTCTTCGCCCCGGTTCCAGCGCATGAGCAGGTCGAGCAGCTCGTTAGCGTCCCGGTTGATCTTCTGCAACTGGTCCAGAGCATTGATTTCGCGGTCGACAATCTTGTGGGCTGCCCGGATGGTTACATTCCGGCTTATGGCGACGTTTAACTTCTTCAACCGTCTGGATACGGCCGCTTTGCATACTCCGATTTTACGGGCGGCTTCGGTAACGGTGTCGCCGTCCCGGATTAATTGAAGTAATTGCTCATCATCGATTACGCTTTTCATGCGGGAGATTTCCTGATTGGGTGAATGGGTTAAAAAGCAAATTCCTGTAAGAGCTCACCGCAGAGACGCAGAGGACGCCGAGAAAAGACTTTTCCGACGGGATTTTGAATTTTGGCTCTCTCCGCGTCCTCTGCGCCTCTGCGGAGAACGGAAGATCGAGGAAATTATACTTCAATATTGGAAGCAGTGTCAAACACAAAATGAAGTTCCAAGATCGTCTCACGCGGAGGCGCGGAGGGCGCGTTGAAAACAGCGGCACAGAAATACAAAGAATACGTTACTGCTTCAGGTCTCGCAGTAATGATTCATCTTATGAAGTACTACGACACCTACAAAAGAGCCACATCGACGATCAGGCAAAATATACCCCGAGACCCTACGCGGGCATCTTCGGCTGCCAAAGCGCAAAGGCCGCGCCGGTCGGATCTACGAGCATGCTGAAACTTCCCATGCCGAGGATTTCGGTGACATCGGCCAGGACCTTGGCGCCAAGGGATCTGGCCTTCTCGGTAGCGGCTGCAATGTCATCCACCAGGACGTAGGGCACCCATTGAGGCAGCGCATCCGGCATGGGGCTCTTCATCATGCCTCCCCCGGTCCCCTCCCCTACCTTGATGATCGTATAATCCATGTCCGGCACATCCTCGTACTTCCAGTCAAACAATTCCTTGTAGAATTTTTTGGCTTTCTCCGGGTCCTGCGCAATGCCGTTAACTTAAGCCGGACTTAAGCCCAGCGCAGCATAGCAGCAAGCTTCGAGTTCTCCTGCCCCTTCGTGAGACTACAGTTTGGAGCGGTCAGGAAGGCCCGCCAGAGTCACGAAGAACACGAAGGTGCACAAAGAAAACCGATCTGGAGAAGTACCTTAGTGAGCTTTCGAACCTGAAAAGTATTGGTCGAACACGAAGAAGAGAAAGCACAGGAAAACCTTTCCCATACAAGATCCCTGACAATAATTTTCCTTCGTGCACTTCGTGTATCCTTCGTGCTCTCAAGATCGACCCTGACCCCGCAATCTGATTGCAGTATTTGATGAGTTATCGATCGTGACCCAAAAAGCATTCGAATCCAAAGTCAACAGCATTGCGTTCAGCCCGTAATAGGCGAAGACAGCCTGCATTATCTGCCTCACTCCCGGAGCGAGCGTCCTTGAATCGGGAACCTGGGGTTTTCCATTCCAGCCTGGCCGTGCTATGTACTGAGACACCGGGGATCGCGGTCACGAGCAGTTCGCAGTAGAAGATACAGCGGGAGCATGACCGCATTGGGAGCTTTGGTAATGCGACTGCTCGCCGATGTCCGGGGACGCTCCATCCCTGACAGTCAGGAGAAGTACCGGCGTGGGTGATAAAGTTATCCCAAACCAAAAACCATTTTCTGCACAACAAGCCTCTTCGGGTGCTTCACTTGGTCCGATGGAAAAAAGGATTGGCGCCAAACCTCACGTGAAAGTCAGACCGGATTCAATTGTCTTTACTTTGCTGCTGGCAGCCATGGCTGCGCTGCCTCCGTTGTCCATAGACTTCTATTTATCGACCCTTTCCGTTATTGCCAAATCCCTCGGAAGCTCCCCTGCTGTTGCCGGGTACACCATCAGCGTTTTTCTCGTAAGTATCTCGCTGTCTCAGCTCGTGTTCGGGCCGCTTGCGGATCGCTTCGGGCGCCGCCCTGTAGGAATGTTTGGATGTACTTTATTCGCCCTTTCGGCACTTGGGTGCGCGCTGGCGCATTCGATGGCTTTCCTGCTGTTCTGTCGTCTTCTCCAGGGCGTTGGCGCCGGTGCCGTTACGGTTCTAGCCTTTGCAATTGTTCGAGATTTGTTTTCCGGATCGGCCGCAAATGTCAGGTACTCGTATGTAAACGCAACGATGGCGTTCGTGCCCACGATCGCACCAGTAATCGGCAGTCTGCTCTTCAAGATAGCCGGTTGGCGTCTCATCTTCGCGGCTTGTGCAGTAGTGGGCGCGGCGTTGGCGGCGGCCTTCTTTTTTTGGATCGATGAGTCTCTCCCCAGGGAAAAGCGGACCGAATTTTCGCCTGTAGCGCTGGTTCGCAACTATTTCCGGGTTATGTCGCACCGTTCGGCGTTCGGTTATATTTTGTTGAGTGCGCTGGCCTTTGGCGCCATGCTCTCCTACGTCACGGGTTCGTCTTTCGTCTTTGTCGACCTGATGGGCATGACACGAATCCACTACGGAATCATGTTATTCTTCACTTCGTCCGGGATCGTGTCCGGATCGTTTTTGTCGGGAGTGCTCAGCAAACGCGACATATCTTACAGGAAAATGTCAACTGTAAGTGTGTTCCTCGCCGTTGCCGCTACTGGCGCCCTGCTGGTTCTTAGCTTGACACACCTCTTCACGGTTGCTTTTGCGGTGCCGTTTATTTTCTTGACAACTCTTTCAGTGGGATTGATCGCTCCAAACGCTGCGCACGGCGTATTGGCTCCTATGGCGGATATAGCGGGAACGGCATCTGCGCTGCTGGGGAGTTTGAGAATGCTTGGTGGATCATTGGCTGCCGCTTGCGTGTCCTACTTTACGAGACCGTCTTCAACGCCGATGACCGCTGTGATGGTTCTGTTCGACTTGCTGGCAATGATCTCATTTGTGACCTTGGTACTCATGTCAAAGAAAGTGCCTCCCTCTGGAGATCGAAAATCGTCCATGAGCGCCGGAGGTAAAAATAGGCCGTAGCACGCCGTGAGAGCGGTATATTGCGACGGAGTAAAAGTAGTCCGCCGGATTTTTGTTTTGCGAGCTGGTTGCGTAAACAGCGTAGTTCGTAAAGCACCGGAGGATGTTCATGGTGGAGCTCTACAAGATCCATGACAATGATTCTCCTTCCTGCACTTCGTGTATCCTTCGTACTCTTCGTGACCCCAAAAGCATTCGAATCTAAATTTAACAGCATTGGGCCAGGCGGATCTTCGAACGGTTAAAAACCGGGCATGAATTGCTCATCAATGATCTTCGCGCAAAGGCTGCTTTTGGATTCCGGCCCATGCATTGTAATACCCCATACAACTTCATCCATTTAGAGATTACTTTTCATTAAGAAGTACTTTCAATGCACCAGGGCGGATTTCGAGAGTATCGAGGCACACCCGCCACGGGCGTTTGCCCTTCTGTCCCGCAGAAAAAGCGCTTCGACACGGAATGAGTCATATCTTTGGTACTTCCCGGGGCCGAAAGAGACTTAAGGAGAAATTTATGAAACCGGCACTCAACTGCAATCCCATAGCTTTGTCACTAGTGGTGCTCACAGTCCTGGCACTTACGCCGGTCGCGGGTTTTTCGTATGACTGGCCGCAGTTCAACGGCAATCCGCAACACAGCGGGAACAATACCAGTGAGACCATCATCAAAAGAGGGAATGTGAACCGGCTCCGCAAGCTGTTTCAGGTCACTCTGCCCAGCGTTGGCGACGGATCGCCGGTTTACCTCAGTTCTGTCGCGACACCGAACGGTCCGGAGGACCTCATCTTTGTCACCACCAAAGCCGGGCATATAATCGCCCTGGATGCAACAACCGGCGCCGAGATATGGAGCCATCAGAACCCGGCCGGGGCCTGCCGCATCAATAACGGCGTTCCACCCTGCTACACCACGTCCTCGCCGGCAATCGACCCTGACCGCGAGTTCGTATACAGTTACGGACTGGACGGCTTCGTCCACAAATACCTTGTGGGGGACGGCACGGAAATTACCGCGAATGGATGGCCTCAGCTCGCTTCATTGAAGCCCTTTAATGAGAAAGGCTCGTCGGCTTTGAGTATAGCCGTGGCCGGAAACGGCATCAGCTATCTCTATGTCACCAATGGAGGGTACCCGGGCGACGCCGGCGATTACCAGGGACACGTTACGGCCGTTAATCTCACCGATGGTTCCCAGGAAGTCTTTAACGCAGACTGCAGCGACCAGGCTGTCCATTTCGTCGAAACACCCGGAACTCCTGACTGTGCCGACGTGCAATCTGCCATCTGGGCACGAGCCGGTGTTGTGTACAACTCTATAACGAACAGAATTTATTTGGCGACCGGCAACGGGACCTTTTCACCGGGGGACTTCTCCTGGGGGGATACCGTCTTTGCCCTCCAGCCTGATGGGACAGGGGCAAACGGTGGACCGTTAGACAGCTACACGCCTGCTACTTTCCTGCAGTTACAGCTCACAGATGGTGACCTGGGCAGCACGGCTCCTGCTATTCTGCCCACCCCGGCCAGGAGCAGGGTCCGCAATCTGGCCGTCCAGAGCGGAAAAGACCAGCTATTACGGCTGCTCAATCTTGATGATTTGAGCGGACAGGGCGGGACGGGACATGTTGGTGGAGAGATCGGCCGGACGATTCGGGTACCTCAAGGCGGTGAGGTTCTTACCGCACCGGCTGTCTGGGTCCAGCGGAACACCACGTGGGTTTTTATTGCCAACGGCAACGGCATTTCGGGGCTGAAGCTGGGAGTCGACCGGAAAGGAAACCCCAGTCTGAAGCGAGTATGGCAAAGCCGAAACGGAGGCACATCACCGATAGTGGCTAACGGGGTACTCTTCTATATAGGCAGTGGATTCGTCCGTGCTCTCAACCCGGTAACCGGACAACTGCTCTGGCATGACGCGCATGTCGGTGGAATTCACTGGGAGAGCCCAATCGTCGCAAACGGCAAGCTCTATTTCACGGACGAAAACGCAAATCTTATCGCGTATGATTTAGTCCTTCCGCGAAGGCATTGATTTCAGGGTCTTCCGGCCAATGCGTAGCGGTAGCGCCGTCTTCCACGGCGGCGCAAAAGAACAGTGTTGTTTGGACACGGAGTTCCAGGCTGAGAGCTTACAATGGAAGGCGTGAAGTCCTGGGAAATGGAATGAACCGATTACGCTAAGATGAAAAGAAGATGACGCAGTTAAATGCCTTACCAGGAAGTTGCGTAGGCAGTAGCGAGAACCGAGGGGCCGAAGCACAAAGAAAGCCGTCTCCCCGCTCGCTATCCCTGTTCTCCGCCTTCTCTTTCTTCGCGTCTTCGCGTCTTCGCGTCTTCGCGTGAAAAATATTGGAGGTACTCGTTTGCCGGATGAACCCGTTTTTATTGGCATAAACTAGCCGGATTTCGCAAAAATGACCAGACTGTGAAACGGCTGCCGGCCTACATTAAGAATTGGATATGGTAATCACCCTCTACCATTGAACATGGATGGCTCTCCCATCTCTTTTCGGACATCGACAGTGTTGTCATAAAAGGTGCTTCCAGCCCCTCGGTCTGTAAGCCGCTGGGACGTGAGGGCGTTGACGGAGCGGTCCCCCGGGCAATGGGCCAGCCACCAGATTCCTTCGGCCACCACGACCGCCTCGGGAACACCGGATGTTATCCGGAGAATGAAGGAAACCTCGCCCAGATCGTTGAAAGCACTTACCCGATCTCCATCCTGGAACCCTTTGCGCTTGGCGTCCGTAGGATTCATTTGGAGGAACATGGCTCCGTCTTTGGCCCGAAGATCGTCGCGCTCACGAAAAGAGCTGTTCAGACAGTATCGGTTGGGGGCCGTCATGAGTCGAAAGGGGTACGTCCCTTCGAAAGCCGGGATATATCGAGGCAGCGGTTCCTGTTCCCGGGGATTGAGAATTTCGATCTTGCCCGACTCCGTTTGAAATCGGGTCTTATAGCCCGGCGGAAGCCTTAGTTCCACCGCCTTGCCGGAATTGAGGGCATCGTAGTCGATCCCCTCCCTCATGGGACTGGGGACGGACAGGAGATGATCTATGAGATTGTCCGCCGACTGGCGGAAAAATTCATCTTCAAATCCCATGGCCTCAGCCAGAAGACCGAACACTTCCCAGTTTGACTTGCTTTCGCCCACCGGTGGGATGGCGGCCGATGCGCGCTGAATGCAGTATGAGCCGTAGGCGCGGTACAGATCGCTATGCTCCATAGATGAAGTGGCGGGGAGCACAATGTCGGCGTATGCCGCCGTGTCGGTCATGAACCGCTCGTGGACGACAGTGAACAGGTCCTCGCGGGACAACCCTCTGAGGACCTGGTTCTGATCCGGGGTCACAGCCGCAGGGTTCGAGTGATATACATACAGGCTCAGAACCGGTGGATCGTC
>Ga0326727_10018550_pt1 | contig 14190 bp, 9 predicted proteins | sample MB2enrmetagenome_FD_207643 | JGI IMG/M metagenome (GOLD analysis project Ga0326727, IMG submission 207643) | Lab enriched peat soil microbial communities from McLean, Ithaca, NY, United States - MB29MY | ecosystem: Environmental > Terrestrial > Soil > Wetlands > Peat | place: USA: New York...
GGTTCGTCACGGATCCATCAGGAGCAGCCATTCCGGGGGCTCAAATAACAATCAAGCAAGTGGAAACAGGATTCACTCGTGAAATGACCACGAATGAAGAAGGTCTCTATCTCATAACAGCCATTCCCGCCGGGACGTATACCATTACAGTGAGAAAGACCGGATTCCGGACCGATGCGCGCGTGGGACAAATAATCACGCAGCAGCTAGCTTACCGCGCGGACTTCAAGTTGGAAGTCGGCTCAGTAACACAAACCGTTAGTGTCCAAGCCACGTCGCCTCTTCTTCAAACCGAAACAGCCTCGAATGCGGTGACCATCGATGAAGCGAAAATTACGGAGCTTCCCACTATCGGTCACTCTTACCTCCAAACGGCCATTCTTTCGCCGGGGGTTGTCCCGACCGTTGCAAGCAGCATCCTTGTCGTGGTCGTAGGCCAAAGTCAAACCGGCGGGGCTTATCTCAAGCCTATCAGCGTTGACGTTTCAGGGGGCGCCCCAGACTTGACAGGGTTCGTCCAGGATGGGTTTGATACCCGTGAGCCCCTTTACGGAGGGAGTATATACCAACCATCTGCTGAAGCTATTTCCAGTTTCCGGGTCGTGCGCGGGTACGACACGGCAGAGTATGGGGGCGAGCCGTCGATCATTTATGTGACCACTAAAAGCGGAACCAACGATTATCACGGGTCGATCTTCGAATATAACCAGAATGCGGGCATGGAAGCTCGGGCAGTGCCCCTCGCGAAGGTTGCTCCGCTTACATATAATCAGGGCGGTTTTACTTTTGGCGGCCCGGCCCTGCCCCAGCTTCGGAACAAGACATTTGTTTTTGGGTCCTTTCAGTTCAGCCGCATGCGGTCGGACAATGCGGTAGCCGGGATAGTCCCTACGGCCGCGGAATGGACCGGCAACATGTCGAGCGACACGACACAATTGTATAATCCCTTCAATGTTAACACCACGACCGGAACGCGCCTGCCATTCAGCGGTAATATCATTCCCACAAACCTCCTGAGTCCATTCGCACTAAACTTCGAGCCATTGGTTCCTCTTCCTACTAGTCCCAGCGCTTCATATGGCCAGATAAACCTGACGATGTTAGGGAGCGAACTCAACGACGACACGCAATACCTGATCCATGTGGATCAGATGCTACCTCATGGCGGCAAGCTTTTTGCCAAGTACTTCCGCGACCATGTCAATGCGGTGGCGTATAGTCTGTCGCGCTTCGCGGGGACCGCTCAGCCACTCAGAGGCCAGACCGCTTCGCTGGAGTGGGACGAACCCATAGGGGGGGATAAGGTCAGCCAGTTGCGGCTGGGTTTTTACCGGTCGGTAACAGATTATGGGGCTGTTCCGACTTCCCAAAATTACGCGGGACAGGTTTTCGGCCTAAAGAATCTTGACAGCGACCCCTCCCTCTGGGGTTTGCCCACGGTCGGGGTTACCGGTTTCAGCATCCCGAGTTCGCTGGTTACCAGCCTACATCGTGTAACGAGCCGCTTAGGCGCCTCGGAGGATTTTGCTCTTATGGCGAAGCGTCACGCAGTCAACATGGGGTTCCTTTTCGAACCCTGGCAACAGCCGTCGGAAGATGGCAACGCCGTTCGCGGTAATATCACCTTTGGCGGCTCATTTACCTCTCAGCTTCCAGGGGGCCAAGGGGCGAGTGCTTTAGCGGATTTCCTGCTTGGCACTTTTACAGCCGCAAACGGCAATGCCACTGGCTTCAACCCTGTCTTGAATACAATCTACTGGGCATGGTACGTTCAGGATAAGTACCAGATCTCAAGGAGGTTCACCCTGACGTATGGAGTACGTTGGGACTATTTGCAGCCTCCCACCGAGAGGCACAACCGCTTGGTATCGTTTGATCAGGATACCGGCCAGCTAGTCTATGTTCTGGCGAACCCACTGAATTTCGAGACGAACGACACAACGTTGGCTGCGGGGGTGCCGCGGGGATTATTTAAAAACTTTCCGAAAACGGATTATTCGCCGCGAATCGGATTTGCCTATCTGGTCACTCCCAACACGACTATCCGCGGAGGTTATGGCCTCTACTTTTCTGAAGGTATGTCCTGGTTCCAGTTGGCCCCTCCTGCGCAGGGGTTACCACCGTTTGTAAACAACACAGCCGTTACGAACGCTACGAATCAACTTACACCCGGTACCCTCGTTACTCAACTTTTCCCTGCGCCTGTCGTAAACGGTCTTACGCCTGGGACGCTTGCCGCGTTCGACGATCTTCACGCACCTCCGTCGTACGTGGAGCAGGCGGCATTCTCGGTCGAGCACCAACTTGGAGCCAACATGCTTGTCAGTGTCGCGTATACCGGAACTTTCGGGCACCATCTCATGGCCCCTTACAATGTCAATCAGGCAGCCCTCTATAATCCCAACAATCCTTTAACTCTGGCTCAACGGGTCCCCTACCCTTTTTTCAGCGACCTGCTTAATCGTAGCGACTCGGGCAATTCTACATATAACGGCATGTCCCTGCGCTTCGAAAAGCACTATAGCCACGGTTTGGACCTCATTGCGAGTTATACTTGGAGTAAATCTCTGGACATGTTTTCCGGTTCCAGTTCCGGCTTTTCAAACCAGAACGCGCTATGCCGGAGATGCGATTATGGGCTTTCCGATTTTAATCACAGTCAGTACTTCACATTAGGTTATAACTGGCAACTTCCCTTCGGATCCGGCCGAAAGTGGCTTAGCCAGGGGTCGGAAGGCAAGATCATCGGGAACTGGCATTTTAGCGGTATTACACAGTTCATGACGGGTGTCCCCTTGACGGCGAGCATGCCGGCCTCCTGGCCGAATGTGGCGGCGGCATATAGCGCGGCCCGTCCCAACCGGATCTGCGACGGCAAGCTGCCACACCCCACCATGGCCCAGTTCTTCAGCACTAGCTGTTTTGTCGCACCGCCAGCTTATAGTTTCGGCAACGCTGGGCGCAATGAGATCATAGGCCCTGGTGCGCAACTGTGGGATATGTCACTAGCACGTGAATTCCGTTTTGCGGAGAGGTTCCACTTGGACTTTAGTGGGGACTTTTTCAGCATATTTAACCACCAAAACTGGGGTAATCCTGACGTGGGAGTGACCGATCTTATCTTTGGGCAGATTACAGGTAAAAGCAATCAAAGAATTATTCAGCTTGGGTTGAAGTTAAAATTTTAAGTTCGGTTTATGGTAAACAGGGTTGGGCGACCCGCCGCGTCGGATCGCCTCGGCGGCTGTCCGCAGCAACGGCGCAGCGAATGATAGCCTCGCCCGCGCCTGCTGCGGGGGACGCGTGCTATCGCCGGCTTGAGTTTCAGCGACGACGAAAAAGGGGCAAGAGTAAATGAAGCGGAGGGAGTTTCTTAAATCTGTTGGAGCTTCCGGATACGCGGCAGTCCAATTGGGTCGCACCCAACCTGCTAGCCACGCTGAAAGTGAGGCTAAGGAGCGGCCGAATTTCTTGATTATGATGTCCGATCAACATAATCCTCATGTTCTCGGATGTTATGGCGATCCCATCGTAAAGACTCCGAATCTTGATGCACTTGCATCTCGGGGCGTGACCTTTCGACACAACTATTGTGCATCGCCGCTTTGCGTCCCTTCGCGAACGGCCTTTCTGACCGCTCAAGAGCCAGCGAAGACACGCGTATGGATGAATGAGGATACTCTCTGTTCCAATATTCCGACCTTTGCACACTCGCTTGGAGCAGCCGGGTACGACACGGCTTTAATCGGCCGCATGCATTTCAACGGGATGGACCAATGGCACGGGTTCGGGAAACGTTTGGTGGGAAGCTTATTACCGCAATACCCCTACCTTAAACCCCCGCTCTCCCCCGATTTGTGGCCTGGTGCTGAAGGACGATCACGAAAAGGGATCGATCTTGCGGGGCCCGGGAAAACGGCCTATCAAGCTTACGATGAGGACGTCACCGAGGCCGCGATTCAGTTCTTGCGTGAGCAGGCCAAAGTTACGAATAAGCCATTTTGCGCGGTGGTCGGTTTTGTCCGCCCTCATCCGCCCTTTGTGTGTTCCAAAACCCAGTGGGACTACTATCACGATCGAGTGAGCATTCCGGAAGTTCCTTCAACCTATTTCCAGCATCTCCATCCCGCCATACAGCGCTGGCGAAAGATGCGGGGAATTGAAGACATCACGCCGGAAGAATTCCGCAGGGCGCGCGCTGCTTATTACGGCCTCGTAACCGAGTTGGACATTCGGATTGGACGAATTCTCGGGGAACTTGAAAAGCAGGGGTTGGCTCGAAACACGGTCATTGTCTATACCTCCGACCACGGCGAAATGGCCGGGGAAAACGGGATGTGGTGGAAGCAGAATTTTTACGAGGGTTCAGTAACCGTTCCCCTAATCATGTCCTTCGCGGACAGATGGGTGCCGGCCCAAAGACGAGAAGTGACGAGCCTGATCGATGTTGCGCCCACAATCCTCGACATGGCCCAGGCGATGCCATTGCCGGAAGCCATCGGAAGTAGTTTGCTGCCCCTCCTGGAGAATGGAAATGTCGGATGGGTCAACGAGGCGTTCAGTGAATGCCGTCCTGAACTTAGCGTGCCCGCAATCCGAATGATCCGGAGCGGAAGATGGAAACTGGTTCACTTTGACGGCGAGCGGCCCCAACTGTTTGATCTTCAAAATGACCCTCATGAGTTCAACGATCTTGCCGAAGATGTTGGCTATGCGGAGGTCCGCAAGACTCTCCTGGATCGAGTCCTATCTGGCTGGTCAGCCGAGGATGGAAGGATAGGATTCGAAAGACGGATGGCGTCGAGCGAAATGATGAGCAAATGGGCGGTGCAAGTCCGACCGCCACTCACCGCGCAATGGGTAGCGCCGCCAGGGGCGAATCGTTTCCCAGAAGCCCCATAGTTGTTGCTAGCCTTCCCTTTGGGGTTGAAAGTTTAGCACTCATACCTCTTTCAAGCCTATGGCGGTATCTTTGCAGTAGGGGCCAGAACTGAGAGCCACCTATTTTCCAGGCGCTGCCCGCCGGCGAAGAACGGAGGGTTGCTTTGAACAGAAGGACCTTTAGTAAGCTGATGACCGCGAGTGTAATCGGGATGACGGCTTCGCCGATTGCTTTGTCCTCAACGCCGCAGCCTGCTTCGGCGGACGGCCCGCCACCGGCCAAGTGGCCTGACCAAGTCTACCGCCGACTGCTAGTGGATACCCATGTGCCAGACTGGGACCCCTTACTGCTGAGCCGTTTTGATCCCGCTGATTATGTTGCCACCATCGCTGGCGCTGGATTTCAGAGCTTAATGCAGTACGCCATCTCCTGCGCAGGGTTATGCCTTTGGCAAACCAAGATCGGGACGATGCACCGCGGGATGAGGGGCCGGGACTATTTCGGTGAGGTCATGGAGCAATGCAAGCGTCACGGGCTTCACCGGGTCGCATACTTTCACGTCGTCTGGGACAACCACGCTTGCGAGACACATCCGGAATGGCGATTCCAGCCTGAGGAGGGTGAGGACAGCTATTTACAGGGGCGCTATGGATATGTATGCCCTAATACGCCATATCGTAAGTATGCAATTAGCCTTGCCCGGGAATTGGTCAGCAACTACGATTTTGAAGAGATCTTTAACGACATGATCCTCTGGCCGGGTGTTTGCTATTGTCCGTATTGCACGACCCGCTTTCGGAAGGAGTACAACGCCGAGCCCCCCCGAATCGTGGACTGGGATGATTCCATCTGGAGATCTTTTCAAGCCGCGAGGGAACGTTGGCTGTTTGAATTCGCCGCCGAATTCACCAAGGCAGTGAAGAGCGTTCGCCCGATCCTTGTCGAGCATCAATTTGCGACGGTCTTCTCGGGATGGGAAGCTGGAGTTCCGTTGAAAATGGGAACAGAGGCCTGCGACTCCGTGGGGGGCGATTTTTACGGAGGACCTGGCCAATTCTCGCTGGTCTGCAAGGCATTCAACGGTTTGAACCGAGTTCGCCCATTTGAGTTTATGACATCACGCACCAATGACCTATTGGACTTTGTAACCATCAAGCCATTGGACGAATGGCGGATTGAGTCCTTTGTGCCGACCATCCACTCGGGAGCGTCGTTGACCATCGACGCGATTAACCCCGACGGCACCATCAACCACCAAGTGTACGAATATCTCCAAAAGCTCAACGCGGAGCGCGCACCGTACGAGCCTTTTCTGGGAGGGAGCCTGCTGGCGGACGTGGCAATCTACTTCGACAAGGATTCAATGTATGACCCAGATGAAAAAGGGGTGCGGGTTGATCAGTTGAAGGCTGGCAGGAAGTTTCCGCACCTTGAAGGCGTGCTGGGGGCGGCGCAGATCTTGCGGGAGGGGCACATTCCGTACGGGGTCGTGACGAACGCCACACTAGATCAACTGAGAGACTACCGGGCGGTCATCGTACCCAATGTGCTGGAAATGACTGCAGAACAGGCAGCGGTGTTTCGGGCATTCGTGGACCATGGTGGGGTTCTTTATGCGAGCGGACCTTCTTCGCTCGACCGGTTTGAAAAGGGAGGGGCGCGGTTTCTGCTGGAGGAGGTGCTGGGGGTACGGTACAAGGGAAAGTTGGGGACGAAGGTGACGTACTTGACGGCGAAAACGGAAGGGATGAGGAAGGTGATCTGGCCGCAAAATGAGATGATCTTCCCGGGGCCAATGATGCAAGTGGAGGCGCTGGCGGGGGCGGAAGTGTTGGCGACAGTGACGCTGCCGTATGTAAATCCGGAAACCATTCACGTTATTGGGAGTCACTTTGCCCAGATTATCAGCGATCCGCCGGCGCAGGAGCCGGGAACGGATCCGGGGTTGGTGATACACAAGTATGGGCGAGGGAAGGCGGTATGGGCAGCGGGGCCGATTGAGTCGGGGGGCAATGCGGTGAACCGGCGGATCGTGGTGTGGCTGCTGAAGCAGGTGCTGCCGGGGCCATATCATTTCGAGGTGGAGACACATCCGGCGGTCGAGATGACCCTGTATCACCAACCGGAGAACCGGCGGTTGTTAGTCGGATTGTTGAACATGCAGCGGGACCTGCCCGCATTGCCGGTGGGGGCGATAGTGCGGGTGCAGGTACCCGAGGGGGGGCGGGCAACGGGCGTGGCGAGCGTGCCGGACAGGAAGTCAACGCCATTTGAGAAGGTGGGACCGTACGTGCAATTCCGGCTGGAGCCCTTCCCGGCCCTTGCCATGGCTTTGGTCGAGTACCAGTGAGCGAGTTACATCGGGATAAAATAAGTCCAACCTCCGCTTATGGCAACGCAGCATACGTTCGGCAGCCACGGGAGCAGGACATGCCAGGTCATATCCAATGATGGGTTACTTGTTAGTTTTGGCTGCTGGTGTATGTCAGGGCAGCTTCATGCTGCCCATGAAATTTGCGCGGCGTTGGGCCTGGGAAAACACTTGGCTGGTCTTTTCCGCAACTGCCTATCTGGTTTGGCCTTGGGTATTTGCGCTCCTGACGCTTTCCCACCTAGGTGCGACATTTGCCTCAATCAGTTCTCGCTCGATGGCACTAGTTGTGCTCTTCGGCGTGGGATGGGGATTGGGAGCTTTGACCTTTGGCTTAGGAGTGGACAAGCTCGGCATTGCGTTGGGTTATACCATCATCATTGGGCTGGCAGCTTCGGCAGGATCTCTTATTCCCTTGATTGTGCTTTCACCTGAGAAAATGGTCCAAGCTCAAGGGCGTCTGATGGCTGCCGCCCTATTGCTTGTTCTGTGCGGGATCGCGCTTTGTTCCTGGGCGGGGAAGCTCCGCCGCCCGGAGGACGTCGCGTCCATCGGTGACCCGAGACACTCTTTCTCCCTCGGCCTGGGCATCTGCATTTTGTCTGGGTTGCTTTCCTCTTGCGGAAATCTCGGCTTCGCGTTCGGCAGCGAAGTCGTTCAGAAGGCAATCGAGCACGGCGCACCAGAGTCAATGGCGGCCAATTCATTGTGGGCTCTGCTCACCGTACCCCTTTTCCTATGCAATGCGGGCTACTGCGTTTGGCTGCTGAGAAAGCGCCACACTGTGAACCAGTTCTTTCAGGCTGGGACGGGCCGTTACTGGGTTTTGGGAGGATTGATGGGCTTTCTATGGATCGCGGGGTTTGTTTGTTACGCGCCGGGTGCGCGGCGGTTAGGCACACTTGGCACTTCAGTGGGATGGTCCATGATGATGTCCATGATGGTAATCTCCGCGAACCTGTGGGGATTTCTGACCGGTGAGTGGAGGGGGGCAAGCAGTCGTGCACGGCAGCTTCTCCTGAGTGGGGTTGCCATTCTTATTCTAGCCATCTGCATTGTCGGATATGCCAACCACATGTGAGGGCACATGCCGGAATTGCCGAAAATGCGAATCGGGCTGGTTGGTTGTGGGGCGTTCGGGGAAAGTCATTTGCTCGCATTTGCGGGCATCCCCTTTGTTCAGGTGACAGCCGTGACTGATATTGTCTCGGAGCGCGCGCACAAGTTAGCTGAGCGATACCAGGTTGCGCGAGTTGCCAGGGACGTTCATGAACTCTGTGCCTCCAAAGACGTGGACGCGGTTAGTGTGGTAACCACCGAAGACCAGCACCTTGAGCCCGTGCTCGCTGCGCTTGCGAACGGCAAGCATGTTTTTGTCGAGAAGCCGATGGCGACTCGTCTGGGCGATGCCCAAAGGATGGTGGCCGCCGCACGGGATAAGAGCTTGATACTAATGCCTGGCCACATTCTGCGCTTCGAAACGAAGTACGCGCTGGTCAAGGAACAACTCAGCTCAGGCCGTTTGGGCCGGGTCATTTCCATTTATGCGCGCCGGAACCGGGCCAAGTGGCAGGGCCCCATCTATAAACGAACACCCATCGTCCTGGAAACGGCCATCAATGACATCGACATCATGCTTTGGTATACGGGGAAGAAGGTTAAGTCTGTGCGCGGCCACGACATTGCTGTTGAGCCGGGGAAAGGCGTGGACCTGACCTGGGCAGTCTTGAGATTTGAGGACGGAACCTTGGGCGTGCTTCAGACGATGTGGCTGATGCCCGACAAAACGGCATTTCTTGACGATTTTCTTCAGGTGGTGACAACCACAGGAGTCGCCAACATCGACGTTCTGAATTCCGGACTGACGTTATGGCGCGACGACGGGGCCGAAGTCCCAGACGTCAGCTATGAACCTCGCCTTCGCGGAAGCGCTTACGGGGCGCTGCGGGAGCAACTCAGCTACTTCTCATTATGCGTTCTGGAGGGGCGGACTCCGACTATTGTCAGCCCGGCGGATGGCGTCGAGGCCCTGCGCGTGGGCTTGGCCGTGGTCGAGTCGGCCCGCGTCGACCGTGAGGTCGAGGTTGCAAGTATCTCCTAGATCCCGGCACGGCGGGGTCTACTTTTCCAACTTATGAGCCGGTATCGAACGTACCATAGTCAAGAACTGTGGCCCGTACGCAGTTGAGCAGATGGATCGTCTAGTTGCAATGCTCCACGACCGGGGAGCACGGGATGCCCCAACCTACGAGAGAAGCCATTTATGGCTTGATGAATGAGTGGCTGAAGGGTGCCTCACCTGGCCCCGCGTTCGAGCCGTAATTAGAGACTGTCGATAAAGACAAGGCGACCGCTCATTATTGATCCCGCCATGGCATTGGAGCCCGGTAGATATCCGGACGGAAACCATTCGTTCACTTCGACAGAAGGTCGAAAAGTCGTTGCCGAGGTCGATCGCATTTATTATCCCGATGGGGTAGGACGAGAGCCTTGTGTGGCCGCTGAGGCGCTCGACCCTGAGAACCCGCCGTACGATTGCATTCAGAGGCAGTCAGGCCCGATGCCCGGCCTCTACCCGGCAATCACGTCCGATCGCCTCTGAGCAAAGCATAGTTTATTGCGGGCTTCTGGGTGTGCGCCCACCGTTCCAAGTATCAGGCTTCGGCGTATCCGACGGCCAGTAGCCGTTGGGATCCTCCTTCCATCGTTTTCCACACATCCCCGAAATAACATCCCACTCAGGAGCACCGAGATCAGGATCGGGATGGTAAACAAAGCGTTTGAGCCCGGCCCGTTGCGAAGCAACCAAAATGGAATGCAAATCCTCGCTCGGCATGGGGTCGCCGGCGTGGGGATGGCGCCCCGTGGATACCCAGCCGATCACCTTCTCGTCATTCCCAATCGCGTCCAGTGCGCGCCTGACCTCCGAATAGACAATTTCCGAAAAGAACGCCTCGGGGAAGCCCACCAGGTCCATGTCCGCTAGCGAGCGAATGCCCGGGAGTTCGATCCCAAACCAAGACTTGACCACTGCGAAACAGTCTCCTTCGCTCAATCCGGGATTCCATTCCGAGATTTTTTCTACCCAACGGGCAACGGTTCCGTACATCCCATCAAACCCACGGTTCCAGAAGTAAAGTTTGGGCAAAACGTAATCGAGGTAAGGGTGCATCTTCTGATAGTCCTGCGAGGTAAGAAGAGAGAAGGTTGAGATGCGAGGAATACCGCCGAATTTAACTTTGCGGTTCAGTCTGTCGATCTGCTGGCGAATAGCTGCCATGTGCCGCACGGCCGTCTCCTGCCGTGTCCGAAGCCAGTAAAGCGCATCCTCGTTGAGGTCGAAGAGGGCCACCCCCCCGAGCATCCCACCCGGAGAATAGTACCGGACCATGGCAGAAGTCAGATGATGGAATCGGTCGCGAAGGTGTGACATCCCGCGTTCCATCCGGCTGGTGTCTACGCCCAATTGCGCGAGGCGGGGCTTCTCATTCTCCGAGATTTCAAATACCTCGCCGCCGTGGTGGAACCCCAGTTCGTAAGAGTGTTCGCCCGGTCCGTCGATAATAACCCCGCGAGCCTGGGGGAAGGCATTCATGGTATCTTGGACGCCTGCGGCAAAGCCTATGGCATTAAACGGATCCTCTTCCAATGGCCGCGCTCCTCCTTGTTGGCCGGACCCGAACAAAAGAATCTCCCAGCCTCGTGAAGCGGCGTTGTCAAACATTGCCTGAAGCTGCTTCTCTTTGGTTGGATCGCGTGGCTCCTCGGGAGGCGGGGCAACACCTAGGGATGCATAGACTTTGGGATCGGGCGGAAAGGTAGGAAACTTCGCTCCCGCATATTGGTATTGGTACGACATCTCATACTGGGGAACATCTTGAAAGAACCGCAAAGGGCCGACGATAATCCCGCGCACTCCGCCGTCCTCCCAAGCGTCGAAAGTGCGCTGATAATCAGCCATCCAATGTTCCAGCGGGCTGTGAAGATAGATCCAGGGAACCAAAGGCTGGCGCGGGGATTCGCCACCACGCGCGCCCGCTTCCTGAGTGCTAACGGCCCCCTCGGATGGCACCCCGAAAAGGGCCCCTGCCAAAGACTCACCTATCGCGCCCAGCATCGTCCCGATGACAAAATCCCTTCGCGGAACTTGTCCTTGACCTGTAACTCGATCCCGCATCGGCCCCTCCTTTGTGAATTTCCTCGCCAATTCGTGGCACAGATCCTCAGATATCGCCGGGCCTGGTTCTTGGGTTCTGGGCAAGCGACATCGTGTCCGCGTCGCTTTCCTGCCCCATCGCTGACCAGGTTGACTGATAATCCGGCACGCATTCGCACAGATCGGTACGGTTTACAGGAGGATATCACGCGGGCTTGTAAAACTCTACGGCGGTCCCGCCGCGCGACTCCGTGCGCGCCAGCAGGGCTGCCTGCTCGGTCTGGGACATCGGCTTGAAAGTTCTGGCGAGGTAGGCGTTGTAGTTCACAGCCTGCACGTTGTCACAGCCTGAGATCAGTACCCCAATCGGCTGGCTCAACACCCACCGCAAGGCTTCCTCAGGCGAGGCCACCTTCCGGTTGATGATCCGGCCAAAGGCTAGGGTTTTGAAGGCCAGGACACCGGCGCCCCGCTTCACCGCTTCGTCCAGAGCAATCTTGCGGAAACTCTTAAAGTGAGGATCAACTACGTTGATGGGCATCATGATGGTGTCCAGGCCACATCTCTTTAATGCTTCCAAATGCACTTCGGGAGCTGCATGGCCGGTCATACCGATGAAGCGGATTTTGCCTTCCTTCCTGGCTTTTTCGGCGGTTTCCATCGCGCCATCCGGACCCAGGAGCTTCTCAAGGTCCGCAATTTTGTGCACACTGTGGAATTGCCAGATATCGAGATAATCCGTGCGGAGACGCCGCAGGCTCGTTTCAAAAGTCTCGCGCGACCCTTTCGCGTCGCGCTGGTCCACCTTGGTCATCAGAATGATTCTCTGACGGTGTCCTTCGAGCGCCTTGCCCATCCTCTCCTCCATGGCGAATTGCTAATTTGTCCGGAATTCCGCGAGTTCCCGGTTTCTTGCTACCATGCAGGAATGCGCGATCTCATGATCCTTTTCGTCCATCTCCTCACGATCGCCGCCCGACTTGCGAGTCCGGGCGGCTTCCGTTCCGTTGTTGCCGAGTCAGTTCTCGTCAAACATCAACTGCTGGTCCTCAATCGCTCACGTCAGCGTGCTCCCCATCTCCGCTTTTCGGATCGCCTCGTAGCTGGCTGCTGCGCCCTGTTTATGCGGCCGTCCCGGCTGATCCGTTCGGCCATCGTGCTGAAGCCGTCGACCCTTCTGCACCTTCACCAGATCCTGACCCAGCGCAAGTACCGCCTGCTTTTCTCCAGGAAAGGCAGGCGCAAGCCCGGACCCAGGGGACCCAACAAAGAACTCATCGAAGCCGTCGTCGAAATGAAGCAGCGCAATCCCACCCGGGGCTGCCCGCGAATTGCCCAGCAGATTGCCTGGGCTTTCGACATCCCCATAGACAAAGACGTGGTTCGAGGGATTCTCGCCCGTCACTACCGTCCCAGACCGCACGCTGGGGGTCCATCTTGGCTGACTTTCAGTGGATACCTGAAGGATAGCCTCTGGAGTGTAGATCTGTTGTGGTGCGAATCGGCCACGTTGCGAACTCACTGGGTCTTGGTCGTTATGGATCAACTTACTCGCCGCATCCTAGGGTTCGGTGTCCAGGCCGCTACCGTCGACGGTGTCGCACTTTGCCGAATGTTCAACCGCGCCATTCGCGGGCAACACGGGATGCCCAAGTACGTCAGCTCCGACCACGATCCCCTTTATCGGTTTGGGCAGTGGCAAGCCAACCTACGGATACTGGAGGTGACCGAGATCAAGACGGTCCCCTATGTTCCCCTGTCCCATCCCTTTGTGGAACGGTTGATCGGCACCCTCCGTGGAGAGTGCTTGGATCGTACGCTGTTCTGGACAACTGCCGATTTGGAAAGCAAGCTGCTCGATTTCAAAACCTATTTTAACCATCAGCGCACGCATAGCGCCCGGGCGGGGCGACCACCCGACGACGTACTGACTCGGCCGATCGCGAACCTCCAATCTTATCGATGGGAATCTCACTGCCGAGGCCTGTATCAAACACCGATAGCCGCTTAATCCCCCACAGACTCTGGTCGCTGTCGTATACCGGGAACTTGGCACGAGCAGACTTCCTGATTCCGTCTCTGGATCAGCCACGCCCGCTTGCCGATTGCACCGCGTCGCCGCGAGGCATTCCTGAAAGTCGAGGTGTCTCAGTTTCCGCCATCGGCTATAACACCGGCTTCAATATCAATTCGCCAGTGACGCCTCAATCGCTAATCCGCAATGTCGTATTCCCGCCTCAGGTAGAATACTCCGAAAGGAACATTGACAACCACATGGCAAACTAGAAGGTTATTGCGCTCGTCAGCGGTAATATCGAAGCCGTTTCGGGCCCGGTTGCTCAAGACCGGCCGGGAACCCACGAATGGCTGGACTGGGAAGGGCAAGCCGCTGACAAAGCTGAAGCCCTCCAAAGTGCAGAGAAAGGCGATCCCAGGGTTGACCTGGAGTGGATGCGCATTCGCTATGAGAGGGATCTTAACAAACGCCAGGAGCCTTAAATTTGACTGTGAATCCTCTTGCCCGAAAGTGACCCTACGAATAGTTTTCGCGTGCGGCAGACTCAAGCAAGGATTTCGTCCTTCCGTGGTGTCCACTTGGTGTCCATTTCTATAGGGCAAGACATAGACTTTAGAGACTCCAAGAGACAGGAAAGAACGACTCGATGATCACGCTTATCGCCTTTGTTTATGCGGAAGAAATGCTAAGTTGATGATTTGGTAGCGCTACCGGGAATCGAACCCGGGTTTTCAGATTGAGAATCTGACGTCCTATATAGACGG
>Ga0326727_10018551_pt1 | contig 14189 bp, 11 predicted proteins | sample MB2enrmetagenome_FD_207643 | JGI IMG/M metagenome (GOLD analysis project Ga0326727, IMG submission 207643) | Lab enriched peat soil microbial communities from McLean, Ithaca, NY, United States - MB29MY | ecosystem: Environmental > Terrestrial > Soil > Wetlands > Peat | place: USA: New York...
CCCGCATTCAGAACCACGCCTCATCCATCGGCTTCCTCTTGCAGGAGATGGGCGCCAGCGGAACGCCGCTCATGTACGCATTCCGCGAGCGCGAAAAGATTCTCGATCTCTTCGAGTCGCTCACCGGATCGCGCATGATGTGCAACTACATGCGTTTTGGCGGCTGCCGCGTCGACGTAAGCGCCGCGTGGCTCGACGAAGCGCGCAAGGTCGTGGCCGGGCTGCCCGCTTTTATCGACGAGTTTGAAGCGCTGCTCAGCTCGAACGAAATCCTGATGGCGCGGTGCCAGGGGATCGGCGTGTTGAAGCCCGAGCTTGCCGTCAACGCCGGCGTAACCGGCCCCATGCTGCGCGCGTCAGGAGTGAATTATGACATTCGCAAGGTCGACAAGTACGGCATCTACGACCGATTCAAGTTCCGCGTGCCGCTCGGCGACCACGGCGACATCTACGATCGCTACATGATGCGCGTGCTTGAGATGCGCGAGTCGATCGTCATTCTCTCGCAGGCGCTCAAAGACATTCCCGCCGGGCCCATCATGGATCCCAAGGCAAAGATTCGCGGCTTCAGACCCAAGCCCGGCGAGGCCTACGGGCGCATTGAGGCTCCCAAGGGCGAGCTTGGTTTTTATCTGATCAGCGACGGCAGCCCCAATCCGTATCGTTACCGGGTTCGCCCGCCGAGTTTGATCAATCTGACCATTCTTGAAGACATGTGCCTGGGTCACAACGTGGCCGACGTGGTTTTGATTTTTGGAAGCGTGGATATTGTGCTGGGAGAAGTGGATAGGTAGTTTTTTGAGGGACTAGGGACTAGGGACTAGGGACTAGGGACCAGGGACCAGGGACCAGGGACCAGGGAACAGGGAGCAGGGAGCAGGGAGCAGGGAGCAGGAGAAACAACATCTCGCGGAGTTTTGTAAAAGGGCACGACTTAAGTCAGGCCGAAACTGGCTATGAATGACGCGGGGCTTTAGCCCCTGAGAAAAATGCCGGATAGGCGAAATATTTGCACTGAATTGCAGCGGTCGGCCCGGCACCAACATGCTGAAAGCTAAAAGCTAGGAGCTGTTTTCAATGTTAGGCGAAGGCATACTGAAGGGGATGGCGGAGACGGCGAAGAATTTCGCCGGCAGCTTTGTCTCCGCGGAACGGCTCACGACGGTCCAGTATCCTGAGCAGCGCATCCCGACCATGGAGAATGCTCGCGTCTTTCCCTTCCTGGTGTACGACGGACCGGAGTGGCAGGCCGGACTGCGCTGCGTGGCCTGCCAGATCTGCGAAAAAGAGTGCCCGCCCAAGTGCATCTACATTGAGAAGTCGTCTGACAAAAAACCTGATTACGCTGGCAAACAGCAGTTTTATCCGGCAAAGTTCGACATCGATATTTCGGTTTGCATGAGCTGCCAGATCTGCGTCGAGGTCTGTCCCTTCGAAGCCATCAAAATGGACACCCAGTTCGAGCTGGCCACCGACGACCGCTTCGGCGGGCTGTTGCTCGACCGCCAGCAATTGGCCAAGTCAAACGATTACTACCACTCGATTCACCCAACTGAAGCTGCCGGAGTGGATGGCCGCCTGGCCGAAGAAAAGGCCAAAGTTGAAGCAAAGGCCAAAGCCGCCGCTGAGGCCGCTGCCGCCAAGGCTGCCGCAGCCGCAGCCGCCGCACCGGCAGCCAAACCCGAAGGAGGACAAGCCTAGCCATGGTCGAGAAAGCGGATCAGGTTTTCGTGCTCCTCCAGCACTGGCTTGTCTCGTTTCTGCCCGCTGTGCTTCAGCCCGCTGCCGCGGTGCTGCTTAGCGTAATCGCAATCGTATGCGTCTTTCCCGGCCTCTTCGCGCTGACTACGGTCTTTGAGCGCAAGGGCCTCGGCCGCATCCAGAATCGGCTCGGCCCCAACCGCGTCGGGCCCTTAGGGCTTTTCCAGCCCGTCGCCGACGGCATCAAGGCCCTCATCAAGGAAGACATTGTCCCCTTAAGCGCCAACACGCTGGTGCATTTTCTTGCGCCGCTCTCGCTGGTGGTCGCCGTCTTTATGGAATTTGCCGTGTTGCCCATGGGCCGCAACATGGTGCTGGCCGACATGGACGCTGGCCTGCTCTTCTTCTTCTCCATGAGCGTGTCCACGGAGCTATCGGTCTTCATGGCCGGCTGGTCGAGCCACAACAAGTACTCGCTGTTGGGCGCCATGCGCGCCGTGGCCCAGATGATCAGCTACGAGATCATTCTGCTGCTTTCGAGCGTGGCTGTCGTCATGACCGCCGGCTCGCTCTCGCTGGTTAAGATCGTCGACGCTCAGAATCACTACTCCGGCGTCCTCCCCAACTGGTACATCTTCACCCCATGGGGTTTGGCCGCGTTTGTCATGTATGCCATCGCCGCAACGGCTGAGACCAACCGCTCGCCCTTCGACCTGCCTGAAGGCGAGTCCGAGCTCGTCGCCGGTTACCACACCGAGTATTCGGGCTTTAAATTCGCGCTCTTCTTCCTCGGTGAGTACCTGGCCATGTTTTCAATCTCCGGCCTCGGCACCACGCTGTTTCTCGGCGGATGGTCGGCGCCATTTTCGTTCCTTACCTGGATTCCTTCGTGGATCTGGTTCTTCGGCAAGGTGATGATTTCGATCTTCGTATTCATCTGGATGCGCGGCACGCTGCCCCGCCTGCGCCAGGACCAGTTGATGAACTTTGCCTGGAAGTTTGTGCTGCCCTTCACGCTGCTCGATCTGCTGGTGACCGCACTCTGGCGATTCATGGGCGAGGGATGGCTGCGCTGGGTGGTTTCAACGGTGATTCTTGCCGGAGCTTACGTGCTCATGGGCCGCTTGGCCATGTACAAAGAGCACTTTGCTCCAAGGAAGTATCGCTATGCTGAATGAGGTGAACGGGAAATGGGCATAATGTTCTATCTCATCGCGGCCATCACGCTGGCAGGGGCGCTGGCGGCGATGACGCTCAAGCACCTGGTGCATGCGGCGCTTGCAGTTACGGTCGCCTTCGGGGGCCTGGCGCTGTTCTTCCTCGATCTCGACGCGCAGTTCGCCGGCTTTGCGCAGATCCTGATTTACATCGGCGCCGTCGCCATTCTGATTGTGTTTGCGATTCTCCTGACGCGCGGGTCGGAACTGCCCAAAGACGGTGTCTTCAGCCGCACCTGGTTTGCCGGCCTCGCAATCGCCGCGGGAATCTTTGCCGTGCTGGGCTGGGCCGTGCTTGCAAGCGCGAAAGCACTCCCATCTGAGACGGCCACACCCGCAGTCACCGTCCATGATATCGGCGTAGCACTGATGGGCCGCTACGTACTGCCGCTTGAGATTGTCGCGCTGCTGCTTACCGCCGCAACCATCGGCGCCGTCATTGTGGCCCTGCACGAGAAAGAGAGGACCCGCTGATGGCCTCCGCGTCGCCGCTCACGGCTTACCTGGTTGTGGCCGCACTCCTCTTCTCCATCGGCCTGGCCGGCGCGCTGGTGCGCCGCAACGCGATCATGGTACTCATCGGTATTGAGCTCATGCTCAACGCCGCCAACCTCAACTTCATCGCCTTCTGGCGTTATTCGCCGCATCCCGAAGCTCTCACCGGAATGATGTTCGCGATTTTCTCCATTGCCGTGGCCGCGGCTGAAGCTGCCGTGGGTCTGGGCCTGGTGATTGCCATCTATCGCCACACCAACACCACCGATCTCGACAAGATGAACAGGATGAAGGGGTGAACGGATGCTGATGCTGCTATTGCAAGAAGAGCAAGCCGTCCCGTTCGCGCCCGCAACGCATTGCTACGGCCCACAGGCTCCGTATCTGTGGCTGATTCCCGCAGTGCCGATCGTCGCTGCTGGAGTGATCGCACTTCTCAAACAGCCGCGCCGCAAGCTGGCAGCTACGCTCTCCATTGGATCGCTGAGCTTTTCGCTTCTGCTCTCGCTCTTCGCGTTCGCGCATGTCGTCACGAATTGGGTGGAGGGCGTGGAAACCCGCGAGGTCGTCAACTTCACCTGGTTCCAGTTCGGCAACTCCGCTGTCGAACTCGGCTGGGTGCTCGACCCGCTCTCGGCCATCATGGCCGTGATGGTCAGCTTCGTGGGCCTGCTCATCTTCATCTACTCCGTGGGCTACATGGCCCACGATGAGAACTTCACCCGCTTCTTCTGCTTCATGTCGCTCTTTGCCGGAGCCATGCTGGGCGTGGTCGTCGCCAACTCCATCCTGCTGCTCTTCGTGGGATGGGAGCTGGTCGGCCTCACTTCGTATCTCCTCATCGGCTTCTGGTACCAAAAGCCCTCGGCCGCCGCAGCCGCCAAGAAAGCCTTCATCACCACGCGCGTCGGCGATATTTTCTTCCTGCTAGGCATCGTCTGGCTCTTCGCGCAGACCGGCACACTGCTCTTCTACAACCACGGCTCGGGATCGCTTGAGACCTTCGCGCTCCAGGCCCTCCTCTCGCATCACGCAGCCTGGGGGCTTACCGCCGCTGGCGCAATCGGCCTGTTGATCTTCGCCGGCGCAGCGGGCAAGAGCGGTCAATTTCCGCTGCACGTATGGCTGCCCGACGCCATGGAAGGCCCCACGCCCGTCTCCGCGTTCATTCACGCGGCAACCATGGTCGCGGCCGGCGTATATCTCATCGCGCGCGTCTATCCGCTCATGTCGGCCGGCATGCCGCTCACGGCGTCGGGCGAGCCGGCTGGTACCACCACCGCGCTCGTCGTCGTCACCTGGGTCGGCGCAGCCACGGCGGTCTTTGCCGCGCTCATCGCCGTCGCGCAAAACGACATCAAGCGCATCCTCGCCTACTCCACCGTCTCGCAGCTCGGCTACATGATGGCCGGTCTCGGCCTTGGTGGCGTCGCTGTGGGCATGTTCCACCTCATCACGCACGCGTTCTTCAAAGCGCTGCTCTTCCTCGGCGCAGGCTCGGTGATTCACGGCTGCCACGAGGAGCAGGACGTGCGCCGCATGGGTGGGCTCAAGGCCTTCATGCCGGCCACGTTCATCACCTACGCCATTGGCATGCTGGCGCTCTGCGGATTCCCGATCTTCTTCTCCGGCTTCTGGTCCAAGGACGCGATTCTCGAAGCCGCGCACAAATCGGATTTCATCAAAGGGCCTTATTATCTGCTGATCTTTGGCGCGCTGCTTACGGCGTTCTACATGACGCGCCAGGTGAGCTACGTCTTCTTCGGCCAGGGTCGCGAACAAGGCCACGCGCACGAGAGCCCGCGCGTAATGACTGCGCCGCTCGCCATCCTGGCCTTCTTCGCCATCGTGCTCGGCGCAATCGGCACGCCGGCATGGCCCTGGTTCCGCGCGTTTCTTGAGGGCCAGGCCGCATCGTTCAATATTCACACGCTCTTTGAAGCGGACTTCGCCAAACTCCTTGCTACATCGACCGTGATCGTCTTCCTCGGCCTCGGTCTGGGCTGGTGGCTCTATGGCAACAAGTCGCCGAAAGCTGAAGAACCGGACGCGCTTGAGAAGGCCGCGCCAGCTCTATGGGCTCCGCTGCGCGACCGACTCTACGTCGACGAGTTCTATGGCGTCACCGTCATCGCCTTCTACTACTGGTGGGCGCGCGTGGCCGACTGGCTCGACCGCCGCGTGTGGGGCGGCATCGTGGCGGCCGTCGCCTGGATCTTTAGAATGTTTGCGCAACTCAACCGCCTGCTCGACCTGCACTGGGTCGACGGCACATTCGACAAGGCTTGCGAGGAGCTCTCGACCGGCGGCGGCATTGTGTCGCGCGTGCAGAACGGCCGTGCGCAGACCTATCTGCGCATCCTCGCCTTCGCCGTGATTGCGCTCGCGGCAATCCTTATCTGGAGCGTCCGGCCATGAACGACGTTGCGACCGGCTTCTCGATCCTCACGCTCCTCACCGTGCTGCCGCTCGCGGGCGCGCTGCTTGCGCTTTTCATTCCAAGGCACGCGCGCGGCATTGCGCTCATCACGGCGCTGGTAGGCCTCGCGATGGCGCTGGTGGTGTGGCTGCACCTGCCTGCCGACGGCTCAATCGGCATGGGTGAGCGCATCAGCTGGGTTCCTTCGCTCGGCATCGAGTATCACCTGGGCGTCGACGGCCTGGGCGCGCTGATGGTGCTGCTCTCGGCCGTGGTCACGCTCATGTCAGTCGACGCGGCGCATCGCGTGCACCACCAGCCCGGCCTTTACTACGCGCTGGTGCTGGCGCTCGAGTCGGGGCTCTTCGGCTCGTTTACCGCGCTCAATTTCTTCCACTGGTTCCTTTTCTGGGAGCTGAGCCTCATCCCGGCATTCTTCCTCATCAAGCTGTGGGGCGGGCCCAATCGCGGCCCCGCATCGACGCAGTTCTTCATTTACACCATGGCCGGCAGCGTGGCGCTGCTGCTCTCGTTCCTCGCCGTCTTCCTCTCGACCGGATCGATGGACTTCACCGAGCTTACCGCGCTCGCCGCGTCCGGCTCGCTTACTCAAATGGTCACGGCGCATCTCGGCGCTGTGATGCCGTGGCTCGCGATGGGCGTGCTTGCCGGCTTCGCCGTCAAGGTGCCCATGGTTCCGTTTCACACCTGGCTGCCTGCCGCTTATGCTGAAGCGCCTTCGCCCGTAACCATGCTGCTCACCGGCGCTATGTCGAAGATGGGCGTCTACGGCCTGCTGCGCATTGCCATTCCGCTCTTCGGCCCGCAGATCGCCGCCATTCGAACACCGCTGCTCATCCTGGCGGTTGCCACTGTGGTGATGGGCGCGTGGGCCGCCGCCGCGCAAAAGGATTTGAAGCGCGTCTTCGCCTACTCCTCGGTGAACCACCTGGGCTACTGCCTGCTCGGCATCTTTGCGCTGGCCGTGCCGGCATCGGGAGCAGCCGCACAGGCCAGCCAGGCCGCAGCGCTTAACGGCGTCATCCTGCAGATGTTCAATCACGGCCTCACCGCGGCCGCGCTCTTCTGGTTCATCGCCATGATCCAGTTCCGCACCGGCGGCCTGCGCGGCATCGACGACTTCGGCGGCCTGCGCAAGCCAGCGCCGGTCTTCGCGGGGCTCATGGGCATTGCGCTCTTCAGTTCGCTCGGCCTGCCCGGCCTCAACGGCTTTGTCGGCGAATTCCTCATCTTCCGCGGAGTTTTTCCGTTGGCGTGGATTGCGGCGACCGTCTCGGTGCTTGGCCTGCTTGTCTACGCGGCAGCGATTCTCACGGTGATTCAAAAAGTATTCTCAGGCCCGGTCCCGGAGCACTGGGCCAAATTCCCCGATCTGCACCATAGCGAGCGGCTCGCCCTCGCGCCGGTCATCGGGCTTATGATCCTGCTTGGCCTTGTGCCCCAGCTCATTGTGGACGGCGTCAACCCCACGGTCGTGTACCTGCTGGCGCACTGGAGATTTTAGATGTTGGCCTGGTGCATTTACATTTCGTTCGGCGGAGCATTCATCGCGGCGCTGCTGCCCAATCGCAAGCCAGGCCTCGTGCGCTGGTTCGCGCTGGGCGTTGCTCTGCTGGGGCTGCTCCATGCAATGGCCGGCTTTGCAGCCGGCGCGAGCCAGGGCAGCCAAGTCCTTACTGACAAGCTGTGGGTGCCCGCAATGGGCATCCATTACATGCTGGTCGCCGACGGCATCAGCCGCGTGCTGGTTCTGCTCACCGGCATCGCCGCGGTCGCAGGCATTCTCTTCAGTTGGAACGTCGAGCTCCGCGTCAACCAGTTCTTCGCGTTTTATCTCGCGCTCATCGGCGGCGTCTACGGGGTCTTTTTGAGCGGCGATCTCTTCCTGCTCTTCGTCTTCTACGAGATCGCCATCATTCCCAAGTATTTCCTCATCGCCATCTGGGGCTCTACGCGCCGCGAGTACGGCGCCATGAAGCTCGCGCTCTATTCCTTCGTGGGCTCGGCCATGGTGCTCATCGGCCTGCTCGCCGCCTATGCAACTTCCGGCAGCCACACCACTACGCTTGCCGGCCTTGCGCATGCCGGCCTGCCGGTCAGCTTCCAGATGTGGTGCTTCCCGCTGGTCTTTGTCGGCTTCGGAATTCTCGCCGGCATGTGGCCCTTCCACACCTGGGCGCCCACCGGTCATGTGGCCGCGCCAACAGCTGCATCAATGCTGCTGGCCGGCGTGGTCATGAAGCTCGGCGCCTACGGTTGCCTGCGCGTCGCCATCGGCCTCTTCCCGCACGGGCTCGATCCGTGGAGCTTCACCCTCCTTGGTCTCGCATCGTGGCGCGACGTCTTTGCGCTGCTCGCGGTCATCGGCATCATCTACGGCGCGCTGGTGGCGCTCGCGCAAACCGACTTCAAATTCGTCATCGGTTACTCGAGCGTCAGCCACATGGGCTTCGTGCTCCTCGGCCTGGTCACGCTCAACCAGATCGGCCTCGATGGCGCGGTGCTGCAGATGTTCTCGCACGGAGTGATCGCGGGCCTGCTCTTCGCCATCGTGGGCCGCATTGTCTACGACCGCACCCACACGCGCCAGTTCGCAGAGCTTGAGCACATGCACCTCGCGCGGCGCATGCCCTTCGCGGCGTGGGCGTTTGTCGGGGCCGGACTCGCGTCCATGGGGCTGCCGGGCTTCTCGGGATTTATCGCGGAGTTGCAGGTGTTGGTCGGCGCGTGGCGCGCCAATCCGCTGTGGGCCATGGGCGCGGGCGTCGGCATCATCGTGGCCGTGGCCTACACGTGGCGCGCGCTGCAAAAGGCGTTCTTCACCGATCACGTTCCCGGGGCGCACGAGCTCGAGGCTGAAAAGGCTCATCCCTTCGCGCCCATCACCTGGCCTGAGGTTGCCGGCGTGGCGCTGCTCGGCATCTCCACCGTCGCCGTCGGCGTTTATCCGCGCATTCTGCTCGACCAGATCGAACCCGCCGTGAAAGCCCTGCTCGGAGGAGTGCAATGAACTACGCCGATCTCTTCCGCGCAATGCTGCCTGAAACGGTTCTTGAAATCGCCGCGCTGCTGGTGCTGGTGGTCGATCTCGGATTCGTGCGCAAGGCCGCGCTCCAGACGCGCGTGGCCGTCGCCTCGCTCCTCGGGATTGTGGGCTGCATCGTTGCCATTTGGGGCGTTTACGCTGCTGGCAATGCAGGCTTCAGCGTCGATGGCGAACTGCTGCTTTCCGCGGGCCGCATCGCAGGAGTCGCTCAGGTGGGCATTCTGGTGCTCTCGGCGATTACGCTTCTGCTGCTGGTTGGCGAGGAGTTCACCAAGCACGTCGGCGAATACGTGGCAGTAGTTCTGATGGCTGCGGCGGGCGGCTTGATTATTGCCGCGGCGCAGGATCTGCTGGTGATCTTCGTCGGCCTCGAACTGCTCTCGCTCGGCCTCTACATTCTCACCGCCTTCGCCAAGAAATCGGGCAAGAGCGCTGAAGCAGCGATGAAGTATTACCTCTTCGGCGGCATGTCGGCGGCGTTTCTGCTGTTCGGGTTCAGCTATTTTTACGGACTGACGGGCACCACGAATCTCGAAGGGATTCAAACTGCAATCGCGAAATCTGGACCGACCCCATTGCTCTACGTTGCCTGGATTCTAGTTGTAGCGGGGCTTGGGTTCAAGGTCGCGGCAGTACCATTCCATCTTTGGGCTCCAGATACTTACGAAGGCGCTCCCGCGCCCGCCGCAGCCTTTATTGCATCCGTCTCTAAGGTTGCCAGCTTCGCTCTGATTCTGACGATAGGCTCGAAATGGTTGACCCTTCAGCCTGATTCGACTTCCGGTCTGGTCGGATTAGCAGTAGCTCTGCATGCGATCGATAAGACGTGGACGCAACTCGCAGTCGTTCTTCTTTTTGTCTCCGCTGCGTCCATGGTGTTGGGTAATCTGGCAGCGCTGGCGCAGGTGAGTGTTAGACGGCTCCTCGCATACTCTGCGATTGCACATGCTGGGTACATTCTGTTAGGCGTTACAACCTTACCGCACTACTCGACTGCCATAGCGGAATTCCCACTGATTGTTGGCAGAATCATAAGCGTAGGCAACAGCGCCAACGCCGTCATCTACTACATCCTCACCTACGGCCTCACCACCATCGGCGCATTCGGCGTCGTCGGGGTCGTGGAGCGCGCAACCGGCTCTGACAGGCTCGACAGCTTCCTCGGCCTGCACAAGCGCAACCCAATACTGGCCGCGGTGCTGCTCGTGCTTTTTCTGTCTCTCGCCGGAATTCCGCCGCTGGTCGGCTTCTGGGCCAAATTCAATCTGTTTGCCGCCGTGCTCAACGTGGGCGCAGGCCCGGCTCCATTCGCGCTGGTGGCCCTCGCCATCGCCTTGAGCGCCGTCTCGCTCTACTACTATCTGCAAGTCCTCAAGCGCGCCTACGTCATGCCCGCAGCCGACGAGTCGCCCATCAAGGCCAATCCGGTTACCACGCTCGTTTTGGTCGCCATCGCCGCCGCCGTCGTCATCATGGGCTGCTTCCCGGCGCTGCTGCAAAACTGGATCGCGAGCTTTTAGACGCGCAATCTAACCGTCGGACCTGCCACGAAGGCCCCGTGCCCCGTCCTTGCGACTCTTTCTTGTCGCAAGGGCGGGATTCCACAAACCTTAACCAGCCGGACCATCCCCTACACCACCCTTCGCACCCCCGGCATCCTCACCAGCGGATCGGCTACGAGCCACGTCGTCGCGTAAGCCAGGACCCCGACAACGCCAAACTTGACCAGGGCCGGCGCGGCCCATCCGTGCAGTAAGAGAGCAATGCCCACCAGGATCGGCGGATGAACGATGTAAACCGTGTAGGCGCGGCGGCCGAGCCAGTCCCAAACCGGCGAGGGCCGGTTCAGATACTGGCGGAAGATGAGCAGCCACGCAGCGATCAGGCCCCAGGCCACGAATGGCTCCCAAAAGGCGTACAGGATGGCAGCCCATGAGAACCCCGTATTGAAGTTGGCGTGGCCCCTGGCAAGCAGCCACCCCAGTGGCAACGTGGGCCACACGATGAGCGCGACGATCAACCACGGCCGCGCCTGCTTCCACGTCAGTTGCGCCAGCCAGTTACGGGGCCTGGCTCTCAATCCCACCACGAAGAGAAAGATGTACGAGGCCCAGTAGCCATAAAGACTGGTGCCAATCGGAAACACCTGCCGCAGGGCCAGAGCGCCCGCGCCGACGATCACGGCGCCGATGAGCCAGGAGCGCCATCCGGGGATGAGACTATGCGTCGAGCTACTTGCGATTCCAGGCTGTAAGCCACGTATGCGACACCAGATGAGATAGCCCAGGCTGAAGGCGAGCAGAGCTTCGGCAAACCAAAGCGGCCCGGGATTGAACTCCTTGTGCCGCCAGAACCATACGATGGTGGTCCAAAAGCCGTCTCCCTGGGCGTAGGTCACCATTGCGGCAGTGAGCGGAGCCAGGATGAAGCCAAAGGCCAGGGTCGGAATACCCAGCCGGATCAGGCGGTCGAGGATGAACTTCCCGTATCCCTTGCGCTCCAGCGATGGCGGCGTAAAGTAGCCGGCGAGCAGGAAGAAGAAGCCCATAAAGTAGGCCTGGTTGGTTGTGCAGAAGAGAACGAGCAGAATGCTTGGGATAGTGCGCGAGGGCTGGACCTCATGCCAGAACCAGGAGCCGATGGCGCCATAGGTGATGGCCGTATGGTGCAGGACCACGAGCGCCGTCATCACCGTGCGCAGGCGGTCGATGTAAAACTCACGCTGGGGCATGAGCCATTGTACGCGGGGCTGAAACGCGAGGTTCCGGCCCCAAAGCGGAAACAGCCGCCCGAAGCATCACGCTCCCGGCGGCTTTTTGCTGACTGGCTGACCTGCTGACTCTCTGCTTCTCTAATACTTCACGATCTTCTCGAACGAATCCGGCTTGAGGCTCGCGCCGCCCACCAGGGCCCCGTCGATCTCTTCCTGGCCGATCAGCGCGGTTGCATTGTCGGGCTTCACGCTGCCGCCATACAGGATCCGCATGGCCGCGGCTACGTCGGCGCCCAGCAGCTTCGCCACTTCGGTGCGAATGATGCGGTGCGCGTCGGCGGCAATCTCCGGCGTGGCCGTTTTGCCGGTGCCAATGGCCCACACCGGCTCATACGCAATCACGATAGGCGCGGCGGCCTCGGGGGTAATCCCCGCAAACGCGCCGTTCACCTGCCTCTTGAGCACGCGCGCCGTCTTGCCGGCCTCGCGTTCCTCCAGCACTTCGCCGATGCAGACGACCGGCACAATGCCGTGCTTCAGCGCTGTGTGCAGCTTCTTGTTCACAATCTGGTCGGTCTCGGCAAAGTACTGGCGCCTCTCGGAGTGGCCGATGAGCGTGTGCGTACCGCCGACCGCGATCAGTTGCCCGATCGAGGTCTCGCCGGTGTAGGCGCCCTCCTCGGCAAAGTGGATGTTCTGCGCGCCCACCACGACGTTCGATCCCTTGCAGGCCGGAACGACCGTCGGCAGCAGCACCGGAGAAGGGAACAGGGCGATCTCGTCGCGCGTGTGCCCGGCAACGAGCGGCAAAAACGCATCGACAAACGCCTGGGCTTCAGCCGGCGTCTTGTACATCTTCCAATTGGCGGCAATCAGTGCTTTGCGTGACATTTTGGTGAATTCCTCAACTCAATTTTATGGGATCGATTTCAGCGCGCCGGGTGACGGCGGGCACAACGCGAGACGCGGAAACCCAGCCGAAAAGAAGCGGTAGTGCGGGCCTACGAACCGGATGAGAGCGCAGAGGTCAAATCATCGGGCACCGAACCCTTCAGGAAGGCAGCGCGATGATCGGGATCGCCCAGATCCATCGAGAAGTGGCGCCACACGCCGTCCTGAAGCACGCCCATGTTCCAGGGGCCTGAGACCGAGTCGGAGAACTGCCAGACGATGTGGTATCCCTCCTCATTCGTGAACCCTTCGCCGTCGGCCTGCAGAATAGAGTCTCCGCGCTCCCACAGCTTCGAGCGCAGCGCGTGGAGTGCGTTGCTGCCTGCCACTGTTTCAGATCCTTGCAGGTGCTGAAACGCGTAGATTGTCTTGACTGAGGCAAGATAATCCTCGAGCCATTGAACTCCGCTTTTCGGCCTGCAATCTTGAATGTCCTCGATGAAGTCCGCAATCTCGTCCTGGCCGATCGAACCGTCGAAGACGGGATTGCGTTCGACCAGCGCAACTTCAACCTCATCAATTCCTGAGAGCAGAAGGGTTTCCCATCCCTCTTCGCCATCTTCTTCGATTGTGAGCCTGAACTCAGGGTGCTCGGCACGAATGAACTGCGCAAGTTCACCAAAGAGGGGAAACTCCTCATCCTTGGACAGGACCCGCGTGTAATAGCCCATGGTTCTCCCTTTCGGCTTTCAATATATTCATTCTCCAGGAAATAACGGCAATAACAAAAACCGCATCCGGCTCTCAACCGGATGCGGCTCTTCTGATCCCTGATCACTGACCCCGATTACTGTTTTTCCGTCAGCGCCTCAACGCCCGGCAGCTTCTTTCCCTCCAGGAATTCAAGCGAAGCGCCGCCGCCCGTCGAGATGTGCGTGATCTGGTCGGCCACGCCAGCCTTGTTGACCGCGCTCACCGAGTCGCCGCCGCCGACGATCGAGGTCGCCGTGCGGTTGGCGGCAATCGCCCGGGCAATGGCGTTGGTGCCCACGGCAAAGTGCGGGAACTCGAAGACGCCCGCGGGGCCGTTCCACACGATGGTCTTCGCGGTTTCGACAACGTCCTCAATCGCCGCAATCGACTTGGGACCGATGTCGAGACCCTGCCAGTCGGCAGGGAAATCGACCGAGGACTCCCAAACCTGCGTCTTGGCGTCGTCAGCGAACTTATCGGCAATGATGTTGTCCACCGGCAGCAACAGATTCACGCTCTTGACCTTCGCCTTATCGAGCGTCTCTTTGGCCAGTTCGATCTTGTCCTCTTCAACCAGCGACTTGCCTGTGGCCGCGCCGAGCGCGCGGTAAAAGGTGTAAGCCATGCCGCCCACGATCGCCAGCGTGTCCACTTTGTCGAGCAGGTTCTCAATCACTTCGATCTTGCCCGAGATCTTTGCCCCGCCGATGATGGCCACAAACGGCTTCTCAGGATTCTCGAGCGCCTTGCTCAGATAAGTGATTTCTTTTTCCATCAGCAGGCCGGCAACGGCGGGCTTGAGGAAATGCGTAATGCCCTCGGTGGATGCGTGCGCGCGATGGGCCGAGCCGAACGCGTCGTTCACATACACCTCGGCCAGCGAGGCCAGCGCCTTGCTGAACTCAGGATCGTTGGCTTCTTCCTCGGCGTGGT
>Ga0326727_10018552_pt1 | contig 14188 bp, 13 predicted proteins | sample MB2enrmetagenome_FD_207643 | JGI IMG/M metagenome (GOLD analysis project Ga0326727, IMG submission 207643) | Lab enriched peat soil microbial communities from McLean, Ithaca, NY, United States - MB29MY | ecosystem: Environmental > Terrestrial > Soil > Wetlands > Peat | place: USA: New York...
AGTGCCAGCGGCTGTTATTTTAAAAAAATTGAAATAATCGATCGGAAAACGGTTTAGCGGCTGGCCACGGAAACGTTAGCGCAGCAAATCGACGGTGTATACAGGAAACCGTTCACCCATTTGGCATCGCTGCCAATGGCGGTAAACTCTTTCAGTAATTGATAGACATTACCGGAAATCATGGTATCTTTAACCCGGCCGACGATTTCGCCTTTTTCAATTTTATAACCCAACAGCACGTTGCCGCTGAAATCGCCGCCCAGCATATTCCCCTGTCCGGCACCTAGCAGCTGCTCGACAATTATCCCTTCGTCAATACTTTTTACTATTTCCTCGAAACTGACTTTGCCGGCCGTAATCACAAAGGCGTGGGGGGAAGGCGCAGGCAACCCGCCCTGGCGCTGGCCGTGGCCGGTGCTTTTAGTCTTTACCCGGGCGGCCGTCTGTAAATCATATAAAAAGTTCCAGATAACCCCGTTGGTAACCAGCGGCGTTACCTGACAGGGCACGCCTTCATCATCACACGGTCGGCTGCCGGTATTAAATGGAATCAGCGGGTTATCAACGAGCGTCAGATTTTTATCAAAGACCTTTTCCCCTAGTTTTTTGCTGAGGGGTGACGCGCCTTCCAGCACGGTTTTACCGTTAAATGCAGAAATCAAAGGTAAAACCAGCGAACCGGGGACGCCGTCCGGCATAAAAATCACGCTCATCGGTTTGGAGGTAACTTTAGCGGTATTTTTGGCGAGTTCCAGCTGGCGGATGGTCGTTTTCGCTACGGTTTCAGTTTTCAATACCGGGTGGCAGGAGCTTTCATAATCACCGACAAAAAGCATATCCGTGCCGCGGATGCGCTGCCCTTCAATGCCAAGACCGAAAACACTCTCTTTGAAACCGGCTTGCCCGCCACGTGAATTGATTATCTTTAAAACAGAAGATGCCTTGGTAACGCCGCCTTCACAGATGACTTCAGCGGAATAGCCGGTGATTTTCGCGATTAATTCTTCACCGAGCTGCGTCATCTTTGCCAGGCTGACTTGTTCCACTGCCGGGTCGTAGACCGCTACTTCAGGAAAAATTCTAGCGGACGGAAACTGGAATTCCGCCTTCATGCCGAACTCCGCAGTCGCCACGGCGGCGTCTACCAGCTGCTGCGAATTATCCATATTGGTGGCAGTGGCGTAACCGATTTTACCGTTTTTAATCAGCCGCAGCGCCACGCTCTGGCTTTGTTTATACTGAATATTTTTCAACCGGTTGGATTCAAAATGGACCGGCGTTTCTTCGCTGGTAACCATGTAGACTTCGGCTTCTTCCGCCGCTTTTCTGGCGAGAGCAAGAATTTCTTCCAAACTACTTACCTCCCACCAGGCATTTCCGGATTCTGATATGAGGGCTGCCGTTGCTGACCGGCAGCGGCGATTGTCCGCCCTTGCCGCAGCCGCCACCCTGGTTCATGTCCAGGTCGTCCCCGATGGCATCGATGTTCATCAGGGTATTAAAGACGTTCCCGCTGAGCATTACCGGCCGTACCATTTCCCCAATTTTGCCATTGCGGATACGATAGGTTTCGCCGGAAGAAAAAGTGAACATTTCCATACTGGTCTGGCCACCGTACCAGTTTTTAGCAAAGACACCATCTTTGATCTCGGCAATCATATCTTCGAAAGAACAATCCCTGGGCTCGATATAAGTGTTGGTCATCCGCACAATCGGCGGGTGCCGGTAATTAATCGCCCGGGCATTGCCGGTGGGCTTCTCATTCATTTTCGCCGCGGTTTCGCGGGAATGCAGACGTCCGGTCAGCTTCCCTTCCCGGATCAGATAAGTTTTCGTGGAACGGGTACCTTCGTCGTCATACTTAAAGCTGCCGCGCAACCCCGGTTTGGAAGCCGAATCAACGATATTCAAATACGGCCCGCCAAATACCTTGCCGAGGGTCATCAGTTCTTTCAATTGCGCATTTTCGTAGACAAAATCAGATTCAGATAAATGACCGAAGGCCTCATGGACAAAGACGCCGGCCAGTATCGGGTCGAGCACCACCGTATATTCGCCGCCTTTCAGTGTCGGCACCGTCAGCATGTCAACCGCGCGCTGCGCCAGCTGGTTGATGTCTTTGTGCAGTTTCCGGATGGGCCGGAAATCATCCCGGCTACCCTCGCTCAAACCGGCCTGCTGGACTTCACCGTCTTTGGAGGCGATTGCCACTGCCCGGACCGTAATGTCCGCCCTTTCCTGGGTAATAAAACTGCCGGCAGAATTTAAGAAGATGGTCTTCTTGTTCGCGTCACCGTAACCCAGGTTAGAGGTCTGGATGCCGGACGTGCTCCAGATCGCTTCGTTGTATTCATCTAAAAGCTGCTTCTTCTCGGAAAGCGGTATCAGCGCCGGATTTTCCTTGATTTTCGCGACGACATTCTCCACCACCGGTTTGGATTCATAGAACAGGCTCTTTTCTTTACCGATAAACCGCGCCTGTTTTACCGCCATCGCCACTTTATCCCGCAGCCCGGTCAGGTCGTTAAAACTGACAAAGCCCCAACCGCCTTTTACCAGTGCGCGCACATTACCGCCGACGGAAGTTGTCTTACTGATGGATTCAAGCTGCTTTCCGCGGTAAGCGATGCTGCTGAACTGGCTCTCTTCAAGATGGGCTTCAATATAATCGACATTTTGTTTCTTGAGAATTTCCGCCAGCTGCTGGCCGATGTTCTGTAAATCTGTCATAAGTAATTTCAGTTTACCTTTCACAACCCGGGTTGTCAATCATATCAAACAGGAAATGATTCTAAATAAGCAAATACCGCTTTATATCAAATGCACCGATGCAGGCAGAAAACTGAGGTATACTTGTTGTCCGGGACTGAGCAGCATTTTTTCAAACTGCTGCCGCAGCAACAGGCATTCGAACTGCAACGGACAATCCAGTGTAACTAAAATATTTGCGCCTTTATCGGTAATGGATTTGACTGTACCGCGAAATACATTAGGCATAGAAACCGGTTGCTCCGCGGTCAAATTTACCATTTCGGCCCGGATTATCGCATATTCCGCGGTATTTTTATCCGATACGGCACAGATTTCCAAACCACCGGTTTTGAAGACTTTCTCGTTTTTAATCTGTCCGCTAATTTTACCTTCAAAGATGTTGCGCGCCATCGTAAAACGCGCCACAAATTCTGAAGCCGGCCGATAGAAAATGTCAGCAGGTTTGCCCACCTGCACGATTTTTCCCTGATTTAGCAATACAATATTATCCGCCAGCGACATCGCTTCTTCAAAATCGTGGGTAACATGTAAGGTCGTAATATTTAACTTCCGGTGCGTATCCTGCAACTGGGCGTACATTTCTTCCCGGCTTTCCATATCGAGGGCGCTTAAAGGCTCATCCAGCAGCAGTATTTCCGGCTTTGTGATTAACGCCCGCGCCAGCGCCGCCCGCTGCCGTTCCCCGCCGCTCAATGTTGCCGGCTGCCGGTTTAAAAGCGGTTCGACATCGAATATCCCGCAAATCCACTCCAGTTCTTCGGCAATCTTGGCTTTCGATACATGCCTTACATTCAAGCCGAAAATAATATTTTCTTTCACGGAGAGATGCGGAAATAGCGTGTAATCCTGATAGACGATACTCACCCCACGTGCTTCCGGCACAATATTAGTAACATTTTTTCCATCCAGCAAAACTTCGCCTTCATGAACGGCGTGCAGACCCGCAATCGATTCCAGCAACACGGTCTTGCCCGCCCCGGTCGGGCCGAGGATGACCGTATAGGTCCCTTTGCCGAACGAAAGGTTGATTTGCTGCAGATTAAAATCTGCAACTTTCACCCGAACGTTTTTTAGCTCAATCACGTTTCTTTTCCCGCTGTAAAATATATCGGAAGCCAATGAAAATCAGCGCGCACACGACTACCAGTATTGCCGCCACCGGCACAGCCTGGGTCAACCCGTAGCTTTCAAACCGCTGGTAAATCAATATCGAGGTTACCATCGGGAAATAAGTCAGGATTATCACTGCGCCGAATTCGCTGATGCCGCGCGCCCACATCATTAATGTCCCCGTAAAGATGCTGCGCTTCGCCAGCGGGAATGTGACCCGCCGGAAAACCTGCCACGGTGAAGCCCCCAGCGTCCGGGCGACATTTTCCAGACGCACATCCACCTTATGGAATCCGTCTTTGGCAGAATTAATCAGAAAAGGCGCGCTGACAAAAAGCATAGCGATAATAATACCGGCCAAAGAGTCCACAAAATTAATGCCGATAGCGTTGAACCATTTTCCCAGCAAATAATTGCGCCCGAAGACAAACAGCAGCGCGATGCCGGCGGCGGTGTGCGGCACGACAATCGGCAGGTCGATAAGACCTTCAACAACCCCCTTCAGCGGAAAATTATGTCTGGCCAAGATATACGCCAGCGGCACTCCCAGAATAAATCCGATTGCGGCGGTTATCAACGCGGCGTAAAGCGTCAGCCAGATTGATTCCAGGACAGTGGTATCCCGTAGCGCCTGCCATAATGCTTCTTTATTCGATAAAAAAACCATTTTAAACAATGGAATGAAAATAAAGAAAAGAATCACTAGACTGAATCCGCTGAATACAATCAACAGACGGTGCCGTTTGAAATAGCTGCTTGCCGCGCGGGCAAATTTTGGCCAAACTTCCAACCTTTTCTCCTAGTGGAACAGCGTTTTCAGCGCATTCGGTAATGCACTAACATTATCGCATATTGGAGGAATCAGTTCAGGTTGGTTACAATTTTGGAAGATTTTTTGACCTTTTGGTCCGAGGACAAATTGAATGAATTTAATAGCCGCATCTGTGTTTTGCGCATTATTAGGAATGGTCATGCCGTAGATAATCGGTAAACCCTGGAATATAGGACTTACTGATAAAAATCGTTGATAATTTATATCAACGATGACTTTTTGGTAGTTTTGCGCATAACTGCTGTCACCAAGATTTATTTCCGGCGGTAATTCCAGGTAATTCAGACCATCCTGCATCACCACGCTCTTGTAATCAATGGTATAGTCGATATTGCCGGATTCCAGTAAAGCAAGGAGTTCCATATCCGCATTGCGGAGCACTAACCGGTTGGACGTTGGTTCTAACAATTCAGGTACGGAAATAGTAGTGGTACTATTTTCTTCCCCGGCAGTTAGAGGCATAGAGAAATAGTTACCGACTACATCCTGAACGAGGGTGGGGTCATTATAATATGATGAGGCAAGTCCAAGTGTCATTAAAGTACGATAGCCAACGGCATCGATACGGGGATCCGTAAAACCGAATGTGACATCCGGACGGGAAATTATCTGGTACCAGTTACTGGAATTAATTTCGTCGGCGTATTTACTAGTTGAAGAATATGCCAGTACCAGTTGATTGGTATTCGATTCGATGTCCCAGCTCGCATAAGGTTGACCGTCGGGCATCTTGGTCTGATACATCATCATTGGTATCAGCGAATCATCTGCCACTGCCACAATATCTGCTTCCTGACCGAGTTCGGTCACCTGCCGGATGGCCTGAATGCTGCCGTAGGATTGCAGCTCGACATTAATATCGGGATTGGCCTGTTCGAACGCCGTTTGAATTTGGGCGAAAGGCACCATGAGACTATCCGCCTCGAGCACGACTAGTGTCGATTTTTTAGCTCCTGTCCCGCTGCAGCCGCTGAAAACTATCACACACGACAACAGCAGAATGATAATGCCCTGGCGGAATTGTCTCATTCTTACCTTTTTTGAAATTGGCTAATTTATTGTAATTGTTACTATCAATTTCACCCAGTTGGAACTCGTGGTGTATTGATTTAGGGGGAGGCTGGAGGCAAAACATAATTCTAGCGGCCCGGTAGAACTATCAAGCGCGGCACCGTCTTTTGAATAAGCCAGAAACATGACGGGTGCAACGGGTGAAGCTATCACATTACCATTATTATCCTCAACGGTAATCCCAGTGCCGTTTTCCACCGCTGCGTATGAGAATGTTTTTGAATAGCCGTCCGACCCGGTGAAAGTAACAGTATTGCTGGATGTAAATCCGCCAACTGCAGCGAGTAATGTCGAGACTTGAACGCCCACATAGGAATCAGGACCGGAAATAGTGTTTGATTTGCCAATGCTGGCTGATTGCGCGAACATCACTTGTAATTGCTGCAGCTGTGCCAGTGAAAAAGTTGTTTTCTGGCTGCCGTTTACTACGGTTAGGATTACCGGCGTTGTCGCTACCGGGGTCGTTGAAACTACTACGGGGGGTGCAGTTGTTGTAGTAGCAACCGCCATTGTCGTAGTAGTTGAGGTTGATGAGGTAGCTGTGGTGGTAGTTGTAGCCATGTTGGTCATTGTTGTCGTAGTTGCAGCTGCGGCGGAGGTAACAGTAATTGAAACTACCATTCTCGCCCACAGCGATCCATCTGTAAGAATATTTTGGGAAGAGAGCGCTCCCAGTTCGGTCGGACCGTGCGCGCTGTCCAGTGCTGTCCCATTCTCTGAATAAATTACCGTCAGCGTCGGCTTTGGTGACGGGTTAATCGGATTGCCGGTAGTATCATAGTAGTTTAAAGTGCCGTTGCTAATCTGGTCATAAGTTAATGACTGGGTATAATTATCAGAAGATGTAAAATTAACAGTGTCTCCCTCTGAAATGCCGCCCACAGCATTAAGTAAGGTCGTGAGTGCCACACCCTGATAAGCGAATGGGCCGGTGATGGCACCGCCCTGGCCCATATAGCCCCCATTTCCCGATACAGATGGCAATGCCTTTAAATCTGCCATTGAATAAGTCTTTACCGTGCTTCCCTCTGTAACAGTCAATACGGTCGTCCCGGACGCAGCTGCTGAAGTTGTCGTAGCCGCAATTGTCGTTGCAGAAGTTTGGGACGATGTTGTGGTTGACGTACTGCAGGATGCCAGCAGCATCGCCGCCACCAACAATAAACTTAAACCGAACCAAGTAACTTTTCTTTTCATTTTCCCTCCATTTCTTATTTATATACTCTGATTACTATTATTTAGGAAACTCCTTTATTAGTATAACCAACCATTTTACTGAGCCGTGCTAGTCGTCGTTGGTAATATCACTTTGATACTGGTTATCCCCCCAATCTGATGTTGTGCATCGACGCCACTCCCCTCCAGCGCCAGCGGCCATTCGGTGCTGGCCAGTGGTTTGCCGTCTTCTTCATTCGCCACGATAATGTTGTTATTGTTATTGATATCGCTGGAATTATACGTTACCATTGCACCGTTAGAGCCAATTACCTCTACCTGAAAACCTTGATTCCACAGAGCGGTATTAAATTGTCCCATCAAATTAGAAGGGTCAATGGGAGTAACATAGGCAGCCAGCAACCAGAGCGCTTCGCCTGACCAGACATGCCCTTGAGCATCCGTCCATGACACGCCGTGGCAATTGGGGGCGGTTCCTGCCTCGAAATCAGATTTGCTAATGTTTTGAGTTACGGTCCCGACATCATTTAAAGTCCATGTCTGCTCTAGCGGAACAACCGTAATTGTCTGCACCCATTTTACCCACCACTGTCCGTCGGTAAGTTGACCCGGCGCCATAATGCACATTCTCAACGGGCCGATGTCTGAGCCGATTGGCTGGCCGTCCTGTTCATAGGCGATGAAAACAACGATGTTTCCCGCGGCGGGCTCTTCTTTACCGGTGGTCGCATTGTAAATCGGAAATTCAGTGCCGTTCATCACCTGGTTGTACGACAAAGTCATAATGTAGCCATCTTTAGCTGAAATTTTCACCGCATCACTGCTGGTTATACCGCCAACCGTTTGCAAGATACTACTTAAAGGAGTCCCTGTTAAATTATAAGGGCCGTCAATTGTACCGCTGCTGGTAATTAAGCCCGTCGAACCGGAGATTGGAGTCATTGCCTCGATATCAGCCAGCGTAAACGTTTTAGTCTGAGTGCCATTAATGACAGTGAGTGCTAAGGCATTAGCTGTATTGGTCGTTGTTGGCGAAACCGTTACCGTAGTTGTTTTTTCACAGGCTACTAAGCTTGAAACTATTGTTATTAGAACTAGCATGACACCAACGAATAAAGGCGCTTTTTTAAGTAAACTTTTCATGTGCTTGACCTCCTTTCTCTCTGAGAATTGACTATTGTATGCCAATAAAAAAGGCACTTCGGAAGGAAGCGCCCACAACAAAGCTAATGAGCCTTCTCTCCTTTCCAAACACGGGAGGCACAGGCATTTTTCCCTGTACCCTCGGTCCCGGGTTGAATCGGGACACCGGTCGCCATTCCCTGGCATAACACTTTAGGAATGACAACTCGAAGAGCTGAATATCACACTAATTGAAGATTTTAGCAAACCGGCGGCAATCGTGTCAAATAAAATTCAATATTACTAACAAATATTTATTATTATATCATATATTACACATTAATCGGGCTCAATTTGTACTGATTTCTTTACGGCTTTGCGGCAGCCCCGGGCGAATTCGTTTTATGTTTGTCTTTAATATGGAGTTCCTGACTTAATTGCAGGTAATTAATGACATCCGCCCGCGTCAGCATCCCCACCAGTTTGCCCATGTTAAGTACCAGAATCTGGTTAAGGTCATATTGTGCCATTAATTTCATTGCCGTATTCAGGTCGTCTTCCGGCTTCACTGTATGAATGGGCTCGCGGTGCATCACCTGTAATACGGGCGTGAACGCCCATCTTTCCTGCGGCAGTGCTCTAATATCGCTGATGGTCACCACGCCCACCAGATTATCGCCTTCCGCCACTGGCACTGCCCGCTTGCGCTTCTGCACAAAAATCGTCTGCACCAGGTAATCGATGGTTGTTTCCGGCCGGACCGATTCAATATCTCTTTCCATAATCTGCTCCACCGGAACGCCGGATAAATGCTCTTTCAATGTCACTTCCAGGCTGCTGTTATCGGCAGCGCTGTTCAGGAACCAACCGAGAAAAACAAACCACAGTCCGTTGAGGAACCCGAATTGGGTAAATATAGCCAGCACGACACCCAACGCGATGAATCCCCAGCCGAATATCCGCCCAATAATTGAAGCAATATTCGTCGCCCGATAGAGGTCACCGGTGGCACGCCAGATGATGGAGCGGAACACCCGGCCGCCGTCCAGTGGGAAACCGGGCAGCAAATTGAATATCGCCAGCGCGATATTGGTATAGGCCAGGAAACCGGTGATGGCCAACCCCAACGATTGTTTGCCGGCTGGAATATTAACACTGAATACCGGCAGCACCCAGGTTTTGGTAATTAAATACCAAATTACCCAGAAAATAAAACCCAGCGCCAGACTGGTCAGCGGACCGACAATGGCCATATAAAATTCGACGCCGGGATTTTCCGGTTCCTGGGCCAGGTTACTGACACCGCCCAGGATAAAAAGCGTGATACTGGAAACAGCCAGCCCACGCGACCGCGCTACCATTGAATGCGCCAGTTCGTGGACCAGCACCGAAAGAAACAGTGTGAAAGTTGCCAGAAAGCCGGCAATCCAGTAAAAATAGGTGTACCAGCCGGGATATGTGGCGCTGAATCCCTGACCCAGCAACCAGGTGAAAATAAACAATGCCAACAGCCAGGTATAATGAATGCCTACTTCAATCCCGGCAATCCGCCCAACACGCCACGAACCTCTCATTTCATTTCTCCCGCAGGAATCAGGAATTTCAAGGTAATTCTAACTGATTGTTTTAGTGTTAACAAGCTCTGGATTTTAATTACCGGTTCCTCATCGCGACTTGCCAGGTATGTTTGTCATCGGAACGGATGCCGCCCACCGCGCAGACTCGGATATCATCGCCGTTATAGACCGCTTTTGAGATTTCGAACAGGTGTTCCGCCAGCTCGATGGCGGTCTTCCCTTTAAATTCGATTTTCGGCAAACCGGCGGCCGGGTCGAATCCTTCCGGACTCTCCAGTTTACCTTTATAGACAGAAAGACCGGTAAGCGTCCCTAAGGCGGGTTCAATCTGAAAAGCTTGTGCCGGCATATCGTGCCGCTTAATCCCGATAATAAATATTAGCTGTTGTGCTGGGTTAGTGGTAATGATTCCCGCGATGCGTGGAGTATGCATGTTATCCGGTTCGGCTTGTGCGCCGTCCAGCAATTTTTCCATAAAATCCATGGATGGTGTGGAATTGGTATTGAACAGCAGTCTATAGGTTTCAAAAATAGCGTCGGTCTGAATTCCGTTGCTCACTGACAGAATAGCGGAAACATTATCGTATTTTACGGCGGTGTAATGCCGCAGCGGGTCGTAAGGCTGATTTCCGAGCGGTCCGATAATAACACCGTTATCCAGCAGCGACGCTTTTCTCTCCCGGCTCGCCGGACTGCGCCCGGTCACTAAATAAACTACCGCCGGATTGCCGTTCAGCGTCATGCCGACAAATAATTGTCTGCCCGGATAAGGTCCGTTGGGATTCATAATTTATCCTCCACCAAATAATCCTGATAAGTTAATTCTAACAGACTTCTGATTATGTCCATATTTTTATTTCTTACCGGTTTTGGCCTTACTGCCCGCAATTTTCTGCAGTATTTCTTCCGTCTTTTTCCCGACCCCAGCGGTCGTTTCGCCGGGAATAATTACCCCGCGTTTCTTGAGTATCAGCGCCGGGCTATTGTTGTTGATTTTCAGCAGATTCACTGCTTCTTGTGCAAATGCCTGAGACCATCCTGGCTGGTCGGCTTCTGCCACAGGCAGGCCGGTTCTCTCCGCTGAGGCCAAAATGTCCGGGGACGTTAAAAAGAAAATAGCGTTCGTTTCCGGAAAACCCTCATAAATCACTGAGTGTATTAATGTCTCTTCCGCAGGCGCTGCCGCGCCTTTTGCATATATCGAAGGCCGGTTCAGACCAAACACTACCCCTCTCACCTCGACCACGGTATCTTTAGTCATGTTTGCCAGCGGTATGCTGTTGCCTGTAATAATGAAACCCATTTTGGTTCTAAAACTCAGATTGCCTGCTGCGTTCGTTCCGGCGATTTTTTTACACCACTGCAGCAACTCTTCGATTTGCGGGTCAGCCGGCGGGTTTTTATCGAGAAAGACGGAACTGAACGAGGCGTTGGGATTTTCGGACACAATTATCCTCCTATTTTGACAGTAATATTAACAATTATAATTTCTGACGGTGAAGGAGAAAAACTATTTTCCTTTATAATGCGGCAGCCGCTTTTCCGAGAAAGCGTTAGCTCCTTCGACAAAGTCTTCCGTAGTCCGTAATCGCGCCGATAATGCCTTCTCCAGCTCCAAACCTTCATCCAGCGTCATATCATAACCGCGCACCATTGACTCTTTAGCGGCTCTTACGCCGAGCGGACCGCGGGTAATTATCGTATTCGCGATTGTTTTCGCGGTTTCTATTAATTCACCGTTCGGTACAACGTGGCTCACCAGCCCAATCCGCAATGCATCCTGCGCGCTTATCTGGTTGCCGGACAGCAGCATTTCCGCGGCAATGGCCCGGGGCAGGAAAGGCGGCATTCTGACCGTACCGCCCATCGCCGGCATAAAACCGATGTTTACTTCCGGCTGCCCGAATTGCGCATTCTCCGAGGCAATCCTGATATCGCACATTAACGCCAGTTCACAGCCCCCGCCGAGGCAATAACCATTGATGGCCGCAATAAACGGCTTCCAGATGTTATCCGGCCGCACCAGCACATCGTCCCCCTCCGGAGAAAAACCGCTTACCAGACCTTTAATATGCGCACCGGCGCAGAAGGCTCGTTCGCCGGTGCCGGTGAGTATCGCCACCCACAGTTCGTTATCGTCTCTAAAATCTTCAAAAGCGTGCCAGAGTCCCCTGAAAACTTCGGAATTCAAAGCATTCATGACCTCGGGACGGTTAATGATAATTTGGGCAATCCTGCCTTCTTTTTTATATTCAACGACGGACATTACAGCTCCTTCTTGTTTTTACTCGCTTAAAGCTCACTGGCGAATGAATTTTAACAAAGAATTTCAATCTGCGTCAAATCCCCAGAAATGCTAGAATAAAACCACCAGTCGGGAAAGCGTTTGGAGATACGAATTGGACAGGATTATCCATAAACAATCCGTGAATTGCAAATATTGTAATTCTGCGAATATCGTCCTATACCGTACTTTCCAGGGCATGCAGCGCTATTTTTGCAAGGATTGCCGCCGCAAATTTGCCGATAACGATGCCTACCGGGCATGAAAACTCCCGTCTGGATAATTTCGCTGGCCCTTAATTGTTATTATCGCGGCATGTCGCTGGGAAACATTCAGCAGGAGATTAACCAGCGGCACGGCGCCTATTATGCCCAATCCAGTATTTACAATTGGATTATCCGTTTTTCCACCGCAGCCGCCGGACAAGTACAGGCGATTCATCTTACGGCTGGAGATGTGTTGTTCCTCGCGCCGACAACGGCAGTAATAGGCACAAGCCCGCTTTATTTTGTGGATATTTTTGATGTTCAAAGTAAATATTTATTAGCCTCGAAATTGCTGGAAAATATCACTCCATCCGCCGTCAGTAAATTAATCCGTTCAATCAGATTTGCTGGGCCTGTAACTCCCAAACAACCGGTTATAGTTATGGTGATGCCGGCTGTTAATGGTGAATTCGGAAACTCCGCTAATATTAATTTTCAAGATGCTGATTCGTCCCTGGTCAAAGAAATAAACTCAGTATTGAAAAAACGGCAACGCGTGGTGCACAAGTTCCGGAATATTAACCGGGCGCAAATATTACTGGACGCCTGGCGCATGCACTATAATTTCCTTATTAGCAATAGCAAACCACAACTCAAAATAGCCGAGGGTGAATCCGATGGACCCGGGTTCCGCGGCTGGGATGATATTATCAGCCAATCCCGGTGAATTATCATAAGATATCAGCCGCAATCAGGTAAATATCAGTCGTCGTCAACCAGGATTGTAATTCTCAGGATCGTTGTTAAGCTTGACAATGAATACCGCAGATGTTACAATGACTCGCTAATGGTAGGTATTGTAATTGAATAAAAGCATTACAATAAAGGAGGAAAAGCTCAGGCAGCACTGGCATTGGCATCGTAGCTCGATAATCACTGCAATGCTGATAATAGAAACACTGAGTTTGCTCTAAGAGATGACGACGGCAGTAAAAAATGAAAAAGTTCTCGAAGTCAAAAATCTGCGAACCTATTTCTACATCCAGGAAGGGGAACTAAAAGCCAACGACGATCTGAATTATTATGTCAATAAAGGCGAAAGCGTCGCCCTGGTCGGAGAGAGCGCCTGTGGTAAAAGCGTCAGCGCCCTTTCTATCATGCGTCTTATCCCCTATCCCCCCGGCATTATCGTAGGCGGGCAAATTCTATTCCAGGGTAAAGACCTGATGTTGGCCACCGAAGCAGAGATGCGGCACATTCGCGGTAACAGTATCGCGATGGTCTTCCAGGAGCCGACGACATCGCTGAACCCGGTGCTGACCGTGAAACGCCAGATATCGGAAAGTCTGGAACTGCACCGCAGTATGGACAAAAATGAATCTTTCCAGGAAACCGTCCGGCTGCTCAAACTTGTCGGTATCCCGGATGCCGAAAAGAGGGCTAACGACTATCCGTTCCAGTTCTCCGGCGGTATGCAACAGAGAATCATGATTGCCATGGCATTAAGCTGCAACCCGTCCCTGCTTATCTGCGACGAACCGACCACTTCCCTGGACGTGACCGTGCAGGCGCAACTGCTTGAAATCATCGATGGCCTGCGGGAACGGTTCGGCACATCCGTAATCACCATTACCCATAACCTGGGCATTGTCGCCCGTTATGTTGACCGCGTAAATGTCATGTACGCCGGTAAAATAATAGAAACCGCCCCGACAGAAGAGCTCTATGAGCGTCCCTGTCATCCCTATACCATCGGGCTGCTGGCCTCAGTGCCGCGTCTCGATGTCAGTAAAAAGAAATCGCTCCGGATGATCAAAGGGTTACCGCCGAACCTGGCGCATTTACCCGGCGGTTGTCCTTTCCATCCCCGCTGCGATTGGGCGATGCCCAGATGCCGGGTTGAATACCCGTCCGTGGAAAAGGTCGGAGAAAATCATTATCGTGCCTGCTTTGCTGAGCTCAGCAAATTAAAGAAACAGTAAAACAAGTGAGGGTTTTCGTATAATGAAAGATAATACTCATCTGATTGAAGTTGAAA
>Ga0326727_10018554_pt1 | contig 14188 bp, 13 predicted proteins | sample MB2enrmetagenome_FD_207643 | JGI IMG/M metagenome (GOLD analysis project Ga0326727, IMG submission 207643) | Lab enriched peat soil microbial communities from McLean, Ithaca, NY, United States - MB29MY | ecosystem: Environmental > Terrestrial > Soil > Wetlands > Peat | place: USA: New York...
ACGAATTACACGTAATTATGATACGTGTATGGCAGACAAAAAAATCTTCGGAATTTCCCGCGCAGGCGGCAAACTCCATATCGGCGACCTCACGAATGTACCCGAGGTTCAGAACATGGTGGGCAGGTTCCGCGCTCACCAGGAAGAACGTGCCAACGTGGTGATGGTGCGCCTCAGCAATGCTGCGCTGGCGCGCGTCGATCAGTTGGTGGATTCCTCGCTGGCGAGCAGTCGCTCCGAAGCGGCGGCGATTCTGGTCGGCGCCGGCATCGATAGCCAAAAAGAATTGTTCGACCGTCTCAGCGGCTATACCGATGAGATTAAGCGGTTAAAAGATCAACTGAAGCAGGTTGCTACCGACGGCCTGAAGCCTAAGGAGTAAGCAGATTCAGGCTCTCTAAAACCTGGGGCGGCGTATCGGCGAAGTCCAACGGTTCATTCCCCCATTCCTGCGTCCGGCGGCGATGGCAGAAGGCGTACGCGCCTGCGACCGTAAGGGCCAGCGCAGCCAGCGGCTTCCAACCGTTGAGCGCCGACTCGATCCATTCTGCTCCGATGAATGAATAGACCGCGAGTTCTCCAAAGTGTAGGGTGAGTGATTGAATGAGGTGTCGGCGGGGAGTGGTTTCCGCGAAGGTGAACGGGATCGATCGCCAGTCGATCATTAGGTATTGCGCGAGGGTTAATATCAACGCGGCTTGAAACACGATGGCAATCGGCGCTTTCAGACCAAACACGACGCACTCCACCGGCATGGACAAAACAAGCGGTATCATTCCGCCAAGAACGAGGAACGTCCAAAGAACTGCGTTGAGTTGAGAGCTTCGCGCGCGGCGGCAATCGAGGAAACGGAACAGCCAGTTAGCGGGAAGATCGGCGGGGACGCGAAAGACGCGGCGCAATGCAACCATGGTGAAGAAACTCAACGTCAAAGGCAGCGATAGAACCGCCGATCGGATGGCTCCTCGTAACTCACGCGGCCGGTAGATATCGCTGAGAACCAGATAGACGGAGTTTTCGATGATGAGAGCGAGTCCGATTCCGGCGATGAGAAAGAAGATCAGTTTTTGACGTTGGCCACGGAGAAGCGTGTTGATCACGAAAGAACTGACGGCGCGCGATTGCTGGGAGAATCCGCACGCGCGACTTATCCACTCGGCCGGCGCAAGTAGCGGCCTGCTTTTTCTCTTGGTGCATTCCATGGCTTGACGGGTGTAGCGAAGATAGCTGATCAGGTAAGTGGTAGACGCGAGGAAAAATGCCGCTGGCAATGCGATTTTGGCGCGTAGCGCCAGGTTTGCGACGAGGCTATTAGTGATCCCAAGTATCTGCTCATTCCATCCCCAGAACCATGCCGGAGGCATCACAAGGAGCCACTGCGACTTCCCTTCTATGAGTTGCCGGCCCGGGAAATAAGGTAACACCGGCGCGGCGCAAAGGATCAAAAGCAGCAAGGCGATCTGGATGGAGAATGATGTCGGGCGGAACCATCGTACGGGCAGGATGGCCAGCAGAATACCTTGTAGAGCGATCGCCGCCAGCACTATGAACAGGGTGCAACTGAGGGTGCCTGTCAACAGCGCCGCCGCTCGTAGCAGATATGGCCTGGTCTCCCAGCGGCCATTGGCGATCACTGGGAACACCAGACTCGAGAGGATCGTGATCGCGAGGATGCAGATGGCAAAGAAGATGGACAGCGCCAGCACTTTGCCGCCGAAGATCTGGAGGCGAGTCAGCGGCAGTGGGGAGAGCACGAAGTGGTCGCGCTGCGAGGGAAATAGCGAGGGCCACTGGAACACCGCAACTAATGCGACAAGCACGCTCATCACGAGTAACATCCACAGCGTGTCCATCGAATAGGCCAGGTGGTAAAGGTAGCCATCCGGCAGGGCGTTGATCTCCACATAGCGTCCGAAGACTTGCACCGGGATATACCAGCTGGCGGCGATCAGCAAGCCGAGAATCTGCACGAACACGGGGCTGAAGGACTCCTCTCCGGCGAATGCTTCGGAGCGGAACAGGCCGAGGAAGAAATGCCGCGTGAGTTCCAGCAGCGGGGTGTGGGTACGCTCCAGCCAACGCTTCATCGCGAGCTCATCACCTGGACAATCTCGCGGGCGCGCACTTCCTGGTCCTGCTGCTTAGTCAACTGCGCAAACACTTGTTCCAGCGAGGGCAGTTCCAATAGATCCCGCAGGCCCGCGATGGAATCCTGCGCCACCACGTTCCCGCGATACAGAATCACTACTTGCGAACAAAGCTTCTCCACCACTTCGAGAACATGCGAACTGAACAGGATCATGCGGCCGCCGGCGGCCAGTTCGATCAACAGGCGCCGGAATAACATTGCGGCGTTCACGTCGAGTCCCGAGAAGGGTTCATCGAGAATAATCAATTGCGGATCAGCCAGAAGCGCGGCAGCGATCAGGACTCGCTGGCGCATGCCCTTGGAGTAACTGGCGATGGCGCTGAAGCGGTTCTCATGAAGGTCAAGCAGACTGAAAAAGGCATCGGCCTTCTTCGCCAGTAATCGGGTTTCCAGTCCGCGCAGGCGGCCAACCAGAATGAGGTATTCGAGACCGCTCAGATGGGCGTAAAGGTGCGGCTCTTCCGGGATATATCCGACACGGCTCTTGAAGCCGGCGAAGTCTCTCGACACGTCCTCACCTTTGAAGAAAATCTTCCCTGATGTAGGATTGATCAGGCCGGTGAGCATTTTGATGGTGGTGCTTTTGCCGGAACCATTCGGGCCGATGTAACCCAGAATCTCTCCGGGCGCTAGTTTGAAGCTGACGTTGCGCACGCCGGGCAAGCCTCGATACAGCTTGGTGAGTTCTCTTAGCTCAAGCATGGCGGAGCCGTTGTATGAGACGCAGCCAGACGACACAGAAGACGGTGGTGCAGAGCACGGCCATGATGGCCATTACGGCGATCAACAGAAGCAAGCCTTCGCTGGAATCGGACACAGAAGTTCGCTCCATAACCGCCGTCCGCGCCCAACCGACAAACGCAATGGCAAACCCAGCCGCGAAGAGAGCGACCGGATAGATCCACAGTCTCTGCCGAACCAGCCATTGCCGCAGGAGCGATCGGACCGCATCGAGAAGCAGGCGAAAACCTCCTTCCGAGCCGAGGGCGTCTTCAAACGTCAACAGCATCTCCCCTTCAAAGCGTGCGCGAAATGCGCTTGGATGCAGCGCGAGAAGCAGGCGATAGTGTGCGCGGATCATGCCGGGTTTCTCCGCACGCGTCCGCCGCGCAGGTGCGCTTTCGCACTCAGCAGCGCCTTTTCCAGGCGATCGATTTCAGCGTTGAGGACGCGTTTGCCGAGCCCCGTCAGCCGGTAGTAGCGGCGGCGCGGATCTTCATCCGGAGATTTGGCTTCGGCCTCTTCGATGAGACTTTGGGTCATGAGCCGCTGCAGGTTGTCATAGAGCGTACCGGGCCCCAGCCGGCACCCGCCACCCGATTCGCGCGCGACCTCTTGCATGATGCCGTAACCGTGCCGGTCTTCCCGGACCAGGGCCAGGCAGATGTGGAGGACGGCGGGCGAGAGCGGAAGGAAAGGGGTGAGATCTTCGTGCTTCATACTCGAAAACCGTTATATCGGATTCCGAGTGAGACTGTCAAGTGGTAGGAGCCCACCCCAGCCAGGCGAAAGCGCCCGCCCCGCTCGCGGCTCGCAGCGTGGCTACCCCGCAGTCCTCACCGCTGTTTCTTAATCTCAATACTCAAGCGTTTAATCTTCTGATTCAGCGTCGACAACGGCACCCGCAAATTCTCCGCCGCCTCGGTCTGGCTCCAGCCACACTGCTCCAGGCGCTCGATAATCACGCGGCGCTCGTAATCCGCCACAATCTCAAACAGCGAGGCATCGGCTGGCAGCGGGCCATTATCGCGCCGCAAACGAATGCCACTGGCCTGCAGAAGATAGTCGGGGAACACGTCCACGGGTACGATGACGTCCGACGCCAGCACCACCGCGCGCTCCACAATATTCTCCAGTTCGCGTACATTGCCCGGCCAGTTATGCTCCATCAACACCTGCATCGCTTCAGGCGCAAAGCGAAGCTGCGCCTTATTCCGGCTATCCAGAAACCGTCCATTATCCTGGCAGAACTTATCGAAGAAGAATTCAATCAACGCCGGGATGTCTTCCTTGCGCTCGCGTAGCGCGGGAAGCGGGATATTGATTACATTCAACCGGTAATAAAGGTCTTCGCGGAACTTGCCTTCCTTGACTAACTCGCGTAGGTCGGAATTTGTCGCGGCCAGAATCCGCACATCTACCTTCACGGTGTCGGTCGAACCCAGCGGAGTAAACTCCCGCTCCTGAATCACGCGCAGCAGCTTGGCCTGGATCTCCTGCCCAATGGTGCCAATCTCATCCAGAAAGATCGTTCCCTTGTTGGCTACCTCAAAGGAACCTTTCTTGGTCTGGCTCGCGCTGGTGAAAGCCCCCTTCAGATGTCCGAACATGGTCGATTCCAGCAGCTCGGTCGGAATGGAAGCGCAGTTGACGGTAATGAAAGCCGCCTCCGCACGCGGCGAACTGTAGTGGATCGCCTTGGCTACGAGTTCCTTGCCGGTTCCGGTTTCGCCCGTAATCAGAATCGTCGAGCGGCTGGGCGCCACCTGCTCCACCAGGTCCAGCATGCGCAGCATGCGATCACTCTTCCCGATAATGCTGGGAAAGTTGTAGCGCTGCTTGAGGACTCGCTTCAGAAGCCGGTTTTCACTCGCCAGGCGCTGGGTATCGATCACCCTTTGGATCTCAATCAGCAGCTTGTCGTTGTTCCACGGCTTGGAAACAAAGTCGTTGGCGCCCAGTTTCAGAGCCCGCACGGCGGATTCGACGGAGGCGTAAGCCGTCACCAGGAATACCGGAGTGTCGTGATCGCGCTGGCGAAAGTCGCTCAACACATCCAGACCGGACCTGTCCGGCATCATCATGTCCAGCAAAACCAGATCGTAGGCGCGTGAGTTCAGCGCCCGCTCACCTTCCGCGGCATTGCCGGCCAGATCCACCGTGTAGCCTTCCATCTCCAACAGAGCTTCCAGACTCTCGCGAATCTCGCTCTCGTCGTCGATGACCAGGATGCGGCCCCGTGCGGCAGCGGTTGTACGTGCGTCTTCAAGTATAGGAATGGTAGCCATTGTATTAGAAAGGCGCGCTCAGGCCATCACGGCTTTGCGAGCCAGGGGGAGTTCCAGGTGGAATCGAACCCCGCGACCGCTCCGCGCAAAGGCCTCAATGGTGCCGCCATGCTCCTGTATGATTCCGTAGGTAATCGAAAGGCCCAAGCCAGTGCCTTTTCGAGCGCTTTTCGTTGTGAAAAACGGGTCGTAAATCCGGTCTAAGTGCTCCGGCGAGATGCCGTGCCCGGTATCGCAGACGTCGATCTTAACTCCCGCTTCGTCGCACGATGTCGTCACTTCCAGCACAGCTTCCCCTCGCTCACAGCCTTCCATGGCGTCCCGCGCGTTCAGGAACAAGTTGAGAAACACTTGCTGAAGTTTCCCGGCATTCCCGGTAATGGGCAAGACGGAAGAATCGGCGTTCAGCCGCACCACGACTCCGGCCTTTTCCATCTGGTGCTCAATCAACGACAGCGTCTCTTGAATCACCTTATTGATCTGTACTGGACCGGTTTCCGAACTGGACGTCCGCGAGAAGTTGAGTAGAGAATTGACAATCTCACTGGCGCGAAACGTCTGTCTCGCAATCTTTTCCAACATGCGGGATTTCTGCTCGTCATCCTGCAATTGCTTTGTCAGCATCTGCGCATAAGTGGAAATTACGGCCAGTGGCGTGTTCACTTCATGCGCCACGCCCGCAGCCAGCAAACCGATACTGCTCAGCTTGTCGGCCTGCACTAACCGGCGTTCCAGTTCAGATCGGTCGGTAATATCGTCGAAGATCACCAGGCGGCCGATGCGCTCCATATCGCGCGAAACCAGCGGAGCGATTGCGATATTAAACGTTGCCTCTCGAACCGGGACAGCGGTATTTCCATTTGCTCTGGCTTCCACGTGCCGCATGGCGAATTTGTCGATATGGTGGATCCCGCTCTCACTCCGCACGGCATCGAGGCGCTCCATTAACGTCCGCGGGAAGAGCTCGGATAGTGTCCGTCCCTGTGCAATCTCGCGGGAGATTCCAGTCACTTCCTCCATGCGCGAGTTCCAACTCTCGACGCGGTCTTCCAAATCCGCCGCCAGAATCCCCACGCTGATCGATTCGACGATGTTCTCGCTGAACTCCTTCAGCCGCTCATATTCGTCTACCTTCCGTTGCAAAGCCTGGTAGAGGTTAGCGTTCTCGATCGCAATTCCGACGTAGCCGCAGAGGGTATCCAGAAGCTCCACGTCGTCGCTGGAAAGGAAATCCCCGTTTTCGGCGCGGCTCACGCCCAGGTAGGCCACATCGCGCCCGCGCGCTTTACAAGGCAGGTAATAAGTTAGGTCGAGCGCACTCAGAGTGTTCCGGACAGAAGCCGGCCAGGCCTCGGCTTCCGCGTCGAAGCGCAGACGGTTGCGTTCGAAAAAGAAGTGTGGTGATTCGCGATGCCAGTTCAGGAAGGAGAGATCCAGAGGCTGGGCGGGAAAAGGCTTGCCGTTCGAACCCATGGATTTGCGGAGCTGGAAATCGTGCGCGCCGGCCTCAGATCCCCCGGTTCCAAGAAAGAAACTGATGTGCCGGATGGAGAGTGTTTGCATGACACGGTCGCCCACCGCCGTCAGCATTTCGTCGAGGTCCGTTTCGGCATTCAATTCGCGCGCAAATTCAATCAGCGTTCGCCGGTAATCATATTTCTCCTGATAGAAATACTTATCCAGGCGTTCCTGAATCCAGTTGCGGATCGGCTGAAAAAGAAACGCTGTAATCAGCATCACCGTCAAAATGCCCGTGCTGCCCAGGTCCTTGAAGTTTTTCTGCGCAAAGCTGGCCAGCGAAAAAACGATGCCGTAAAACGCCGCCAGAACGCACACCGTGGCTGCGGTGTAAGCGAAACCTCGACGGAAGATGATGTCTACATCCATCAACCGGTAGCGCGCAATGGCGTACGCGATGGTGAGCGGAATCAGCGTCAGCGTGAAAACGGAAAGACGCATCCAGTCGCTCGGTTCCTGCCCGGCGATGTACGGCGCCAGGTAGAGGATTGCATAAGGCAGAAATCCAATAGCCAAGCCGTTCCGGAGCCATTTCAGCTGCTGGCGGGACGTGGGTTCCTGGCTGGTGTAGTGGCTCAGCGTCAAAATGGTGGCGCACGCGAGATAATAAATCGCGATAAGGGCGGCGCTGGCGCGGTCCAGCGCATACAGAACCTCCGCCAAAGGCGCATCCGAGCCGAACAAACCGGTGGCAAACGCGATGTATAGACCCAGAAGCAGCATTCCCGGCATATAAATTAGCCAGGCGTGCAGGCGGGGACGGAACCACGGGCGGCGTTCGGGGAATGTAAGACAGAAGTGAAGCAGCAGCGCGGGAGCTAGGAATCCGGCGGCAACGTTACCCCAAAAAATGATCCAGTCAAAAGTGTTCAGCTTTCCCGTGTAGTGGAAGCAAGAAAAGATGAACGAAGCCAGACAGAAGATATAAAAATGCTGTGATTTGTATGCGCTGCCGCGGCGGAGATAAACAAATAACCCAATAGCCAGGTAAACGGCGCCCGTGAAATACTGCGAAAACAGTGCCCGGTCGCGTGTCGCTTCGCGGACAATCACATCTGCCGAAAACTCCACGCCGTGGCGGGAAATCAGATAAGAAACCGTGCTCCAGATCCCGCGTCCATACAAAACTCGGGCCGCGTCGGATGCGCTCTTTATGTCAACGGTGTTGATCCGAACCAGAACGTCCCCAGGGCGGATTCCCGCGTGGGCGGCGCCGCTATCCGCCGCAACGCGATGGGCCACGACGGAGACCTGTCCGCCTTCCGTTCGGTCGACCCAAGTCACCCCGTCGGTGGGCAGGTGGAATCGGTGTAACTGCTGAAAGTTCAATACAGCAGCCAGCAATGCCGCCGCGGTAAGGACGGTTAGTAGAGCTGTCGATAGCTGAAACTTCAGCTCCTGAAGCATTTTAGAGTCCGCAACACGCTGCGGGAAATGGATTGATTTGCACGTTTACTGCCACCGATTCCAAACATCCCTAAGCCCTTAGAGCGAGTGAAATCAGCGATTTCCGGGCTCTCCGCAACTCCATCATCCGGATTTCGGGAGAACGATTCCTGAATACATATTTCAAATTTTCTCGCCCGGCGAGCGATCCTTTATCCATTTGACGAACTCTGGAGGAGCCTGCATCGTTGAAAGACGGCTCTGCCGAACCAGCGACCAATCGTCGAATAAGTGGGATTCTTTGATCTCTTTCAGCGAGACTGGTGTCTTGAGTTTGGACAGGAACTCGAAATCCACCGTTACGCTCTTTTCATCCTTGGGGTCAGGGCGGGGCTCTGAAACGACCTTGGCTACGCCGACCACTGCGGATTCGGCGCCGGAATGGTAGACGAATACATGATCGCCCGGACGCATCTCGCGAATCGCGCGGAGCGCCTGCGGATTTCGGACACCGTCCCATGACGTCTTCTTGTCCGACTGGAGCTGATCGATGGAATAGGATGCCGGTTCGGATTTTGCCAGAAAATACTGCATGGAGGTTCCTTTCTCGCGTTTTGGGCGTTGAAGCGCTCATTACCGCCCTTCCCAAATGGTACTGTAAATGGATACACGATCTCGTTGAATGTCACAGAAACGAAAGAGCTTCCTGCTAAGTTCGCTAGCCTGTTTCGTGGGCGCGCTGCTGTGTGCTCAGACCGCGCCAACAACAACCGCGCCCGGCTCGTCCGGAGACAGCGGGACGGCAAAAGACTCCAAACCTGGCTCCGGCAATCAGGAATTCGTCATAGGCCCGTTGGACGTGTTATTTGTTCACGTGCTTCACGAACCGGACATGACCGGGAGAGTGGAAGTGGGTCCGGATGGGATGATTTCCCTGGTGCTGGCCGGCGAATTTAAAGCCCAAGGCCTGACGGCCACGCAGTTGTCCGACGCCATTAAAGAACGACTGCGCGCCACAATCCGCACTCCGGAGGTAAGCGTGCAGGTGGTTCAAGTCAACAGCCGCAAGTTTACGCTCCAGGGAGAAGTTCGAAAGCCTGGCACCTATCCATTCTCGGCCCCCATAACCGTCCTGGAGGCGCTTGCCGAGGGCCAGGGCTTCTCTGACTGGGCGAACACAAAGAAAATCTACGTTCTTCGCAATGGAAAGAGACTAAAGTTTAATTATAAGGACGTTAGTCATGGTAAGCATTCCGAGCAGAACGTAATCGTTCAAAACGGCGACCAGATTTTCGTTCCCTAACTTACATTCGATGCTCACTCCTGAAGTCTACTCGAACATTCAACGACGCCAGATGGATCTGGGGGACTACATCGATGTAGCTCGGCGGCACCGCGGCTGGGTACTTGGTCCTCTTTTCGCCGGGCTTGTCATCGCGTCCGTGGTGGCGTTTGTCATTCCTAACACTTACGTTTCTACGGCGATGGTGCGCATATCAGCCGCTCAGATGTCCCAGACCGTCATGCCTTCCGTGCTGTCACAGGAAATCGCCGACCGGATCAACTCCATGGAGCAAGACATCCTGAGTCGCGCGAGCCTGGCAGAACTAGTTCAGCGGCCAGCGCTGGACCTCTATAAGAGTGAGCGCAATCGCCAGCCTCTCGATGACGTGATCGAGAAGATGCGAACCAAGGACATCAAAATCCAGATCGCCAGCGTCTATGGCGAAAAGCAGACCAACAAGGCTGACGGCGCCATGTTCGCCATTTCCTTCGCGTATCCCGACCGCAACAAAGCCAAGGCGGTTGTGGAGGCGCTGGTGGCCCGCTTTATGGATTCGGATTCTTCCGGCCAGAAGACCAGCATTGAGATGACGACCAGCTTTCTGCAGGATCAAGTGTCTCAAGCCCGCACGGAGCTTGATCGGTTGAACAACGAACTCACCGACTTCCGTAAGCAGAATGTTGGCCGGCTACCCGAAGAGCTCAACACCAATGGCCAGGCGCTGGCATCGCTTGAAAACCAGCGAGCTTCCATCAATGGGGCGCTCGACCGTGATGCCGAGGAGAAGATTTCCTACCTCAACCAGGTTGACCAGTTCACATCGATGGAAAAGACCTTCGGACTGCTGGCTACCCAGTCGGCTGACGACCCCACTGGGCAAGGCCGCAGCGAGCGCGTCCGTGATTTAGCTCATTCCATCTCCGAAGTGGAGATGAAACTTTCGTCGCTGCACCAGCAGTACACCGAGCAGCACCCCGATGTGATCGCCGCCGAAGCCACGCTGGCGGATCTTCGACGGCAAATGAAGGAAGCCGAGGCTGAGGACGAAAAGGAGACCGCAGCGAAGCCCGCCAAACACCAAAATCCCGTGGTGGCCACCCAGCTCAACGAATATCGCTTGAAAGCGGAAAACGCCAGGAGCGCCCTCAAGGCGCTGGAAGTTGACAGGCAGGCAAAGCTGAAGCAGCTGGATCAAGTGAACGCCGAGATCGCCCAGCTCCAGGCGCGCCTGGAGCAAGGTCCGGCGAATGAGCAGAAATACGTGCAGCTTTTGAGTGATCAGAAGCAGGCCAACCAGCATTACCAGGATCTGGTAGCCAGGGAAAGCCTCGCCGAGCAGAACAAGGAAGCTCAGAACCGCAAGGCAGGCGAAACGCTGGAAGTGGTGGATCCGCCATCGCTACCCACTTCACCAAGCGCGCCAAACCGGTGGCTGATCGTCGGAGTCGGTTTTGCCGTGGGCGCGGCGATGGGGGTGGCGCTGGCCGGCTTCCGCGAGCTCAAGGACACTTCGCTTAAGAATCTGAAGGACGTTCGGGCATACACGCAGCTTCCCATTCTCTGCAGTATTCCCTTTCTGGAGAATGATTTGCTGGTGCAGCGGCGTAAGCGCGTGATGATCGTTTCCTGGACCGCGGCCGTGCTCGTAGGTGTCGCGGCGGTGGGTGCCTCCTTGCTGTACCACCTGGTGGTTTTGAAGTCGTAGACGGTCTAGGGTTATAACATGAGCCGAGTTCACGACGCACTTCGAAGAGCGGAACAGTTGGGCATCATTCCCCTGCCGCCGCCGGCCGGGGAAATACCGCCTGCCGAGCCGCGCCTGCGAGTCACTCCTCGTCAACAAGCAGGACCCTATGCACCCGCCGATTTCGCCCCCATCGGATTTCCGGCGGAAATGCGTGGAGCTCCGCTGGCGGAGGATGAGCCGTCTACCCCGCAGGAACGCGCCCTGGTTGCTCTCGAAGATCTGCCCGCCGTCCTGTCCCGTGTTGAGGAAATCCCTTACGTACCCGCGACGGAAGCGCATCTGATCCGTCTCGACGCGCCAGCCGAAATGCCAGGCGAAGAGTTCCGCAGCCTGCGAACGCGCCTGAACCATTTACAGTCCACGCAAAAGTTGCGGACTGTGGTTGTCACCAGCGCGTCGCCCGCCGAGGGTAAAACTTTCACGGCTCTCAACCTGGCGCTGGCCCAGGCGCAGCTTTCCGAGCATCCCATCCTGATGGCCGATCTCGATCTGCGCCGACCTTCCATTCACCGCCTGCTCCAGATTGAGCGAGGACTTGGCTTTTCTGACTACATTCAGGGCGAAGCGCCGCTGGAGCAATGCCTCCGCCGCATCGAAGGCACCCCGCTTTTTGTGATGACAGCGGGTTCTTCGGTCAACAACCCTCTCGAATTGCTGGGCACGGGCGAAGCCAAAGCCACCATTGAAGAACGCTTCCCCAAGCTCTTCAAATGGTCGATCATCGATTCCCCGCCCTTGCTGTTCTCTGCCGACGCCAACCTTCTGGCCACTATCACCGATGGAACGCTGATCGTAGTACGCGTCGGTTCCACCACCTATGACAATATCGTGCGCGCCATGCAGACGCTGTGCGAGAACAATGTGCTGGGCATTGTGGTGAACGGCGCTCGCGCTTCCGAACTCTACAGTAAATACACATACTATTATTCGAAGAGCGATTGAAGCCCCGCTATCATCTAACTCCTTGATGCAATATGACGCAGTAGTTCTTGTTTCCTTCGGCGGCCCGGAGCGAGCCGCTGATGTGATTCCCTTCCTCGAAAACGTACTACGAGGGAAAAATGTCCCGCGCGAGCGCATGCTGGAAGTGGCCGAGCACTACTATCACTTTGGCGGCAAGAGCCCCATCAACGATCAAAACCGTCTGCTGCTGAGCCGGCTCAAAGAGGAACTGGACCGTGACGGCCCTAAGCTGCCGGTTTACTGGGGTAACCGTAACTGGGAGCCTTACCTTACCGATACGGTGAGCCAAATGAAGCAAGACGGCGTGGGGCGCGCTCTGGCCTTTGTAACCTCGGCTTATAGTTCGTACTCGGGCTGCCGTCAATACAGAGAGGATATTCAGCGCGCCCAGGAAGCTGTCGGTACCGGGGCCCCTGCCATCGATAAAATTCGCGCATTCTATAACCACCCGGGCTTCATAGAGACTATGGTGGCGAATGTGAAAGCCGCTTTGACAGAGCTACCCGATGCCCTCGTTCTGTTCACGGCGCATAGCGTCCCGGTTTCGATGGCCAAGTCCAGCCGTTATGAAGAACAGATTCGTGAGGCGTCGCGCCTGGTAACCGCGGCGCTCGGGATTCACACCTGGCGCATGGTGTGGCAAAGCCGAAGCGGTCCGCCATCGCAACCCTGGCTTGAGCCGGATATCAGCGACGTCTTGAAACAGACCGACGCGCGTGAAGTGGTCATCGTGCCCATCGGCTTCCTTTCCGATCATATGGAAGTCCTTTACGATCTGGATGAAGAAGCGCGTCATGTCTGTGAAGAACGAGGCATCCGCATGGTGCGCGCGGCCACTGCCGGAGCGCATCCCCGCTTCATTACTATGATCCGTGAGTTAATTGTCGAGCGTATCGAAGAGTGGGCCACTAAGCCCGCTTTAGGCGTTCTGGGTGCAAATCATGACATATGTCCACTCGATTGCTGCCCCGCGCCAAAGCGTTGATTGTACATGAATTACCATTAGTCGAGTAACTTAACGGGTGCAGATAGCGTTCTACTACTTAGTAGGAGAAATTTACTAATGTACAAACGATTACTCACCACGTTGTTATTCGCTTCTGTCGCCGCGTTCGCGCAGGGATCAAGCACCGCGCCCACGCCCGCGCAGATCGCCGCTCACGAGGTCACCCACCTCACCAAATTACTTTCACTAAGCACCCCACAGCAGACTCAGGCGACCGCCATCTTCACCACTGAGGAAACGGCCATTCTGCCCTTGATGGCAAGCTTCAAGACTGCTCGAACGGCGTTGACCACAGCTATCGAAGCTAATGACTCCGCGACAATTGCGGCCGAGACCACTGAGATTGGAACCTTGACGGCTCAGGAGCAGTTGGCGCGAGCCACTGCCGAAGCGGCTCTTTACGCAATTTTGACTCCGACGCAGCAGACGTCATACGCCGAATCGCTGGATCACGGCCGATTTGAACATCGGACAGCCAGGCACGGTGAGGGGCACTAAGGTCGCCATTTTACGTTAATTAACCTGGGCGCGGGCAACCGTCCGCGCAGTCCCCACGTTCTACAGGTGAGGAGTTGTAACCACATGAAAAAACGAATACTCACCGCGCTTCTGTTTGCTTCCGCTTCAGTGTTCGCGCAAAGCTCAGGCAATGCGCACACGCCGCCCACCCCAGCACAAATAGTCGCCAACCAGGTAGCGCACCTAACCTCTTTGTTGTCGCTCACAACATCGCAACAAAGCCAGGCGACCACCTTATTCACCGCCGCCCAAACTACTATTTCGAGCGTTCGAACGAACCTTCAGGCCGCGCATACCGCCCTGACCACGGCGGTTGAAGCCAATGACTCCGCCGGCATTGCGACGCAGACGACGGAGATCGGAACCTTGACCGCTCAACAGGCTCTGGCCCAGGCGACCGCCGATGCAGCCTTCTATCAGATCCTGACAAGCGCCCAGCAGACTGAATACGCGCAGTTCCTGTCGCAGGGTCCCCACGGACCGGGCGGACACGGCGGATTTGGCGGACCAGGTCACTAATTCAGCAGGGCAGGTAGTGATCGTCACTACCTGCCTTACGCCGAAAATCGATAACCGGTACCTCGAATGGTATGCAGGTGTTTGGGAC
>Ga0326727_10018556_pt1 | contig 14187 bp, 10 predicted proteins | sample MB2enrmetagenome_FD_207643 | JGI IMG/M metagenome (GOLD analysis project Ga0326727, IMG submission 207643) | Lab enriched peat soil microbial communities from McLean, Ithaca, NY, United States - MB29MY | ecosystem: Environmental > Terrestrial > Soil > Wetlands > Peat | place: USA: New York...
CGTCACCTCCAACCTCCGCACCGGCTGCTGCCCCTCGCTCGACGACCACCCCCTGCGCGCCTACTTCGACCTCGGCCTCATGGTCACCCTCAACTCCGACGACCCACCCATGTTCGGCGCCAGCCTGCTCGACGAGTACGCCCTCGCCCACACCCACTTCGGCTTCTCCCTCGACCAGCTCCGCGAATTCGCCGCCAACTCCGTCGAAGCCAGCTTCCTCCCCCCGCACCGCAAGCTCGCCCTCCTCTCCCGCATCGAGCAATACCGCTAGGCCGAGGCGCAACTTCTCCTCTCACAAGTTTTTGGAGCCGCTTGCGATCGCATGCGGTATGATGAACTGACTTGGAAAACAGATGAGAGGTTAATGCCAGTCACTGTTGCCAATATGCCTACTCGCGAGTGCCCTCCCTTCCTCCGGTGGGCTGGTAGTAAGCGTCGGCTTTTGCCGATCCTGAAGAATTTCTGGACTAAGAAACACAAGCGGTATGTTGAACCGTTCGCGGGGTCAGCATGCCTTTTCTTCGCTCTGAAGCCTCCCAAAGCAATCTTGGGAGACCTCAATCCCGAACTAATAGCGACCTATATCGAGGTCAAATACCGAATCGATGACGTATTGAAGGAACTGAGCAAGTTGCCACCATGGAACAAGACGGAGTACTTGCGTCTACGATCGCTCGACACATCGAAATTGGAGCCGCATGTCCGTGCAGCTCGGTTCATCTATCTCAACAGATTCTGTTTCAATGGTATTTACCGGACAAATCTCGACGGTCAATTCAACGTGCCTTACAGTGGGATCAGATGTGGCGCGGTGCCACACGATGATGTTTTTCAGCAATGTTCGCGCCGTCTTCGCAAAGCCCGATTCGTCTGTGGAGACTTTGAACAGGTTTTGAAGCAGGCAGAGAAGGGCGATCTGGTATACATGGATCCCCCATATGCAGTGCGCGCACGAAGAGTGTTTCGGGAATACGATCCCAGCACATTCACTCATGTGGACATTGCACGGCTGCGTTCGTGGATGGAGCGTCTGAATGCTGCCGGCATTAACTTTGTGGTAAATTACGCCGAATCGGATGAAGCTGACGTTCTTAAGAAGGGCTTTTCGCACCAAACAGTAGCCGTTCGTCGCCACATTGCAGGATTCGCCGCTCATCGTGCCATGACGAACGAGTTGCTCATCTCAAATACTTGAAGGGCGCAATGAAAGCCAACGATTATGGGGTAAGGGCAATTGGCGTCCAGGAACTGCCAACAGGAAAGCTCAAGCCAAATCCACACAACCCAAGGATGCTATTCGATCGCGATGATTTAGATATCCTTCGGGAATCAATCAGTCGTGTGGGGATACTTGTCCCCCTGACGGTATACAAAGAAAAAAGCACAGGCGTCTACGTCATTCTTGACGGCCAGCGCCGCTGGATGTGCGCAATGGACGTCGGCCTTAAGACCATCCCCGTCAACGAGGTTGCCGAGCCCTCAACAGTACAGAACATTGTGACAATGTTCCAGATTCACAAGCTCCGGAAAGATTGGGAGTTGATGCCAACAGCACTTAAGCTCGAAGTGCTCATACGCGCCTTACATGAGGTGAAAGGAACAGTGCTCGCCGAACTTACTGGCCTTGATGAAGCTGTCGTTGTTCGGTGCAAGAAACTTCTCTCATACAACAAGCGCTATCAAGACATGATGTTAGACGCAGACCCCAAAAAGCGAGTCAAGGCCGATTTCTTCATAGAGCTGTACGCGGTCCGTAACGACCGTGAAGTCAAGAAATTCTCCTGGTTCAAGAAGGACAAGTTTACTGATGACATGCTCAGGAAGGTCGAAGAGAAGGGGATTAAGGCAGTTACTGACTTTCGGATTGTGAAGCAGCACATCAACAACGCAGTGAAGGCCAGAAAGATACATACAATTTCCAAGCGACTTCAGGAGTTTGCCGAACAGCCTTCCCTAACGCCCGACCACCTCAACATTGAGTCGGCTATGGTGGCGGCGGAAGCGAAGAAAATACTGAAATCCGTGGAAAGCCTCTACGCGCAGATCAACGCTATCGACGTAGATCAATACTACGGGGAGGAAGCTATGTGGGGTCGTCTCGAATCACTTATACAGTTGATTCGCGAAAAACTGCGCTCTTTGGGGCGAAGGGCGGAAGGATGAAACGTCCTTCCGCACCCGGCACGGCTATAGACGCGAAGAGATACAAGCGATGGACCTCGCGCTTCGGCTCTTATCGAAACGTCACCACTGACACAATCGGAACGTGGTTGGATCAATTCGACGACAACCATAGGGATTTGGCTGCTCGCGTCCTTGACTCCGTCGATTTTTTCGGCCAGAGCAACATTCTTGCAGCCTATCGTCAGGCGTTACAGGCGCTACCCGGTTGGGACGCTACGGCTGCGAGGCAGACGGGCAAATGGAGATTCGCCGCTATGTCTGGTAGTGCCGGAGAAAGCGGCGACGCCATGCTCTACCAGTTTCGTCTTGCGAACGGACTTGATTCAAAGCGTTTCCATGATCTGTTCGTGGGGCGCACTGATCTCTTTCGGCTTGCGATGCTCCCGGACAACGACCCCCAAAAACTCGGGAAGAATGACGTCGTAGTCCTTCTAGACGACTTCAGTGGAACCGGGCAACAGGTATGTGATGCATGGAACGGCCCGGAAACTTCGTTTGGCGCTCTTCTCGCCGGGGTTGGGCATGTTTACCTCATTCTGGTGGCGGCTTCGACAACCGCCAGAAAACGTATCATCAAAGAAACATCTATAAGCCCGTTTCCAGCGCACGAACTTCGTGAATCCGACGACGTATTCTCCGACCATTGCACGCACTTCACAAAGAGTGACAAAGCGAATCTGCTTCATTACTGCAGAATAGCGGATAGGCAGTTGCCAATGGGACGCGGCAACTGCGGCTTTGTCGTCGTTTTCCAGCACCGCACACCCAACAACTCAATCCCCATCCTCCACAGAGAGCACTCGCGGTGGACTGGCTTGTTCCCTCGCCACGAATAAGAGAGGCCCAGCCCATCCCGCGCCCCGCGCAAACCACCCGCCCCCCACCCGACCACCCTTCAGAATTCAATCCTTCCCTGAAACGCAATCATCCGCGGCGAGCTGTCGCCGCCCAATCCCACTCCCAGCAAACCAGTAGGCGGCGAGATTGTGCTGGTCAACGCGCCAAAGCCGGTCTGCGTTGCCGGTTCGCCCGGCGTGCCCGCCTGATTGCTGGGCAGCGTGAAGTTGGGATGGTTGAAGACGTTGAACAACTGCGTGTCGAAGCGGAAGGTCACATGTTCCGTGATTGGAATCTTCTTGGTCAGATAAATCTCGGAATAGGTGAAATGCGGCCCACGAACGTTGTTGCGGCCTGAGTTCCCGAACTTGCAGTTGGCGGGCGAATCGCCTCCGGCACACGCCCCGGTGCTGGGATCGACCACCGATGCAAACGCATCCGGGTTGAGCCATTGCCGGCTGCCGGTCTGGGTGACGCCGGGAACAGCACTCTTGCGATAGAGCGGAACGCCGGGGACCCGGTTCGCATACTGCGGCCCACTGCCCTGGAAGATGCCGTGATTGTTCGCCGTATACGGCGCGCTCAACACGCTGAACGGCAATCCGCTGTGCAAAAACGCCGTCTGCGACACCTGCCATCCGCCCAATGTCTGTCTCAAGAATGCGTGGCTGGAATGAAAAGGAATCTCATAGATCCCGAAGGCAGACAGGTTGTGGCGAACGTCGTAGTCGCAGTTGCCGTACTCCTTGCGCAGATCGCCCGGCAGCGGAGAGAGAATCCCAAGGCTGGAGAACGCGAGCAGGCCGCCGTTCGATACCTCGTCGAGGCAATGGCTGTAGGTGTAGTTTCCGCGCAGCGTCAGGCTGCCGAATTGCTTCGTCACGCTGGTTTGCAGCCCGGAGTAGTGGCTGCCCGCGTCCGTGCGGAATTCGTTCACGCTGCCGAAGCGTTGATCAAGCGGCCGGTTGTAGGCAAAGGACGCGAAGCATCCATTGCACACCGTCTGATAGCCATTCAACTGCACTTGATATGGCTCATGCACGGAGCGCGTGCCGACGTAATCGACGCGCAAAGAACCGCGCGCACCCAGCTCGCGTTCGATTCCCAGGCTCCATTGCAGAAAATAGGGTGTCTTCAGCGTGCCGTTGGGAAAGGTGTTGAGGTTGACCGCCAGCGGACACGTAGGAGCGCCAGCAGCCAGACCGGCACATGGAACTCCGTCCGACGCAAAAACACTTTGGAAGGATTGGTTGGCCTGCACGGTCGCGTCTACCGCGCTGTTTGCAACTTCCGGCGCAATGCCAACGCCGCCGACCTGTCCGTTGATCCCGCCAACAAACACAGGGGAATACGGAGGGTTCGTCGCGCCCATGTCGGCAACCTGCGCGGGGATGATGTCGTTGAAGACGCCGCCGCCCGCGTGAATCGCCATCTTGTCCGACAGCTTGTAAGCCAACGAAGCGCGCGGCTGCCAGCTAAAGAGTGGCGTGCCTGGGAAGAGCCTTCGCACATTGGTCTGGATTGCCTTGTTTAATGGCTGCGTGATGTCGTGGGTCATATTCAGGAAGGATCCCACGGGCCGCGCGAACAGGCCGTGCTGGTTGACCGGATCCGTGTTCCAGGTCAACCGAAGCCCCGCGATCAGCGTCCATCGGGAGCTGGCTTTATAGGTGTCCATCGCGTACAGGTCGAGGTTGCCAAGTGCGATGCTCTCTTTCTGCGTAACCGGAAAGGATGCCGTCGCGGTGGCCGCAGCGCCGTAGGTGAACTGCGCGAGATCGTTGTAGACGACGGTAGGAACGACGCCTTCGCCGAGATCGTAGTCGCTTACGTCCAGCCTGCGCGAGTTCTCCCCAAACTTGAAGCTGTGACGTCCGCGCGTCCAGATCAGGTTGTCATTGATCTGCCACTGGGTCACCTTGCGGCCCTGGGTATAGGTCTGGTCGTTGCCGCCAATCGTGCTGAACGGCGCGTTGGAACTGCCTCCGGCCAGCACAATCGGAAAGGTCTGCAGCACCTGAGCGTAGTTGTTGGGCAGAAACAGGCTTGAATACCAACTTGCGCCGGGGTTGATCTGATTGATCAGATTCGGCGTAAACAGATGCGTGTAGCCGACGACCAGCGTCCTCTGCGGCTGCGGGGAATAGGAGTTGAAGATTGTGTTGATCGCATCGGTGTAAGCGGCCTGCAGCCCCGTGTCCTGCTGAAATCGGTACCAGATGCTGTTGTTTGCGTCGATGGTGTGGTCAATCTTGAGGACGATCATGTTCTCGCTATCGGAGTTGTTCATCGACTGCGTGCGGATGTTCGCACAACCGGGGCCGTTGAACGGGTTCGTCGAGCTCTGGGGCCCGGGCAGCAACGCGCCATTCGCATCCAGTGGACAGGAGAGAACGGGCGTTGGCGTACCGGCCGTGTTGCTGTAGAGTGCGAACATCTTTTGGTAGAACACGACCTCCTGCGGTTGCGCGGGCAGCACTGTTCCATTGATCGGATCGGTTCCGCCCTGCGGCAACTGCTGCAAAACATACTGCTGATACGCGGGCGACGGTACCGTCGTTCGCGCAACCAGAGGCAGCGCGATGCGAATGCCTTCGTAATGCGCGAAGAAGAAGAGCCTGTTCTTCCGGATCGGCCCGCCTGCACTTACGCCGAATTCATTCACCGTCGAGCGGGGCTTCTTTGCAATGTTTCCCGGAGTGTCATTGGCATGGAGAAAGTAGTCTGCTGCGTTGAATAGCGAACCGTTCCATATCTCGTACGCATCTCCGTGAAACTGGTTTGTCCCGGACTTTGTGAAGTAGTTCACCTGCGACGCCCCGTAACGTCCCTGATCGACCGCGTAGGAGTTGGTGTTCACGGTCGCCTCCTGCAACGCATCCAGACCGATCACGAGATTGGTGGAAAGACCTATATTCAGTCCGAGAAACGGATCGTTCGCGTCGTAGCCATCCAGAATGTATCCGTTCGAGGTCGCCGGCAACCCATTGAACTCTACGTTGCCATAGCCGCCCGCGGCCTTGGCGTCGTTCGACGATCCCGCCGTGTTCATCAGCGCGCCCGGCGCAAACTGCGCGATGTAAGTCAGGTCCTGACCTGGATTGGGCAGGCTCTTCAGGGTCTTCTCTTCGAGCGTGGTGGATGTATTCGCATTTTCAAGACTCATCAGCCCCGATTGCGAGGTCACTTCGATGGACTGCGACGTTGCTGCGGGCGACAGCGTGAAATTGACAGCGGCGGTCTGGCCCACCGAAACACTGACCGGTTGCGACTCTCCGGGGCCGAATCCCGCCGCGCTGACCTCAATGCGGTAGGTTCCCGGATTCACTTGGCTGAACAGAAAGCGCCCGTCCGCATTGCTTTGGACTGCGCGGACCGCGCCGGTATTCACCTCGGTTGCCTTCACCTGCGCATTGGCAATCATTGCGCCGCTCTTGTCCGCAATGCTCCCCGCAAGAGCGCTGCTGGTGCCGCTCTGCGCACACAGCGGCACCGGCCGCGTAGTGGCTAGCACCACAAACAGGGCTACGGCTGTCCATGCGATTCGAATGAGGAGGCGCAATTAGGTATACCTAACAAGTAGGCTTACCTAATTTCGGCGAAATGTCAACTCCCCGCTGAGCCCCGCGCAAACCGCCAGCCCCGCCCCACATCTCCAGTTCCGAACGTCCCTGCGCTACTCCGCCGCCTTGGGCGCGAAGTAGCCCGTATGGGTGCGCACGTGGTAGCGCGGGTCGTTGGCCTGAAGATAGATCGTGCGGAACGACCCATCCTGTTTGAAGTTCGCCGGTCGGTACGCCAGCAGGTACTGGCTGCGCAGCTCCTCTTCAATGCTCGTGAAGTCCAGCGCCACGTCCTCGATCTTCACCGGAAAGAAGGGCCGCCCGCCGGTTGTCTCGGCAATCTTGCGCATCGCATCGGTGCCCGCCCTGTCCTTGGTCGGGCTCACGTCGGTGCTGATCGTGTACACGATCGTGTCTGCTCGCTGGCACTCCTTGATCGCGTCTTCCTCCAGGGCGTGGCTGTAGTTGTCGACCCCGTCCGACACAAGAACGATCGTCTTGCGCACCGGCTCCGTATCGCGCAGCGTCAGCATCTGGTCCTTGCACGTCGCGTAGATCGCATCGAACAGTGCCGTCCCGCCGCCCGGACGCAACTTGTGGATTCCCTGGTTCAGCAGGTCGATGTTGTTGGTAAATCCCTGCTCCAAGTCCGTCTGCACGTCGAAGCCCTCCACAAACGCGCGGTCGTTGCGGTGCAGCACCTGCAGCAGGAACGTGATCGCCGAGTCCTGCTCGAACTGGAACCGCTGACGGATCGAGCTGCTGGTGTCCAGCATGATCCCCACCCGCAAAGGAAGGCTCGTCTGCTGTTGGAAGCGAAACACCTGCTCCGGTTTCCTGCCGTCATCCAGCAGCCCAAAGTCCTGCGACTGCAGGCCCGTGATGAACTTCCCGTTCTTGTCCGTCACGGTAAAGACCAGGTCCACCTCGTTGGCGAAGGCCTTGATCACCGGAGTCGCCGCATCCTGCGCCGGAGCTGTAGATGGATTGGCCTGCGCCTGCGATTGTGCCGCCGCTGGCGCCGTCACCGCTTGCCCCTGCGCCAGCGCAGTTGCCGCCGACACAGCTATCCCCACGCATGCAGCCAGAAGAATCTTCCAATACCGAGCAACCGTGCAGTCGATTTCTTTCAAAGTATTCACTTGCATGATTCTACCAACTCACCTCCGCTCCGTCCTGAGCAGCGCCAGAAACTCCTCCAGCTCCCGCGGCAGCGGAGCATCCACCTCCACCGCCTTGTCCGTCTGCGGATGGGCAAACTCCAGATGCGCCGCATGAAGAAAGTTCCTCTCCAGTCCCACGCTCGTCTCAGTTGGATTCGTAACACCGTCCTTTCGCACCGCAAGTTGCATCACGCGCGGTGCGCCGTACAGCGTGTCGCCCACCACCGGATGTCCCAGCGACTGCGCGTGGACCCGGATCTGGTGCGTCCGTCCCGTTTCGATCCGTGCCTCCACCAGCGTGAACGCTCCGTAGCGCGTCGCCAGCCGCTCCACCACCGAGAAGTGAGACACCGCGGTGCGTCCATCCGCGCGCCGCGTCGTCATCCGCGTCCTCCGCACCAGGTCGCGCGCGATGGGCAGGTTCACCGTAACCTTCTCCTTCGCCAGCGTTCCATGCAGCAGCGCGATGTAGGTCTTCGCCACCCGCCGCATGGAGAACATCTCGCCCAGCTTGCGATGCGTCGCGTCGTCCTTTGCCACCACAATCGCCCCGCTGGTCTGCTTGTCCAGCCGATGCACGATCCCCGGCCGCAGCTCGCCGCCCGCCTCCGACAGCTTCGCCATGTGGAACAGCAGAGCGTTCACCAGTGTCCCTTTGTTCCGGGTGTCGCCGCGCGCGTCGTCGGTCCGTCCCGCACCCGCATGCACCATCATGCCCGCCGGCTTGTTCACCACCGCGAGAAAGTTGTCCTCATACAAAATGTCCAGCGGAATGTCCTCCGGCGTCGCATGCAGCGGCTCCGGATGCGGTTCGCCCTCGATCTCGATCGCCTCGCCGCCGCGCAGCTTCTGCCTGGCCTTCGCCAGCGCACCGTTCACCCGCACCTGTCCCGCCTCGATCAGCAACTGCACCCGCGCCCTGCTGATCTCCGGGATGGTCTGCGCCAGGTAAGCGTCCAGCCGCATTCCGGCCGCCGCAGCATCCGCCGCAAAGCTGCGCACGCCATCCTCGATCTCCGTGTCTTCGTCCAGATCGAGCACCGGAACCACAGTCGGCGGCTCTGCCTCCACCCCCCGCGTGGCCCTGTACTCGGCACGCACCGACTGCCGTCTCGATCCCTTGCGCAACATGTTCTTAGACGGCATCTACAACACCCTTCCCACAAGGCACTAAACCCGCAGCTCTGCGCTTCAGCAGAAAAGCATCACCTCTTTTGAATTGTCATTCTGAGCGTATGAGTTGTCATTCTGAGCGCAGGGAAGAATTCCCGTATTTTTCTCTTGCTTGTTCTTCTCCGCGGACAACAACATCGCCGATCTCGCGCCAAAGGCGCCAAGCAAAAGAAAACCGACCCGCTGGGCCGTGCGGCGAAGCGCTGGTGAACCCGTCCTTAGACGGCGGAACCCCGCTGTGGCTCTTTAGGCATTCCGAACTGGCGGACAGCTCACCAAGCCATATACGAGCAGGACCCCTGTTCATTCAATGTTGGTTCATCCAGCGTTGTCCCCCGCACCTGCTTTGCAGGCCGGTTTCTAGCTTGCATGCTACCCGCGCCCGCTCAGCTTTGCAAGCCGGAAAACCACCTAATGCTTCCCACCCCAGAACTGGCCCCAACGCAATCGCAACCAAGCCTCTGCCAACTATCCACAACCCCCACGGTCGAAATCGCCCACTTCCCGCTCACATATTCGTCAGTCCGTGGCGCATCTCCTCGTTGAACGATGGCCGGATGAACTCCAGCATCCAAGTTAACTGAGCAAGATACGATTCCCGCCTCTCCATCAGCTTCTCCGTTGCAGCCCCGTACTCCGTGTCCACCGGTCGCAGCAACCCCTCCGCCGCCAGAGCCGCCGCCGCCTTCCCCAGTTCCTCCACCGTCGTATTCAGATACTGCGCGTCCCGCGGGTCCTGCAGCCACACCGGCTCACCCACACCCAGCACCCCGGAGAGCCAGTAGGTCTTCCCTGCCACAAATCCCCTCCGTTGCTCCTCGCTCGTATCATTGAAGCTGAACTTCTTCTGTTTCGGGCTGTAGAAGCGCGTGGTCAACGGGACAGGCTGCCGGTTGCCGCTCTTCACCAGCTCCAATTGTCCCTGGTCCATCGTCTTGCGCACCGCGTTGTAGACAAATCCCTCGGCAAACGGCTGCTCCGGCGCAGCCACCACGTCGCGAAAGGTCACCGTCATCGATGCAGCGATCTTCGCGTGCAGCACGCTCTCCCCGCCGTCCTCCAGCCTTACCTCTCCATGCAACAGCGACGTGTCCGCCCCTGAGCTCGACTCGTGAAACGGCCAGCCAAAGCGCCCAAAGCTCAGCGGTAGCCCATGCAGCGTCAGGTAGCAGTCCGGCCGCGGATTGCGCAGCCGCTTGGCCACCTCCGCAAGATACTCCCGCACCGCATCCCGCAGATCGGGCCGCCCAAATTCGAACCGCTCGCTCAGCTCCAACATCTGTGTCTTATCGTTGGCCGAGGCCGCATCCCCCGCCAGCGCCAGCAGGAACTTCGCTGTCCCCCTGCCTGTATCCTCTCCACCCGCCTCGCTCGAAACCACTGCAAGCCCCGCCGTCCGCGCCGCCGACTCCACCTGTACCGCCAGCACCTCGCTCCGCATAAGTCACACCCTCCTCGTCCGTCGCATCCCCACTGCGCGGCAGCTACTTCTATCCTATTTGCTTTTGCTCTCGATGGAGTTCGTTCAGGATTATCATGGTTGGCGGCACACGGTCCCCAGCCTCACTCGAATGAAGTGAGGTGGGAATCGTGCGCCGCTCGTTTTAGGTTAGTAAACCACTAACTTGACGCTGCCTAGCAGTCCCGATGTCGGAGGCGCTGCCGGGGCAGCTCCCCGGCCTCCTCCCATGCCCATGCCTGCAGGAGGCGCTCCCGCAGCGGGCGCTCCTGGCGCACCGGGAGCTCCGGCAGCAGCGACTGCCCCAGCAGCCCCTCCACCTCGTCCGCCTCGGCCACCACGCCCTCCACCCGCGGCTGGGGCTGGTGCCCCAGCGGGTGCCCCCCCGCCAGCAGGCAGCGTTGCAAGAGCAGGTGTAGCAGCAGCCGGCGCTGCACCAGCAGCAGGCGGTGCGCCGCCCGCTCCTCCTCGGCCGCCTTCCTGCAAGGCATACGCCTCGATCACCAGATTATTCGCACCCTTCTTCAGAGCATCAGTCACATCCCAGCGATACGGCTGCCATGCTTTCGCCCCCACATCTTTTCCGTTGAGCGTCACCTTTGCGCAGTCGTGCACATCGGCTATCTCCAGATAGACGCGCTTGCCCTTGGGCGCAGCGGTTGCCGAGGTGAACTGCATGGTATAGGTCGCCGGTCCGGCAAACGACTTCGTGCCCAGGTCCTCCCAGGGCTTCAGCGCCGTGGTCAACTGCTTGCCGTTCAGGTCCAGCTTCCAGTCACCGCTCAACGCCATCAGCGTATCGCCGGATACAAACGACGGCACCGGTGCGGCCGCAACCCCCTTGGGCAGCGGTCCCACCACAATCACCTTCGCCTCATACGGCCCCAGCGACAGCGGAACGGTTACCGTATCCCCAGCAGCCTTGGCCGCCGTCATGGGATGGATCTCGCCTGTCGCCAGGTCCCAGTCCTGCGCCGTGCCATGTCCCGCAATCGTGGCCATGCGAGACTCTGCCTTGTCGCTCTCGTTGAAGAAGTAGTACATGTCTCCATCCGTGAATTTGCGATGCGTGTAGGTCAGCCTCTGGAACTCGGAGTCCAGCTTCACGTCCGGCGTGGGCAGGGCTGCAAGAACAGCCGCTGTGATATCGCCCGACGGCTCAATCAACGTGGCGAAGCTCAGGTCCGGCTTATCCTTCGCATCCATGAAAGTCTTGTCCAGGATCAGGCTGGGTGTCTTGCCAACGAAGATCACCTTGCCGCCCGCCTTCACAAACTCCTGCAAGCGAGCAAGTCCCGTGCGCGTGATCACTGTCATCGACGGGAAGACAATCGCTTTATAGGTCTGGCCGCTGAGGTTGGTGAAGCCGCCGTTCGAGATCGTAGCCACTGAGCTCAGCGACTGCTCGTCGAAGTAGTCCCAATCAATCTGGTGTTCGAATAACTGCCAGCCCAGCTTGGTCGTGCTCTGGTCGGCCTCCTGTGCCGCAGTGCCGCCCATCCAGATCGTATTGCCCGGATGATATAAACCAACCTGCGCTGCCGGGCGGCCAATCGACATCAGATAGCCGCCGCGGTTGCCGTACATCGCAATCAGCTTGGCCTGCGGCTGCACCAAGGGGGCAGTCGCTGCGGCGGGTGTCGTTCCGCCGGTCGCGGCACCGGGTCCGCCGCGTTGTTGCCACGGCACGCGAAGCGCCAGAGTGGTTACCCCGCGCACCAACTGGAAGTCCATCTGATACTTGCCATCGATGCCCGTTCCTCCGCCCTCTTCCGCCCATACCTTCGGGTGTCCGAACAGGTGCGCGTCCGAGCTCGCCAACTTGGGGAAGTTGTTATTGATGTTCCACGTCCCGTCCGGCCGATGTACCGCACTGGGAATCAGTTGGCTCAGGTTGTCGATTCCCGGAACCTGTACATACCGCTCGTCGCGGAAGTAGTCGCCCTCGCTGCGCTCCAGCGAGATCATCGTCTCTTCGTGGTTCAGGTGCACCAGGTATTCCACGTTGTGCGCCTTCGCCCAGTTGGCCTGCTCGCCAAAGAACGAGTCCTTGAAGATGTTGCTCCACACGTCGTAGTAGTCCGCGCGCGCCAGGTCCGCGCCCTTGATCGGCATGCGGTCGAACCATGACGGCAGGTACGGCGCCAGGTCGTAGCCCTTCGCCGCCTTGAACTCCTCCAGCAGCTTCGGCGTCCACGGAATCCCGCTGCTGTAGTCCGGCTCGTCGCCGAAGGTTCCCATCACAATCTTCCCGAACTGGTCGCCCACCGCGTTGTAGTACGTCTCATGCACGGTATGAAGGAACGCGTCCGTCGCCTTCGGATCCAAATAATCGATGATCGTATACGTCGCGTCCTTGGCCCGCGTCCCGTCCGCGCGGTTGAAGTTGCGCGTCGGCGAGCTCAAATACACATGCCGCAGGAACGTCACCTGCCAGCTATAGCGCGGCTCATTGGGCGTCGTGCCCTCGGCCGGCGTCAGATACTTCAGTTGCAGGTCCGCCGGCACGGGAATCGGAATTACCTGCTTGATCGCTCCCGTCTGGTCCGTCTCGGTCGACCAGATTGCCAGCGTGTCCGGGGGAACCGGCATCTGCAGCGTCTGCCCGGGCGCAACATGCACCGTGATGTCGGCGGTGATGTCCTGCATCCCCAACTGCGGGTAGCGTTCGCTGATGTAACCGCCGGCAAATCCGCTTGGGTAGTCGCTCTCGTCCTGGATCCACATCCTCATGTTGCGTTTCGCCAACTCGGCCACAATGTACTTCACCATGTCCATGTGTCCCGGTGAAAGATACGCCGGCTCACCGTTGGCCATATCGCGTCGGCCGGGAGAGAGATTGATCATGAATATGCCGTTCGCTTCCATCGCGTCGAGATCGCGCGAGATCCTCTCCCGAAGCGCTGCCGGGTCAGTGCCGTTCCAACTCTGGAACTGCTGCATCGCCCCATACTCGCGCGGAGGAGACTTTAAATTTGCCGCAACCTCGGCGGTGGACGCCGGTGTGATCTGCTGCCATGGGCGCGGCGACTGTGCCTGCGCCTTTGCGATCGTTGCCGTAAGCGGGAGGAACAAAAGTGGAACGAGGAAGAACGGGAAGAGGAACAACCTGAGGGTGGCCTTCATTGCATCGACTCCGGATCGCGGATTTTCGTTCGCCCCGGAGTATACTCACCCGTCTCGGCAAGTAGCAAGTAGACGCTTCCAGCAACAAAATCGGCCCCTTCAACCGCTTCCGTGAAGCGTTCCCAGACAGCGCCAGGCAGTTCTGGCAATCATCCATGAAGTTGAACCCATGAAAGGGACAGGGCTGACCCCGTCCCTTTTCAAGGTCGCATGATTAACCCGGATTTTACCCTTGGGGAAGTTTGTCTTCGGCGAAATGCGCCGAATCATTCCCTCCCTAGTAGGCCACCAGCTTGACCGAGCCCAGCAGGCCCGAGGTCGCAGGCGTAGCCGCGCCACCGCGGCCTCCTCCTCCGCCACCGGCAGGCGGAGCTCCTGCAGCGGGCGCGCCCGCAGCAGCCCCTCCACCACGCCCGCCCCGGCCACCACGCCCTGCGCCAGCAGCGGCTGGAGCGCCAGCGGCGCCGCCAACTTGTGCAAGTGCCATACCACCAGCCCCAGCCGGAGCCGCACCAGCACCCGCGGCAGGCGGCGCGCCACCCCCTCGACCTCCGGCAACATTGGCATACACCTCGATCTTCAGGTCGTTCGCGCCCTTCTTCAGATCGCTGGTCACGTCCCAACGATAGGGCTGGAACGACCGTGCGCCCACCTCTTTGCCGTTCAGCGTCACCTTCGCGTA
>Ga0326727_10018557_pt1 | contig 14184 bp, 10 predicted proteins | sample MB2enrmetagenome_FD_207643 | JGI IMG/M metagenome (GOLD analysis project Ga0326727, IMG submission 207643) | Lab enriched peat soil microbial communities from McLean, Ithaca, NY, United States - MB29MY | ecosystem: Environmental > Terrestrial > Soil > Wetlands > Peat | place: USA: New York...
GGGCGTCACGCCATCCGATGCGTAACCAGAAAAACGCTGCGCCGATCTTCCGTAGAAGTAAAAAGTGCCCAAGCTCAGGTAGGTATGGTCACGCGGGCCGCTCGCGCCCGCCGCCTGAACGTCGTGGCGGCTCGAAGGGTCTTTTTCCAGATTGAAGCGATAAGAAAAGTTCGCGTAGAGATCCTTGAAGTTGGAATCCGAGAAGAAGCCGACCCCGCCGGAGCCTCCTCCCGTGGGCGAAGGCACATTGGGCGCTGGCGCAACGCTGTTGCTGGTGTTCTGGTCCACCACGGCCAGCGAATAGTGGTACCCCCCGTACTGATGGCCTCCGCTGAATTCGATGCCATGTCCGGCATCCTGCATTGCGAAAACGTTGTTCACACCCTGTTGACCGGTGGTTTGATTGGGCACGCTGATGTTGGCTTCGGTGTAGATGTCGTAGGGACTTATATTGATCGATCGAGCCTGGGTAAACGGCAAGTCCAGTTCGAACTGGCCCACCCTCACCGTGAACGCGTCGGCCGGCAGTTTGAGGAAGCGCCCAACGTTTACGAAACGCAGATAACCGTCACCGAGACTGCCATTGGCGTTCTCCCCCGAGACACTCAGATCGTCGTCCACCCAGAAGGCGATATCGCTGCCAAAATTTCCCGCCATGAAGATGCTGAAGAAGCCCGGCTCAAAATCTGTTCGCGGAATGTTTGGCGACTGCAGGGTCCCGGGAGGACCTTGAGGCGTCTGGCTGAAGTTGTTGGCGTTGCCGCTGGTGTATTGGAAAAATTGGTTAAACCGCAGGCCAATCTGCGGTATCCCCGGGATGGTGCCGGGAAAGATGACATGAGGCCACATATCTTTCTGCGCCGGCGCTCCCAGCATTACCGGGGGAATTTTGATAAAGGTCTCATCGTCCTTGGGAAACTTGAATCCGGCGTCTTTGAAGGCCTTGCCAAAATCGTTGAGCTTGGGAAAATCGACGTGACAGGTGGTGCACGAAGTGCCGTACTGGCGTGAGAAAGCCGGAATAGCGTAACTGCTTCCGGTCAGCAACATCACTGTGAGCGCAAAAGCAACAAACAGGGATACGCGACGCCGTGTATCCATTTGATCGCCTCCTTGGCGGCCGAAATTATAGGTTATCCACCCCAACTTGCTAACGCGCGATTCCGCGAATTATAGGGAGCGAGTTCGGAGACTTGCTGCGGCCCACATCACGAGTGCCAGTGATTTAAATCACATCTCCAAAAACGAACGCATTTACCCCCCCAACCCGGTCGTTTGAGTTTACGCCACAGGAACAAATGAAAGCGACAGCGCCCTCCGCATTCTTAAACTGATACAGCTTGGGGCCGCGTGAGGGAACATGAACAACTTGTCATTTGTTCGCCACGCTGAATTCACTATGTAGCTGATAATCTTTCTCATGGAACGTTGTGAGTTGAGTCGGCCATCAGTGGGCTACGAACTTCGCATTGCAGCGATAGGGGATGATCTTGCGCGCGCTTCTCTACTCGCGCTCGTCTTTCTCACGGTTATCTTGGCTGCCCCTCTCACCCCGGCTCAAGATAACTACGAAATCCAAGTGTACGGATCGGACCTGGTCGATCCCAGACACACCATGGTCGAACTCCATAGCAACTTCACGATCGACGGCTCGAAGGCGGTCGTAGATGGTGTTTATCCCACCAATCACGCCGAACACGAGACCGTCGAGATCACACACGGCTTTAATGACTGGTTCGAGTGCGGCTTTTACATCTTCACTTCCATAACCGGCGGCCAGAGCTGGCAATGGGTAGGTGATCACATCCGGCCGCGTGTTGCCGTTCCGAAAAAATGGCACTGGCCTGTTGGTGTGAGCATCTCGAATGAAATCGGCTACCAGAGGCGGCAATATTCCGTGGACACATGGACATGGGAAATCCGCCCGATTGTGGATCAAAAAGTCGGACGCTGGTATTGGGCGCTGAACCCCACGCTGGACAGGTCTTTCCACGGTGGGAGTGTGAACCAAGGCGTTGTCTTTTCACCAAACTTCAAATTCAGCTACGATTTGACCCCGAAGGTCGCTGCGGGGCTGGAATATTACGGTTCGGTCGGCCCGGTGACCGGGTTCGATGCCGTCTCGCAACAGCAGCACCAGATTTTCCCCGCGATTGATTTGAATATCGCCCCGCAATGGGAGGTCAATTTTGGCCTCGGCGTAGGCCTTACGGGTACGACCGACCACCTGATTGCCAAAATGATTCTGGGTTATCGCTTCGATTTTTGACCGCGCCCCCGCGAACGCTGCTGCTCTCATGCAAACAAAACGTAGCAACGCGGACGCGTGAAGACCCAACTGCGTAAACACTCATCAAAGCCTGCTCTTGACATACCTTAAGAGGGGAGTCGGCAGAAGGGGGGAGCGTTCCCATTTCGAACTGCTGGCAACCAAGGCTGCAAAGCGTCGCATCACAGCCATGAAGTCACGAACAAGTTCGTGCAAAGGGTTTACGCAGTAAGAAGTGTTTCGACGAATGCACAACAGTTTCAGTCGATTACCTATGCCAATCACTGAACGTCTCGCCACCGATAGTTACGCTGACCACGTGAATCCTCACTGGGTCAAGCTGCTCAGCCTGCTCGAAATGAACCTCCGCTATGAACGCTGCGTGGGCACGGAGTTGTTCACCACGGACGGTTTTCGAATCCTCGATTTTCTTTCCGGCTACTGTGTCCATAACGCGGGCCACAACCACCCAGCGATTGTGGCCGCCCTCAAAGATGAATTGGACAAGTCGGGGCCTGTAATGCTGCAGAGTAACGTCCCCGAACTGGCGGGCGAATTGGCGGAGCGGCTTTGCAAGCTAGCGGGCGGCGGGCTCTCCAAGGTGTTCTTCGCCAGCTCGGGAAGCGAAGGTGTCGAAACCGCTATCAAGTTCGCGCGAGCGTACACCGGCCGCGTGGGACTGCTCTCTTGCGACCGCGCCTTCCATGGCCTGACCTGCGGTGCACTATCGCTGATGAATGGCGAGTATTGGCGCAAGGGTTTCGGGCCGCTTCTCCCAGAGACGGTGATGGTGCCATTTGGCGACCTCGCGGCCCTCGAAAAGGAACTGGCGAGCAAGCGCTATGCCGCGTTCTTTGTGGAACCCATCCAGGCGGAAGGCGGCATTCGCGTTCCGGATACTGACTACCTCAGAAAGGTGCAGGATTTGTGCCGGTGTTACGGGACGCTGCTGGTGGCGGATGAAGTGCAGACGGGAATGTTTCGCACCGGCCCATTTCTGGCGTCACATCATTTTGGCATCACGCCAAACCTTGTCGTTCTCGCGAAAGCTCTGAGCGGCGGCCTGGTCCCGGTAAGTGCGGTGCTCATGTCGGACGCCATACATGGTTCCGTATTCAGCTCCTTCAAACGCTCGATTGTGCACGCGTCCACTTTCAGCGAAAACAGCCTTTCCATGCGCGCCGGACTGGCAACCCTCGATGTACTCGAGAGCGAGAGGCTTGGGGACCGGGCTGCACGAATGGGCATGGAACTACAGCGGCAACTGACCGACGCTCTGTCTGGTTACGAGATGGTGAAAGAGGTCCGCGGCAAGGGCCTCTTGCTTGGTATCGAGTTCACGGCTCCTCGGCGCCTTGCGCTGCGAGCACCGTTTGAGACATTCGCCAAGATCCATCCCGCCATGTTCGGACAGATCCTGGTCATGCGTCTGTTCCGCAATGGTGGAATGCTCACGCAGATTTGCGGGAACGATTTCATGGTGCTGAAGGTCGCTCCTCCCTTGGTGGTCACTCCCCAGCAAATCACCGAGTTCGTCTCCGCGGTTCGCGATGTCGTTGAGCTGGCACACCATCCCGGGCCGTTTTGGTCTGAAGCCCTCGGCTTGGCGCGGAGGGCGATCGGCGCATGAACAGACGCGACATGCACGTTGGACCTTGGGCCTGATGGCGGCGATGGGGCCTGGTTTCTTTTGTAAGCTCTTATTACGGCAATGATGACAACGACGGATGTCTTCGTAATCGGCGGCGGGCCCGCAGGTTTGGCAACGGCCATCGCGGCGCGTCAACATGGCTTCGATGTGGTGGTGGCCGACGGGGCGCATCCGCCCATCGACAAACCGTGCGGCGAAGGGCTAATGCCTGATGGTCGCGCAGCGCTCGAAAAATTAGGGATTGGCATTCCACCGGAGATCGCGCACCCTTTCCGTGGGATCCGCTTTGTCAGCGGCGGCTTGAGCGTGGACGCGAGTTTCCCGAACGGTGCCGGCCAGGGTGTACGGCGGACTGTATTGCACAGCATCATGGTCGCAAGGGCCGAGGCTACAGGTGTTTCCCTGCTGTGGCACACTCCGGTCACTGGCTTGCATCCGCAGGGTGTGCTGCTCGGAGAGCAGTTTGTGCGCTCCCGCTGGGTGGTGGGTGCGGATGGAGGTCACTCGCTAGTCAGACACTGGGCGGGCCTCGACCGTTACCGCTACGATCGAACCCGTTTCGCTTTCCGACGGCATTACCGCGTTTCCCCTTGGAGTGACTGCATGGAACTGCATTGGGGACCGAGGTGCCAGATTTATGTCACCCCGGTCGCGGCGGACGAAATCTGCGTGGTGTTGATCTCCGGCGACCCGCATTTGCGCCTGGATACGGCGTTAACGGCATTTCCGGAGCTTGCCGCACGGTTGTTTGGCGCTGAACCGTCCTCCGTGGAGCGGGGCGCGATTTCCGCAACTCGCAAATTGCACCGGGTATACCAAGGGTGCGTTGCCTTGGTCGGCGACGCCTCCGGCACAGTTGATGCCATTACCGGCGAAGGCCTGTGCCTTTCGTTTCGCCAGGCCGAAGTGCTCGCTGAGTGTTTCGCAACGGGCAACCTGGAACGTTATCAGCAAGTGCATAGGACGTTGGCGAAGCGTCCGGCACTCATGGCACGGCTCATGCTCACTCTCGATTGGAAAACTTCATTCCGGCAGCGAGTGATGCGCGCTTTCGGTTCTGATCCGCGGCTGTTTGGCCGTATGCTGGCCTTGCATGTCGGCGCACTGTCGCCTATGGACTTTGCGACGAATGGGCTCTCACTGGGATGGCGGGTGCTGAGTGCATAAGACTTCTTGCTCCATGAAAATCACGGCCAAGCTAATTGCCCCTATTTTCATTTTCCTGGGTGCCACACTCGCATGGGGACAGACGCAGGAAGCCACTCTGAATTTTGTCCCGGCGCAGACCACGGTGAATTTCACTCTCGGAGATGCGTTGCACACCGTGCACGGCAGCTTCAAGCTGAAAGCCGGTCAGGTCCGCTTCGCTCCCGCCAGCAACGCAATCAGCGGAGAGATCGTCGTGAACGCGGCGAGCGGAAATAGCGACAACACGAGCCGCGATCGGAAGATGCACAAGGAAATTCTAGAGAGTGCTCGCTATTCCGAGGTGACTTTTCGACCCGACCGGGTGGAGGGAAAAGTCCTGGCGTCCGGGACTTCGCTCGTGCAAGTCCACGGCGCGTTCGGCATCCACGGCGCCGAACACGAGATCACTGTACCAGCGCAGGTCGAACTCGCGTCGGACCACTGGAGCTTGACAGTCCACTTCGCGGTGCCCTACGTGAAGTGGGGAATGAAGGACCCAAGCACGTTCATCCTTCGGGTGGAAAAGACAGTCGATATTGACCTGCACGCTCTGGGGCCGAGTCCGTGGGTCGCACCACGCTAAGTTTCTTAAGGATGTATCCCGAAAGAAAACTCAATAAGCGCTACTCGTTGAAGGAGGCACAGATTCTGACGGAGCGCTGGCGGGTGGACTTGGCGCTGGGTTATCGGTCGCCAACACCGCAAGCCATCTTTTGCAAAACCGTGAGCAGGCCGGAATGGCCAACGAAATCAGCGCTTTCCAGCGAACGGTCAAACCGTCACGCTTGATTGTTCCTTCCATTGACCGCAGCCACAGTCGATCGCCTGGCGTAATCGTGGCGTGGTTCTTCCGTGGCGCCTGCCACTACCCGCCTTTGGATCTCCCCCGTTCGCGTACCCTCACTTTGTCGACGTCATGCGCGCGACGAGGGACCGAGTATTCATCCCTGAGGAACGGGAGCTACGTGTCGGCGGCCGCGTGAGCGTGACTGCGAGGCGAGTCTCAACCCCAGTTGAAAACTCCTTGCGGCCAACTTGGAGACCCTCTGCATGAGAACTGCTCGAAATCCCGCCGCAGGGCTGGAGTAGAAAGCCGCCTGGGAGACCGCGCCGTGAGTGGCTGGCGGCTGGCTCAGTTCGCAGTACAGATCAAGAAATGACGATGCGACCGATTCCCAACCATAGAATTGGGCCGTGGCCAGCGCGTTCCTGATCTTTTCAGACGCGAGCCGCCGATTCGTGGCGGCTTCCTCGACCGCCTTAGCAAAACTCTCGACGTCAGGCTCTGCGATCCAGGCGTTCCCTGCATGAGCGTAAGAAGCCACACCGCCAGTGCTGGGAGCGACAAGGGGAAGTCCCGAAGCCATCGCCTCCAGAGGTGCTATGCCGAACGGCTCGCATGGATTGGGATGGACAAATACATCTGAATTTGCGTAAAGATCGGCCAGAACGTTCCTGTCTTTTATGTGTCCAAGGAACAAGGCTCTTCCGGGCGCTTCGTGTGAACACTTTTCCCACCGCCGACGTTCAATCCCATCTCCCGCCACCAGCAGCCGGTAATCACGTGCGCCGTTTCTGGAAAGGTGGATCAACAAGTCGAACAACAAGGACAGGTTCTTCTCCGGCGCGAGACGGCCCGCATAAAGAAGAAGAACACTCTCGTCAGCGCAGCCGAAATTCTGCAGCAGCCGACGGCGTAGTTCTGCGGACCTGCGCTGGGGAGACAGTTGAGTTAAGTCCACACCCATGGGACGGACCCAGGTTCCTCTTGGCACCAGCTGTCCTTGGGCAGCGGGCCGCAGCTCGGACACGGTGTAGTCCGAGTTCGCGATGTGATGGTCGAAAAAAGGAAAATAAAGCCACCTCATGTACAAAGAGCAGAACGTCTGCGAGAAAGGAAGATCTCCCAGATAACTCCTCAAGTTGTCGTCCATCCGTTCCTGGCTGAGGCCAACCACGACAGGACGGAAGTCGACAGCGGGCAGGAGTCGCTGGCGCAGCAGTGCGCCCAGATAGTTCAAGGTGTACTTGTCGCTGATTTCGACTAAGTCCGGGCGCTCCGCCGCCAGAATCTGTTGTAGCTTGCCTTCGGGAAAAAGATACTGCGACGGATAAATGGTGCGGTAATCGGGGTTCAGCGGCGAAGATGGCGACTGAATGTGGTAGATTCTGCCGAACTCGCCGGCCTCCTCGATCCGGTCGAGCGCGGCCGGCACCACCAGCCGAATCGGCTGTGCTCTGCGGTTGGCTTCCACGATCAAGGCCCGATAGAAGGTAGCGATGCCGCCAGAATTTTCATGCCACGAATTCGTCAAGTGCATAGTCTTCACTCGGCTACCTACCTTTCGTTGACAGATCGCGGGGCATAGTCTCCACTTTGAACTTTGGACGAGATTGCGATTTCCCGGCGATCTTGCGGGGCAGAATGGCAAGAAATCCAAGAAGAAGCCGGGGCAACCGGCGAAGGTCTCCTCCGAAACCTCCGCCTTCCCGACCGACAAGTAAAGTCCCGCGGCGCATCGCGTACCAGTTGAACAGGGCGGAAACAGCACTCACGACTAAAGAAACGATCGCGGCAATGCGGAGATGGGGCGTGTCTCGGAACCAGTGCAGTAAATACTCCAGTACCTGAAAAGTAACGGGCATCACTACGGTCAGGAAGATTCCCGTCAGCCACCGCGGCTCGGCGTCTTTCAGAATCTGGACCACCGCGCCGTAAAAGCCCGCACTCAATACGCAGAAGATCGACTCGGTGAACAAGGCCGCGATTGCAGTCCGCCATCCCCGCTGCACCGCGGCGCCGAAGAAAATTGGCCCGCGTAAAATCATGCTCAACAACGCCGATTTCCAATTCCAAAGCAGCAGAAGTTGCTGCGGACGCAATAGGAGCCCGCACAGAAGATCGCCAAACCGCGGCGCTTTCGGGACTGGACCGGTCTGGAGCGGCGTAGGATCTCTTCTCATTCGATTGGCCGAAGTATAGGAGCAACGCCTCCTCGGCCATGATTAATTCGTTGTTAAAAAAACAAATTCACACACAAATGTTTCAACCGTAACTTCGCCTTAATGAATTTATGACATTTTTTCCACAGCACCTTTAGTTACCGGGCAGTTAACAAGGAGGCGATTTGCAACGCAAAGTAACCTGCCTTCGGAAAGAACCCGGCGCGCCCAGGGCCTATCGTACGGGCGTTTCCCTGCACAGCCACACCAACCATTCGAAAGAGGGAGTGTATTTTATCCTGGAGTACGCCGCTCGCAATCCCTTGCTGCGGCGAGCTTTGGCGGCCGAGGACAGACGCGCCACCCGCGAGGGCAAGACGGCAAGGTTGGATTTCTTGAAAGCGTACTGGACGCCGCCGCTTCCACCACGCGTTGCATTTGAAGTCGAGAAGAATCAAATCGAACGCGAACTCGGACTAGCCAGCATGGTCTCGATCACCGACCACGACAATATCGAAGCTCCCATGTTGCTCAGGGTGGTGCCCGAGGCTCGGCGAGTTCCGGTATCGCTAGAATGGACGGTTCCTTATAAGGACACGACGTTCCATTTGGGAGTGCACAACCTTCCCAGCAGCGGCGCGGAATCGATCATGCAATGCCTGCGCGAGTTCACGCTTCAGTCCGACGAAGAGAAGCGCGATCGGAAGCTCCGGCAATTGTTGGCGATGCTGCACGAGAATCCCGACGTATTGGTTGTCTTGAACCATCCCATGTGGGACCTGGGCGGTATTGGCCGGGAACGGCATGAGCGCACGCTCCGGGCAATGCTTTGCGAACAAGGCGAGTACCTGCACGCTTTGGAGTTGAGTGGCATCCGGAGTTGGGAAGAGAATCAGGCCGTATTACATCTGTCGGAAGCATGCAACCAGCTCGCGATCTCGGGTGGCGACCGGCATGGCTGCGAACCGAACGCGACGCTGAATTTGACCAAGGCCGAAAGCTTCACTGAATTCGTGCACGAGGTTCGGAAAGACCGCCGCAGCCACATTCTATTCATGCCACAGTACGACGAGCCTTATACGTTGCGGGTTCTACAGACTCTGCTCGAAGTGATTCGTGAATATCCCGACTATTCAAGCGGATCGCGTCACTGGGATGAGCGTGTATTTCATCCCGATCATGCGGGAGTCATTCGCCCGCTGTCCTCCCTCTGGGTGAGGCCGCCGTTTTATATACGGCACTTTTTTTCGGTCGTGCGTCTTTTGGAACAGGCACCCGTCAGAAGGGCGTTGCGTTCGGCCCTCGCCCGGCCGCAGGCGCAGCCGCCCTTTGCGCTCGGCGGCAGCCAGGAGGTTGCGCAGTGACAGAGACAATGGCAATGTCAATGACTGATCGTGCCCTGCGCGTGGCGTTCTTCCCCGATTGTTACGACGAAATCGACGGCGTGGCCAATACCAGCCGCCAGTTCGAGTCGTTTGCGCTGCGCCGGAGGCTGCCGTTTCTCACCGTGCACGGAGGAACTAACAACGAGATTCAGAAACTCGGTTCCACTCTGCGCGTCACTCGCCGGCGAGGACGATTTGGTTTTCCCGTCGATAAGAAGCACGACTTCGACCTGGCTTTCTGGCGCCATCTGGATGTGGTGGAATCGATGGTTCGCGAGTTCGACCCGGACATTCTGCACATCACGGGTCCGAGCGATGTGGGCCAACTCGGGGTCGCGATCGCGCACCGCTTGCGTATTCCGCTGGCGGCTTCGTGGCACACCAATGTGCATCAGTACTTGGAACAGCGAGCGGCGGCGCTGCTGTTCTTTCTTCCGCGAGTCGTTAGAGAGCGCTTGGGTGCTGCGATCCGGGAGGGCACTTTGCTGGCGACACTTCGCTTTTACCACATCGCCCAGGTTCTGTTTGCTCCGAACCGGGAACTGATCGAGGTGATCGCGAAGGGCACCGGCAAGCCCTGTCATCCCATGCATCGCGGAGTCGATACGGAGTTGTTCGATCCGCGGCGAAGAGATCGTGCCGACAATACGTTTGTGATCGGCTTTGTGGGCCGGTTGACTGTCGAAAAGAACATTCGCGATCTCGTCACGTTGGAGCAGAACCTGATTCAGGCCGGTCTCACAGATTTCCGCTTCCTGATCGTCGGCCAGGGTGCGGAGGAACCTTGGCTTCGGGCCAACATGCAGCACGCTGATTTCACCGGCGTCTTGAGAGGAGAAGCCCTGGCGCGCGCCTACGCGAACATGGATGTATTCGCGTTCCCGTCACAGACCGATACGTATGGAAACGTGGTGCTTGAGGCCTTGGCCTCCGGAGTACCCGCCGTGGTCACGGATGGCGGCGGTCCGCGGTTCATCGTTCGGCCCGGCGAAACCGGTTTGGTGGCGCGGGATCTTCCCGAGTTCTGCACGTGTATCCAGAACTTGGCGAGGCACCCCGCGCAACGAGAGAACATGCGCGCGGCGGCCCGAACCCAGGCTATGACAGCATCGTGGGATGCAGTGTTCGACTCGGTTTATGCGGGATATGAACACGGTCTCAGGGCCGGCGCAAGAGCCGGGAAGAGAATCCGGATGCGGCCTGGGGCGGAGATGGCAGTCAGCAACCTAGGCTAGGCGTTTAAAATCCCGGCAAAAATAATCTCTTTTTCATCCCTCGTTAATCTCCAATCCTGCTCTCCGATGATAACTTTACGCTCTCCGATGGAGGTCCCCCCATGTTTAGCTCCCGCGAGATTCTGCGGCACTCTCTTCTGCTTATTGTTCTTTCCCTCGCGCTGTTCGGCGTGGCCGCAGGCCAACCCAAGAGCCAACTGCTGCCAACCGGAATGCGGATCACTCCCTTAGCCGCCAAAGGTGCCGTCCTCCAGCCCCTCAATCCCGGACTTCCTTCTCTGCCGAACTTCGTTGCTAGCATGGCCGTCGCCTCGGCGGTCAGTCCGGACGGCAACACGCTGCTGGTTCTCACCGCGGGCTACAACCAGAACTACGACGCGAATGGAAACACAGTCCCTGCAACCTCCAACGAGTACGTATTCGTCTACGACATCTCGTCCCACATGCCTCGCCAGACCCAGGTGCTGCAGATTTCCGTGAACTCCTTCGAGGGTCTGGTCTGGAATCCAAACGGTAGCGCGTTCTACGTCTCCGGAGGGCCGGACGATCTTGTCCACGTTTTCGCTCGGACCTCGACCGCAGGCAGTTGGACGGAAGGCACGCCCATTCCGCTCAATCACAATGGCATTGGCTTGGGACTCTACGGCATTACGCCAATCGCCGCTGGCCTGGCGATCACCCCTGACGGAGCATATCTGCTCGCCGCCAATTTTCAGAATGATTCGGTTAGTTTCATCGACATGGCCAGCAGCTCCGTGATCAAGGAAGTCGATCTCCGCCCCGGCGTTATCGATCCCGCTCAGTCCGGCAAACCCGGCGGATCCTACCCATACGCAATCGCCGTTGCTAACAACCACATGGCCTACGTCTCCAGCCAGCGTGATCGCGAAATCATTGTGCTCGACATTAGCGCGCTCCCTAGCGTGAGCGTCGTCACCAGAGTCCATGTTCCTGGACAGCCTAACAAACTGATCCTCAACAACGCGCAGAGTCGCCTGTTCGTTGCGCTGGACAACGTCGATGCGGTGGCTATGATCGATACGCAATCGAACCTTCTCCTAAGTAACATTCAGACGATTGCCCCCAAGAGCCTCTTTCCCAATCCCGCAAATCTGCACGGCGCCAGCCCTAACAATCTCGCCATCTCCGCGGATGATCGGACTCTCTACGTCACCAACAGCGGCACCAACTCGGTCGCTGTAGTCTCCCTGACCAGCAGCTTTAACTCGGGCAACGGTCCGTCCCGAGGTCGCGTCACCGCATTGATACCGACGGCGTGGTATCCGACTGCGGTTTCATTGAGCCATGATCAATCGACGCTCTACGTAGTAAATGGCAAAAGTTTGCCGGGCCCCAATCCCAAAGCCTGCATCGATACTGCGGAGGTTGTGAACGGAGACTACGCCACCTGCACGTCGGCAAACCAGTATATCTACCAGATCATGCACGCGAGTTTGGCGACCATCCCCATGCCGCAGGCGCCCGATCTCCCTGGTCTCACTATGCAGGTGGCTCGCAATAATCATTTCATCACTGCGTCCGCGAAACCCGCGTCGTCCGCGGAAGGCATCATGGCCTACCTGCACGGCAAGATTCATCACGTGATCTACGTCGTGAAGGAAAACAAGACCTACGACCAGGTGCTCGGCGATCTCGAAGTGGGCAATGGTGATCCTTCGCTGGCCGCGCTGCCCGAGCCCATCACGCCGAATCATCACCAACTCGCCCGTCAGTTCGTCGATCTCGACAACACTTTTTGCTCGGGTGAAGTGAGCGGCGACGGCTGGAACTGGAGTGGCGCGGCGCGGGTCACCGAGTCCGAACAGAAAACCATCCAGCTTGACTATGCCGGACGCGCCAACATCTACGACTATGACGGCACAAACCGGGATATCAACGTCGGTTATGCCACGGTTAAAGAACGCCAGGCCGCGAATCCGGAAACTCCGGACGACCCCAATCTGCTCGCGGGCCGCCGCGACGTCGATGCCCACGACGGTCCCGATGAAGTGGGAACCGGCTACATCTGGGACGCGGCCCTCCGCGCCAATCTCACCGTGCGTAACTACGGGTTTGAGTTTATCGACGAAAACCGGTATTTCCTCGACCCCAGCGATCCCAATCTCATCCGGCCCATGCGCAGCCCCTTCAAGCGCGGAGTGATTGTCTCCCGGGCGACTAAGCCGTCGCTCATGCCCAACACCGACCCTTACTTTTTCGACTGGGATATGGATATCCCCGACTATTGGCTTTTCAGGGAATGGGAACGCGAGTTTGATAATTACGAGAAGAATGGCAATCTGCCCAACCTCGAGTTGGTCGCCCTGCCCCACGATCATTTCGGAAACCTGGGAGCCAGCACCGTTCTCGACCGCGTCAACACGATCGAGACCCAGATGGCCGACAACGACTATGCGCTCGGCCTGCTCGTGCAAAAAGTCGCGAACAGCAAGGATGGCAATGACACGGTCATATTTGTGATCGAAGATGACGCCCAGGACGGCCCCGACCATATCGATGCTCACCGCACCATCGCCTATGTGATCGGCCCCTATGTCAAGCAGGGAGCGGTTGTCTCCACTCGCTATTCCACGGTTAATATGCTCCGCACCATTGAAGATATCCTGGGCATGCAGCCGCTGGGGCTCAACGATGGGCTCCAGCCTCCCATGAGCGATGTATTCACCCGCACGCTCACGCCATGGAACTACACGCCCATCGTTCCCGAGGTTCTGCGCACCACCAAGCTTCCTCTCCCGCCGCCAACCTCCGCCAATCGGCTCCCCGCGAGCAAGCTGCGCAACGCGCGTCCCGCTCGCGACGCCGCCTATTGGGCCGCAAAGATGCGCGGCTTTGATTTCAAGCGTTCCGATCACCTCGACACCGGGCGCTTCAATCGTGCACTGTGGGAAGGTCTTAAGGGAGAAGGCGTGCCATATCCAACCACGCGCAGCGGCCTCGATCTGCGTAGGAATAGAAAGAGTCTGCTCGCCGCCGTGGCAAGTAGTGTTTCGACAGCCCGCCCCGACCATCCTTAAGCGAAGGCTGTTCTGCCACAACTGAGCGACAGGGCGCGCGTAAACTCATCCGTATCGCTGTACGGTCCTCCTCGCCGGATACAGGGGACTTCGTGTCAGCGCGACCATGGGTTCTGCGGTGGAGCGGAATCAACTTCGAAAGCTTGGTTATCAAAATCAGAGAAGGGTGTGCTCGCAGCCATGAAGCTGAAGTCCGAGAGCTCCCAAGACGGGACCCGGACCTCGCCACTATTCTCCTAAACACTCCTTCGTGCGCGTGAAAATCGATAGGCGATGTGTTCTTTGCGTTGTCGCGGGACGAACCCGGGGCAGTAACGTTCACGTCGGTAGAGGAGCGGGCTCAGGCCGCTGGGGACTTTGCGTTTGAGGCGTGAACAAAAAACCCTCCCCCCGGTCACCGGGGAGAGGGCCGTTCAGTCTAAACGTGCTTTAGTCGTCGTCGTCAGCCTTGGTGGGCGCCGGGTTGTTGAATTCG
>Ga0326727_10018559_pt1 | contig 14183 bp, 5 predicted proteins | sample MB2enrmetagenome_FD_207643 | JGI IMG/M metagenome (GOLD analysis project Ga0326727, IMG submission 207643) | Lab enriched peat soil microbial communities from McLean, Ithaca, NY, United States - MB29MY | ecosystem: Environmental > Terrestrial > Soil > Wetlands > Peat | place: USA: New York...
GTTGGGGGCGGGGAAACGACACTCGCGCGAGGCTCCAAGTGCGTGATAGTGATCGGACAAGACTGACTTTGCAAATGCCCTGGCAACAGGCTGAACAGCAGCAGAGTTAGAACGAAAGGTGATGGCATCCGCATCTGATGGTCCTCTCAAGAATTGCGATGTGGCGGCTCTACGCCATGTTCGTTATGAAGGAAGCCAGGCGGTAGCCGACGTTCGCACCATGCGCTATCCCGAGTCTCATGCGGAACAGGTGGCGTGCTTCTGGCGTCACCGTAAGGCAAGGGAACATGCCGGGGGAAGTCCAGGAGTGCAAAAAAATGCAATTGGAGTGAAAAAAGATGCTACCCAGGCTTCGGCACTGGTCCTCGTGTTGCGTTGTGTCCCGATATGGAGGCTCGTGCGTCCAGCAGCATGAAAAACTGCGTTCCGTGCGGCCGTTGCATGCGGTGGGCTGGATTGAGCTACAAGGGCTCCAAGTCTTGTCTCTGACCGTAAAGCAGCAGCTTGCCACCATACGGCACCTGTTCGACTGGCTGATCACCCGCCAGGTTGTGCCGGGAAACTCGACTGTGTCTCGTTTCGCGGGCCGCGTTACGTAGTGCGTTCCGGCAAGACCGCGGTGCTGGAGGGGATCCACGTAAAGTTCAGTTCAAGAGAAGGCTAATCCTTGGCTTTTGGGTGTTTCCGTTACCGATCCTGCCTGTCAGACTAAAAATGGTTTATTGGGGGGCGACGGGAGGCTGACACTCCTACCCATGCTGGTCCGTTGGCGTCCCGGTTGACTTTATGTGTTACCCAAGGATAACTGCCGAATGCGATCCCATATCAAGGCAGTTACTACTTATTAAATAACTTTGTTGCCAATAACCATAGTAAGTAACTGTTGGAATCTTCTCTGTCAGCTATTTACATAAATGTTGCATTGCCGTTACTGATTTGCTTCATAATAGTAAGCCATAGGTCTGCCAGGGTCAGCAACCGGAATCGACGTTGTGGCAACGAGTTTCCGTGCAATAGCCCGATATTCAAGTTACAACTTGTAGTTCTTATAGTTCCAATCGAATTTTGAGATCGAAAACATCGGGAGATTCTTCCAGTCCTATCTAGTTTGGACATTCCAGGAGATGAATTCGATGTTTCAGCGCTCAATTCGCCCCTTATCACAATCTGATGCCATTTTGACCGATGCGGCAGCGGCAGCCCCGGCCAGCACGGAGCGTTGCATCGCCAACTCTTTTCCTGGAGTCTGCCACCGTGCCTTTTCCGGCCTGCGCCCGGCTGTCGCGTTGCTCATCGCCTGCGGCATAGTTCTTTGCTCCGTCGCGGGGGCGCAGACACACGAATGGACCTGGATGGGGGGAAACAACACCGACTGGCAATACGGCGTGTACGGCACGTTGGGAACGCCTGCCGCCGGGAATACTCCCGGAGGCCGCTGGTTAGCTGCGAGCTGGACCGACAGCAGCGGCCATCTCTGGCTCTTCGGGGGCGGAGCCGTTGAAACAACTCTGTGGGAATTCAACGACTTGTGGGAGTTCAATCCATCCACTAACGAATGGGCCTGGATGGGCGGAAGCGGCACTGCGCTTTACTGGAATAACAATCCATGTGTCAATCCCAATGGCTGCGGCGTGGCCGGAACGTACGGCACGTTGGGAACGCCTGCTGCCGGAAACCTCCCCGGAAGCCGCCAGGGCGCTTCCACTTGGACTGACAGCAGCGGCCATCTCTGGCTCTTTGGGGGCTGGGGCTACGATGCCAGCGGCAATTGGGGTGATTTCAACGACCTTTGGAAGTTCAATCCTTCCACGAACCAATGGGCATGGATGGGCGGAAGCAATACGGTGAGCCTGATGCCGAATGGCGGATATGGCCAGCCCGGCGTATACGGCACGGTGGGTGTGCCTACAGCCGGAAACATCCCTTCAGGCCGACAAGGCGCTGCGAGTTGGACTGACAGCAGCGGAAATCTCTGGCTCTTTGGGGGCCAGGGACCCGCTGCCAGCGGCACATGGGGCGATGGGGGCGCGGGCTCCGGTAGCAACGGCAATTGGGGCGAACTCAATGATCTTTGGGAGTTCAATCCTCAAACGAATGAGTGGACATGGATGGGTGGAAGCAGTACGGCTGGCAGCAATGGTGGGCAACCCGGCGTGTACGGCACGTTGGGAACGCCTGCTGCCAGAAACATCCCTGGAAGCCGAGAAAATGCCGTAGTCTGGACTGACAGCAGCCACAACATCTGGCTCTTAGGAGGTTATGGCTACGACGCTAATAGCACTGAAGGCGCACTCAACGACTTGTGGGAGTTCAATCCTACTTCGAACCAATGGGCGTGGATAGGCGGAAGCAGCACGGTGCCCTGCAGTGGCTGCGGCCGGCCCGGAGTGTACGGCATCTCGGAAGCGGCTGCTGCTGGAAATATTCCGGGAGGCCGTTATGGGGCAGGTAGCTGGACCGATAGTGGCGGACATCTCTGGCTCCTTGGAGGGCAAGGCCTCGACGCCAATGGCAACTGGGGCTTTCTCAACGACCTTTGGGAGTTTAATCCTTCCACAAGCCAATGGGCATGGATGGGCGGAAGCAGTACGGGCGGCAGTAATGGTGGCCAGCTCGGGGTGTATGGCACCTTGGGTACGCCTGCTGCTGGAAACATTCCTGGAGGCCGCCAGTATGCTGCGAGCTGGACCGATTGTAATAACAATTTCTGGCTCTTTGGGGGCTATGGCTTCGATATCATCGGAAATTATGGCGGTCTCAACGATCTTTGGAAGTATCAGCCTTATCCAACCGCCGTCACTCCAACCTTCAACCCGGCAGCCGGAACGTATACCACAGCGCAGTCGGTAACGATAACCGATGCGATTGCCGGTTCCGCAATCTACTACACAACGGACGGGACGGATCCGACATCAGCCTCCAGCGTGTACGGTGGTCCGATCGAGGTGAACTCGACGGAGATGATCAAGGCCATTGCAGTGGCAACCGGTTACACCACCAGTGCCGTGGCATCCGCGACGTACACCCTCACGCCCAATGCCTTTCTTGCGCCTTCTTCGCTGAACTTTGTCAACCAGACTGTGGGCGTGGCAAGCAGCGCCCAATCCGTGTCGCTGGACAACTACAGCAATGTCGTGATGAGCATCTCCGACATCGGCATCGTGGGGACCAACGCGTCGGCCTTCAGCCAGACCAGCAACTGCGGCGGCACGCTGGCGGGATATTCGAGTTGCACCATCTGGGTGACGTTTACACCGCTCTCTGCCGGCAGCTTCTCGGCTACGCTGTCCGTGGCTGACAATGCCAGCGGAAGCCCGCAGACTATCCCGCTCACGGGCAATGCGAACGGCCCGTCCGCCCTGCTGACGCCCTCCACGCTGACCTTTGGAAATCAGACGGTGTACTCGACGAGCAGCCCCTGGACAGTCAACCTGACGAACAACAGCAACTCGACTCTGACAGTCTCTGGCAGCAGCATCATCGGCGCCAACCCGGCGGATTTCAGCATTCAGAGCCAGACCTGCGGCACGACGCTGACGGCCAACTCGAGCTGCTCTATCTATGTGACCTTCACGCCGGCGTCGGTGGGGAGCTTCACTGCGACGCTGGCAATTGCCGACAATGCGTCCGGCAGTCCCCAGACGGTTCCGCTCAGCGGCACCGGGACGGCGCTCGATGCTTTTCTTGCACCGAACAACCTGAACTTCGTCAATCAGACAGTGGGCGTGACGAGCAGCGCACAACAAGTGCTGCTGGACAATGCCAGCAATGGTTCCCTGACCATCTATGGGTTCTCGTTTGCTGGAATCAACCCAGGGGCCTTCAGCCAGACGAACAATTGCGGCAGTACGCTGGCGGGAAATTCGACCTGCACAATCTGGGTGACTTTTACAGCGCCCTCGGCCGGCAGCTTCTCGGCTACGATGTCCGCATCAACCAATGCCACCATAGGCCAACAGACAATCAATCTCACCGGCAATGCGAACGGCCCGTCCGCCCTGCTCACACCTTCTACGCTAACCTTTGGCAATCAGACGGTCTACTCGACGAGCAGCCCCTGGACAGTGAACCTGACCAATAACAGCAACTCGACCCTGACCATCTCCGGCATCAGTATCATTGGCGCCAACCCGGCGGATTTCAGCATTCAGAGCCAGACCTGCGGCACGACGCTGGCGGCTAACTCGAGCTGCTCTATCTATGTGATCTTCACGCCGGCATCGGTGGGCAGCTTCACCGCGACGCTGGCAGTTGCCGACAATGCGTCCGGCAGTCCCCAGACGGTTCCGCTCAGCGGCACCGGGACGGCGATCAACGCCTTTCTAACGCCCTCATCGCTGAACTTTGTCAACCAGACCGTGGGCGTGGCCAGCAGCGCCCAAGCCGTATCGCTGGACAACTCCAGCAACGGCTCCATGACCATCTCCGGCATCAGCATCGTGGGGACCAACGCGTCGGCCTTCAGCCAGACCAGCAACTGCGGCAGCGCGCTGGCGGGAAATTCGAGCTGCGCGATCTGGGTGACGTTTACGCCGCCCTCGGCGGGCAGCTTCTCGGCTACACTTTCCGTCGCTGACAATGCCAGCGGAAGCCCGCAGACTATCCCGCTGAACGGCAATGCGATCTCCCTGCCGGCAGCGGCGACGCCAACCTTCAGTCCGGCAGCCGGGACGTATTTCACGGCGCAGTCGGTGACCATCAACGATGCGACGGCTGGCGCATTCATCTTCTACACCACCAACGGAACCACACCGACCACGAGTTCGACGGTATACAGCGGTCCGATCACGGTGTCTGCCACGGAGACGCTGGAGGCGATTGCAGTGGCCAGCGGCTACTCCACCAGCACCGTGGCCTCCGCGACGTACACCATCAACCTGCCTCAGGCTGCCACGCCGACCTTTAGCCCGGCAGCAGGGACATATTCCACGGCGCAGACGGTGACCATCTCCGATGCGACGGCTGGGGCGGTCATCTACTACACCACCAACGGAACCACGCCGACGGCAAGTTCGAGTGTGTACAGCGGTCCAATCACCGTCTCATCGTCAGAGACGCTGGATGCGATTGCGACAGCTACGGGCTACACCCCTAGCGCCGTGGCTACAGCGGCATACACAATTACGACTAACAATACTCCAGCTGTGCCGACGGAACCGGTGGGCACTTCCAGCGGAACACTGACCGCTACGGTGTCGCTTACAAGCAGTTTCACGCTTGGATTAATCGGCGTAATCACACAAGGCGCTCCAAACCTCGACTTTAGGTTCGCTTCCGGCGGTACTTGCATGGTGGGAATCGCTTACACGGCAGGACAGACATGCACGGTGAATTACACCTTCAAACCCACGACTCCGGGAATGAGGATGGGCGCGATTCTTCTCTATGACAACACCACGCCCACACCGGTTCTGCAATCTACAACCTACGTGAGCGGTATCGGCACCGGGCCGCTGGCGGCGTTTTCGCCGGGTATTATCACGACGATCGCGGGGAATGGTGCGACAGGCTACAACGGAGATGGCTATCCGGCAACCAGCTTCGAGTTGTATGGTCCAATAGGATTGGCTTCCGATGCGGTAGGGAACCTCTACATCGCGGACCAGGGCAACGAGCGAATCCGTAAACTGACCCCGGGCGGCACGATCAGCACGATTGCCGGAAGCGGTACTCAGGGCTTCGGCGGAGATGGCGGTGCGGCGACCGGCGCGGAGTTCAATTGGCCCGACAAGGTGGCTATTGACGGTGCCGACAACTTATACATTGTGGATCAGTTCAACTACCGGATTCGAATGGTATCGCCGGATGGAACGATCAGAACAGTAGCTGGGGGTGGCTCCAGCTACCCAGGCGATGGCGGCCCGGCAACCAGTGCCCTGTTGAATTGGCCCCAAGGCATAGCAGTCGACGGCGCCGGCAATTTCTACATTTCAGAAGTCAGCGGCAACCGCGTCCGTAAAGTGACCCCGGATGGCACAATCAGAACAGTCGCGGGCAATGGAAACCAGGGCTACTCGGGAGATAATGGGCCCGCAACGAGCGCAGAACTAAACTATCCCACGGATCTTGCACTTGACGCCACCGGCAACCTCTACATCTCCGACGACTGGAATAATGTCGTTCGCAAGGTTGATCTGACCGGTACGATTACTACCGTGGCTGGCAACGGGATTCAGGGCTACGGAGGAGACAACGGTCCGGCCACACGCGCGGAATTGTATTACCCACAGGGACTGGCGATCGACGCCGCCGGCAACCTCTATATTTCGGACACCGACAACGACCGAATTCGCAAGGTGGATTTAACCGGCACGATTACTACCGTGGTGGGCAACGGAAGCCAGGGCTATGGGGGAGACAACGGTCCGGCCACCAGCGCGGTATTGTATTACCCAGAAAGCATGGCTTTTGACGGCGTAGGCAACCTCTATTTCGTTGACTCCGCAACCAGGCGTGTCCGCAAGGTCGATGTTTCCGACACGCCCTCGCTGACTTTTGCCGCCACGAATGTGGGCTCAACCAGCAGCGACAGCCCGCAGGCGGTGACGCTGGAGAACATCGGTAACGCCGCGCTCACCTTCCCAATTCCGTCGAGCGGGAACAATCCGACAATTACTTCCAATTTCACTCTGAATAGCAGCAGCGCATTAGACTGCCCGCTTGTCTCTTCTACAACCTCGACGGCTGGTACGTTGATGGTAGGCGCCAACTGCCTTCTGCCGGTTAATTTTGTGCCAACCACGGCGGGCACGATCAACGGTTCACTGGTGCTGATCGACAACAACTTGAACGAGAGAAATGTTACTCAGACAATCTCGCTGAACGGCACAGGCACTGCTCAAGCCGCCACGCCAACCTTCACCCCGGCAGCCGGAACGTATTCCACGGCGCAGACGGTGGCCATCAGTGACGTGACGCCCGGCGCAACCATCTACTACACCACCGATGGAACAACCCCGACGACGAGTTCGAGCGTATACAGCGGCCCGTTCACGGTTTCGTCGTCAGAAACGTTGGAGGCGATTGCGACGGCCAGCGGCTATTCCACCAGCACCGTGGCCACAGCCGCCTACACCATCACAACACCGGCATCCGCTTCCATGCCCGTTTTCAGCATTGATGGAGGCATCTACTCTTCGGCTCAAACGGTGACGATCAGCGACTCAACTCCCGGCGCTACGATCTACTATACGACCGATAGTTCCACGCCAACGACTAGTTCCAATGTTTATTCCGGGCCCATCACGGTGAGTGGGTGGGAGACGCTCGAAGCCATGGCTGTAGCAACCGGATATGAGATGAGTCCAGTGAATGCCGCGAATTATGTCGTTACCTTAGGTAGCGGATGGGTTGACAACTTCGAATCCTATTCTGTCGGTAGTTTCCCCTCTCCCAGTTGGACGCCCAGCGGAAACAATGGCACCAACGTTGTAAATTCGACGTGGTTCTCTCCCACGCAATCGGCGCAACTTTACGGACAAGTCGGTGGCTGCTGGGCCGCGCTCATTTACCGGCAGCTAACGGTGACCCCGCCTTACACAGTTGAGTATTTCGCCAAGAATGGCACAGAGTCACTCAACGGGTGCCATCCCAAACGGGCGTCGGCGGAACTCAAAACTTCCTCCGACTGGACAAGCGGGGGCCGAACCATCGCCGTTTTTGATTCTAGCGGCAATTTTGACGATGCCAATGGCTCCCAGGGGCCGAACTTCCCCTTGAATACCTGGGTGAAAGTGCGGATTCTGTATGAAATGCCGAATGCCTCCACTGTACGGCTGACATATTGGCTAAACGACCAGTACTACGAATCCATTCTTGTTCCAGCAAACTCATTCGATTCCCAGCTTGCCTACTTGTCGCTTGGATCGCAGGAAGGAACTTCCTGGTTCGATGACGTCAGCGTGACATCCGGCCTTCCGAACATGCCTTCGCTAACCGTTGCCTCGACGCACACGGGCAACTTTACACAAGGCGGGAACGGAGTCTACACGGTTACCGTAGGGAATGCGGTGGGAGCGCAGCCCACCAGCGGAACGATCACAATGACCGAGAATCTGCCTTCCGGATTGACGCTCGATTCGATGTCCGGCACAGGGTGGACTTGCTCTGCGCCGACTTCAACTTGTACCCGCGGCGACGTCCTTAGCCCCGGATCGAGCTATCCGCCGATTACGGTCACGGTGAATGTCTCGGCTTCGACCCCGAGTTCTGTGACCAATCAAGTTACCGCTACGGGTGGAGGATCGCCTATCGCTTTTGCCAGCGATACCACCACAATCCTGCAACCGCAAACCATTAACTTCATCTTGGCTAGCCCGGTCACATTCGGCGTTGCCCCTATCACGCTTTCGGCCACGGCAACATCGGGACTGACAGTAACCTTCAGCGTCCAGTCGGGTCCTGCAATGGTCAATAGCAACTTGTTGACGATTACCGGCGCGGGAACGGTGGTAGTGGCCGCAGACCAGGCCGGCAATGCAGTTTATTCTGCAGCGCCGCAAGTGATACAGACATTGACGGTCACGGCAGCCACAACAGCACTGGCGCTGAGTTCCACTCCAGGCCCAGGGACCATTCCCTTGGGCACATCCATCACACTACAGGCTACGCTCAGCCCGTCTGCAATAGGCACGGCCAACACGAACGGTGATTCAGTTACGTTCTACAACGGCACAACGGTATTAGGCACCGGCACGCTTGCGGGAGGTGTAGCCACACTCAGCCTCTCCAATCTCCCGCTCGGCGTCGATAGCGTGACGGCTTCCTACGGCGGAGACACGAATTTTGGCGCAAGTGTATCGGGTGCGACCATTTTCACCGTGGTTCCGCGCGCGCCGACGTCGATCACATTGACCGCGGGTGGCAATCAGTCCACTTATGTAGGTACGGCATTTGCCACGCCGTTGCAAGTGACCGTGGCGAACGGAGGAATTCCAGTGTCCGGCGCAACGGTGACCTTCGCAGTTCCGTCGAACGGAGCGAGCACCACGCTCTCCAGCCAAACGGCTATGACCGATGCGAATGGCCAGGCTAGTGTGACGGCAACTGCGAACGCATCGCCTGGCAGCTATAGCGTAGTTGCCAGTGTGAGCGGGGTGACGCAAACCGCCAGTATCGCCCTGATTAACACCACGATGCCAACCTATACGGTGACCACGCTGACCGACGATGCGGCAGGGGTTGCCTCAAACTGCAACGATACTTCAAGCAGCACTACGCCTAACGCGAACTGCAGCCTGCGCGACGCCATCGCGGCGGCCTCGGCTATACCACAGAGCACGGCAACGCCGGTGCCCACGAACCTTATGCCAACGATCAACTTCGCGTCCTCGCTGAATCTGAGTGTTGCCAATCCAGGCGCTTACAGTCTTTCGTCCACCCTCAGCAATAACATGAACATCGTTGGGCCAGGCGCCAACCTGTTAACAGTTTCTGGAGAGACGTTTGGCATCAACTCGGGTGCATCGGTCAGCATCTCAAGTCTGACCCTCTCCGCCAATTGCGGCGATATATACGTTCGCTGTATCGCCAATGGGGGTACCCTAATGGTGACCAACAGCACCTTCATTGTCTCAGTCGGAGGGATTGCGTTTAACTGGGGCATCGATAACTTGGGAAGTGGTAGTATGACGGTGGTCAATAGCACCCTCATCACCAATGTTGCGGCGCCATACGCCAATGGCATCTCGAATCAAGGCGCGTTAACAGTAGCCTACAGCACCCTCGTTAGCAACGCCGGATTCTCTTTCGATTTCGGTATCGACAATGAGGGTACGCTGACGGTGTCCGACAGCACACTCTTCACCAACGTAAACTATGGCATCTCAGACCATGGCATCTCTAATACAGGTACGCTGGCAGCGACCAATAGCATCTTAGCACCGTGGTGCGAAGGTTGCGGCGCACTGAGCAACACTATCACTGGTGTAGGTCCACAGCTTGCTCCGCTGGGCTACTACGGCGGGCCGACGCAGACGATGCCGCCCTTGCCTGGCAGTCCAGCAATTTGCGCGGGCCTGGCAAGCAATCTGCAGGCTGGCGTGATGACCGATCAGCGCGGCTATCCGAATACCAATGCGTCTTACACAGGCTACTCTGCCAGCGCGCCCTGCGTGGATGCGGGAGCGGTTCAGACGAATTACTCGCTGGCATTCACCACACAGCCTTCGCCCATCGCGCCAGCGGCAGCTATCCTGCCCAACGCTGACTTCCAGGCCGCGGTAACGTTGGATGAAAGCGGAATGCCATTTGTGCCCGGCGTGACTATTCCACTGACGCTGAACACAACCAGTAACGGCACACTGAGCGGCGGTTCGGCCACTACGAGCAACGGCATGGCCACTTATTCCTCACTGCATGTAGGTGCAGCAGGAACAGGCGATACGCTCACTGCCAGTTTGGCGCTCAATCCGGCAATCGCTGCCGCGCCGCCGGCGATTTCGGCTGTCAGTTCCTCCTTCACGATCGCGCAACTCACGCCTACGGTCACCTGGGTTACGCCAACGCCGATCGTCTATGGAACAGCCTTGAGCGCGACCCAGTTGAACGCAACGGCCTCGGTTTCAGGTACCTTTGTTTACGCGCCGTCGGCGAACGCTGTACTGGGCGCCGGATCGCAGGTGCTTTCGGTAACCTTCACGCCCACTGATTCCACCAACTACGCCACGGTTACGACAACGGTAACTCTGATCGTCAACCAGGCAACGCCAACAGTCACCCTGTCTACCACATCGAACCCGGTGCTAATGCAGAATGCAATCACGCTTACGGCGACGGTGTCCGCGGCAAATACCAGCGCTCCGACGGGCACGGTGACCTTCTCCGCCGGCTCCTCGCCGCTGGGAATAAGCAGGCTGAACGCGAGCGGCGTTGCCACGCTGACGACATCGGCGCTGCCTGTTGGCACAACTCAGGTCACGGCGATATACGCGGGCGACACGAACTTCACCGCGGCAACCAGCGGGACGTTGTCCGAGGAAGTGGATGACTTCAACCTCACGGTCCCGGTCACGGGCGGGACCAGCTCGACGCCCACGGTGACGGCCCAGCCGGGAGGGGTGGCGGTGTTCACGTTCACTGTGACCCCGACGGGCGGCACATTCCCATCAGACATCACACTCACGGCCAGCGGTTTGCCCACGGGAGCGACGTACAGCTTCTCGCCGCCAACGCTGACGGCGGGATCCGGCGCGACGACGGTAACGCTGACGGTGCAGTTGCCGCAGGGGATAACGCAATCTGCTATTGAGCCTGCTGCTCGTGGCGAGGGCCGCAGCCTGGCTCGAAACGACGCTCACCACCGTACACATGGCGGCATCGGCAGCAAGTTGGCGCCGCTCGCTCTGGCGTTGTTGCTGCTACCCTTTGCCGGCAGACTGCGCAAAACCAGAAAGCGGCTGGGGCGGTGGATGTCCGTCCTGTTGTTGCTTGCGGCTATGGGAGCTGTGACGGGGCTCTCGGGCTGCCAATGGTTGTCAGGGGTGCTGGGATCCTCCTACAACGTTTCCGTGACCGCAACTTCCGGCTCACTCTCCCATTCCACCGTCTTTACACTGAAGGTTGAATAGGGAACCTCTGCTGAGAGGTTCCCTATAGGCTGCCGGGTAGATTGGACTGGCCATGCTCGCTGCCAGCCGGCTCGTTTGGCCTGTGAACTTGTACGTCTTATTACTGTGCTGCTGTTAGAGCTATGCGCTACATGTCGGCGGCCATCAGAAAGCGTCGTTTATCGGCCATCTGCCGGTATAAGGCAGCTTGATATCATCCGCGCCGCAGGCGCGCGTCATCGGTCGATCATCGTCGAGAGGCTTGAAGTTGTAAGGTGTTTCCGGGTGCGTTCGACCGGACACATCTTGTCCGCCGGCGCCTTGTACATCCGGAGCAGCGGGTATTTCGACGAATAGGGGCACTTGTCCTCGTCCGCTATATTCTCCTGGTTGCCGGGACACATGAGCACAGCTCCGGCAGCCTGATCGAGGATTCTCAGGGCAGACTGGAAGTTGTCGAGTTCCTGCTTTTCCTCAACGGTGAGGCCGAGGTCTTCGTCAGGTGCGAGGAGGCCGTTCACACTGTTGGCGGGGACGGGGAAAAGGACCATATCTTCCGGAATCGGAATAAGGCTAGGAGATGCCATTCATATCTCCCTAGTATAGGAATTATTGCCCGAACAGCTCCTTGGTTAGTCCCGCGTTATGGCTTCTCTCAGTTCTTCCGCCAAGTCCCGCTCTCGCTGATGCTTATCGCTGGACAACACCTGCTCCTCCGGTGTCAACTCGGCCAGAAAGCCGAACCCTTTGAGGCAGTCGGCAGTGATTCGATCACTGTCAATGACCACTGCCCGGTTGAGGAGTTGGCGGAGATCATCCCAGTCGAAGTCCCTGCCGTCCTTAAACCTTTGCATCAGGCGTGTCGGATCGAAGGTATCGCGCGCCTGCCACAGCTTCAGCACCACAAGGCGGCGAACGAGGGGCTGATCAAGCGGGCGTGTGGCAAACACGCCGAGGTCGTGGATGTCGCGCGCTTTGTTTCGCTGATAGCAAGCTCGGAGTTTTTCAGCAATGATTTCGGGGAGGGCGAGGCAGGCGACGTCTGCTGGCGCGAAGGGCAATAGCTTGAAATAGCTCTGCTCGATCTGGGGCCGCCATTCGGTCGGCAGAGTAGGGGTTTCGCGCCGGCTGACCTGGAGCTTCACTTCGTTCACGCCGCTCGCGTTCCAGGCGTGGGAATAGGTAGGGTTAACACCCCAGGACAGCCCGTCCTGCGTTTCGTAGTAACTTTCGTCGGGAATGGAGAACTGGATTCCGTGAAAGGGCTGGTCGAACGCCTACATCATTTCAAGGATGATTTCCTCGTGATCGTGCTCTCCGATTCCGGTGAAGTCAAGATCGGTCGAAAATCGTCCCTGGCTCCCAACATACATTTTCCGTAGACACGTTCCGCCCTTGAAAGCCAGCCTGTCCAGAATGCCGCGCTCGGAAAGAAGTTGAAGCAGGAAGGTTAGCACTACTTCCTTCTCGGCGATCATGATGTCGCGGAGGCCGGATTCAGTGGAATAACGCTGAACCTGGGGCTGAGTGAGCATCCTTAACCGTCCTTCCTGACGGCTTTGCGCCGACCGAGTCCGACGCTGCCTTGCAATTCTTCCCGTGTTACATTGACGAAGAGGCGCCAGGTTTCGTCATAGCCGATGGCATTCTGAACCACAGTCGTGTTCGCCGGATTGGACCCGAGCCATGTTCTGCGGCTGGAGTCGGCCAGGCGAAACAGGCGGTTGCGGATCTCGGGTGGAACGTCGGCTTTGACGTAATCGAAGAGCCATCCAAACCGACGCACGAGGGCTCCCGATCCGATCCGTTCAAGATAACCTGTCGCTTTGGTCCAGTCCAACCTACGGCTGGCCGTGGCCAGGATGCTGGCGGCTTCGCCCACGCCGCCGGCCAGCGAGGGATGGTCGATACAGTCGATTGTGGTCTTTTCGCGGTCGGAGATGATGACTTTGTACCCGAGTACGTCGACGGGCTCGAAGCCGAAAAACTTGGTGGCCGATGGATTGACGATCTGGACCTGGGCCTCTCCGATTCTCCGTCCTCGCAACCGCACCGGCGTCACAACGTAGATTACGTTTCTGTGTTGCGTGGTCAACCCGTAATGGGCGGCGGCGGTGCTGAAGCCGATGTAATAGGGATCCGTGATTCGGCTGGCGAGCGCCAGAAGATTGCCGTAGCCCAGAGCATCAGGCCCCTGGTCCGCCGGGATGAGAAGATACGCTCCCCAGCTCGCCCGTTCGAGCCAGCCTTTATGGCGGAGCGATTCAATGACGTGGTCAGCCGCTTTGGGGGTGGCGCCGAGTAGCGTGACGATCTCCGCTCGCGTTGTCTCGCGCTGGCCGCGCTCGCTGAGGGTGAGCACGACCCGACTTTCCTGAGGCGATAAAGACCTGGTTGTGAACGCCATGTCATTCTCCGCTGCAAAACCTCCCTACAAAGGGGGTTATGGTGAATATAATAGCTCATTTCTCTGGTCTTGGGTACATCTTCATGTAACGAATCGCCCTTAAAAAGGGTGATACGTTACATAAAGATAAACCTAGTGTCCTGAGTCTGATATAATATGAATAATATTATGTAGGTGGTTCATCGGATAGAGTGGGAGGAAGTGCGATGGGACGCCCGCTCATTCCGTTG